>Ga0105051_10006653_pt1 | contig 12332 bp, 8 predicted proteins | sample FRY02_FD_78383 | JGI IMG/M metagenome (GOLD analysis project Ga0105051, IMG submission 78383) | Freshwater microbial communities from Lake Fryxell liftoff mats and glacier meltwater in Antarctica - FRY-02 (megahit assembly) | ecosystem: Environmental > Aquatic > Freshwater > Ice > Glacier...
AATCGCATTGTCAATCGCATTGTCAATCGCACAATCCGTCGCCTGGTCATCTACAATTTCTTCGACCGGTGGATTGATCTGAATCACATCCAATCCATCAACGGAGAAGTTATCGCTGTCGTCTTGAAGTAAAAGTTCCAGATCCGCCCAAGGATCGGTTTGCGGATCAATCCAATGACTGGTTTGACTGTCGCCCGACGAACCCAAACGAAGCTGGCGAGATAAGTTGGTATTTTCGGGGTCAGGTAGTTCTTGGTCGACTTGCCCTACCTGTTGCAACCGTTTCCTTAATTCAGAAACGATGCTTAGCAGATGGGCTTGCTGAAGGGGCGTGTGTTGCTTCGAGGGCGGGTGTTGCTTGGAGGATTGGGCGATCGTGGTGCGGTATTCCTCAGCAGGCCGAGTGTTTGATTGTGATTTCATTAGAATCCCTTAACTCTCTTGAACGTCCCTGTAACCATTTGCTTGTTCAAGCTGGGAACTATCACAACAGGTGCCGTGGACACATTCGGTCACAGTCGCCACCAAAAATTAAAAAAATCAAGATTAACTGCTTCTGAGGGATCCCGTCTCAAAACAAAGCACACACAAAAGCCAAAACCTTGAACTTCCACCAAACACAGCAGTGCTAGCGTAATGGCAAGGCAGGCGAAATACTACCTTTTGAAGCAAAAAAGACGCTGGAATCCGAAGATCCACCAGGCATCATCGATTCATGGCAAAAAGCCGCACAGCCGCCGTGCTTAGGCGGATGTTCTAGGGACATTTCCCTTAGGGCACGTCCTGCCAAGCAGATAAGTCTCGCACAGCGGTCCCACTGCCACTTAGATCTAAATCACGCACTCTTCTGTCACGATACGGACAAAGCGATCACCCGTACCGGCGGTGAACGTTGCAGGCGTGTAAAAATAGTTACCGCCGCGGTTGAAGTCAGTTCCCGGTCCAAACAAGTGACCGCGGAAGGTCAAGTTCCTGAAGCCGCGTTCCTAAGAGGGTACTCCGATCATTGCTTTGATTTCTGGCCATGACCTGGTATTGACCACGTGTTGTTGGGTCAGGCCGGCGCGGCGAGCCTGGATGATTCCGTAACGCATACTTGCTAGTCCGTCAGTGCTATGAGCATCTGTGCTGATTACGATCCGAACGCCAGCCTGTCGGGCATGCGACAGATGAATGTCATTCAGGTCCAAGCGTTTTGAACTAGCATTCAACTCCAAGAACTTACCATACTTCTTTGCGTGCGAGATAACCGCAGCCATGTCAACCTCGTAAGCGGGACGACGATTTAAAAGTCGGCCTGTTGGATGCGAAATCGCGCTAACACTTGGATGCTCGATCGCTCCCAGGATACGGTCTGTGATCTCTTGGCGTGATTGTTTGATGCCAAAATGAACGCTGGCCATCACCCAATCGGCCTCTGCCAGAACATCGTCGGACAAGTCCATGTCGCCATTTTCACGGATATCGCATTCAATACTTTTTAATACCGTGAATTGCGTACCTAATTCGGCGTTAAGAATGTCTATTTCTTTCCACTGCTTCAATAATCGCGTTTCGTCCAATCCGCCCGCAACGGCGACTCTTTGTGAATGATCAGTGATCGCAATGTACTGAAGTCCCAATGCCTGCGCCGCCTGAATCATTTCGCGAATCGTGTTTTTTCCGTCGGTCGCTGTCGAGTGCATATGCAGGTCGCCGCGGATATCCTCCAATTCCAGCAACTTAGGCAATTGGTCAGCGTCGGCCCAGGCAAATTCCTCTCGGTTTTCACGAAGATGCGGGTCGATCCAAGGCAGACTGACGCTTTGATAGACGTCTTGCTCCTCTTTACCCGCAACCCATCCATCTAAAGAGGGATTATTCTCAAGTTCCGCCGGCGACCCTATCTGAAAGACACCCCATTCATTAATTTTCAGATTCTGCTGTTTGGCCCGGTGCCGCAATTCCACATTGTGAGTTTGGGAACCCGTAAAATATTGCAACGCCGCGCCAAAAGATATTTCGGGCACCACCCTTAGATCAACTTGAAATCCATTTTCAAGCCGGATACTCATTTTGGTTCCACCGCGAACGATTGTCGATGCAAGATCAGGAAAACTTCCTAGCCGATCCATCACAATTGTATGGTCATCACTGACGACCAAAATGTCGATATCACCGACCGTTTCTTTACCTCTACGATAACTTCCAGCGAATTCCAATCGCTTCAACATCGGCACGTCCTGTAGATGCATTCGCAACGCATCTACGACTTGGTCCGCTTGGTCCCAACGCATCCGTTGGTTTGCTTGTTCCGCAATTGCAATTCCATCAAGAATGGCCTGTTGAGTCTTGGCTGCAAAGCCCTTCAACTTTTGCACTTCGTTCTGTTGGCAAGCCCGTTTCAATTGCTCCAAGTTCTCAATCTGCAGTTCCTTAAAGAGCACGGCAGCTTTCTTAGGTCCCAAGTTGGGGACGCGAAGTAAGTCCAAGACCGTCGGAGGAACCTCTTTCTGAATTTCTACCAATTGCTGCATCGTACCCGTTTGCACCAATTCGATACATTTCTGGGCGACGCTCTTGCCAACGCCCACCCAGGCAGTCAGGTCTTCGTGGGAAGCAACCGCATCGGCGATCGATTGCGCGGAGTCACGAATCACTTGCGCCCCGGTGCGATAGGCCTTCAAACGAAACGGATTGGCGCCCTGAAATTCCAATAAGGAAGCCAGATTATCCAATTGCTGGGCGATTTTTGCGTTGTCCATGTTTCCGTTACAACTCTAGAGTTTCAAAGGGGTTTGAGGCAAAACTGGGCAGACCATGGGATTGAATTCCGCTACCCTCCATCTCGGGCTCCATCTCGGGCTCGGAGATTTCAAGTCAATTTCGACTTGGACCTGGTTTGGCTTAGCCGGCGATCAGTTCATCCCCGAAGCATAGGATAACGTGTTCATTTTATCACTCCAAGCAAGGGGACCCAGTGAATTCAACATCCGCAGGCCGACCGACAATAAATTTGCGGCGAAGTCAAAAATAGAAGCAACGCCCGAGCCAATACCAAAAAATAGCTCACTCATTAACAACCCAACCGTGAACGAGAACCAAGAAATATGAGCAAAGGTAATTTCACCACCGTTAACCCGTAGGCCAACGTTCCGTTCAGGTAAGCTGGACCGGTCGTAATGTGATAGCATTGCGGAAGTAAGCTTCCTGGGGCGTTATTTTTGCGGAGTAATAGGTTAATTCCCGTCGATAGACTGAAAGTGATGTTTCGGCCTCCCCGGTTTGGTGCGGCGTTGGCATGTTTAGATCGCATTGGTTGGAATTTTGGTATTTTCGATTTCGGAAGTTGATTTCGAGCCGGGCAGTGGGCAGAACTGGGGTGAATGTTACGTCGTTGGGCTGAATTTTGTGGCAGCGTTATCAATTCAAGGCTGTGGAATGATAACGCTGATTTGTTTGCTACCTTTGGGCTGGGAACATTGGTAGTATTGAGAAACAGAGTCGCCCACGAGACCGTTGAATATGTTTCGATACTGTTGAGTTTAGGAACTAGGCGTGTTTAGACCAAATCGATTGACGTTCATTCTGATCCTGTGCTGCGGCGCGTTCAGTGCGTTGCCTTGCTACGGACAGAAATGGGCGAACGATATGTTTGCCGATCGCGAGTACGACTTTGGGATGGTAGCCAAAAATGCCGACACGGTCTACAAATTCGAATTCAAGAATCTCTACAAAGACGACGTGGTGATTCGTGGCGTACGCTCCAGTTGCGGTTGTACCACCCCTTCGATTACCTCGACGGTTTTGAAAAGTCACGAAACCGCTTTCGTAGTCGCCAAGTACAACTCGGACCGATTCGTTGGTAGTCGCAGCGCTACCATCACCGTAATGATCGATCGTCCCTACCCAGCGGAAGTCCAACTAAAAGTCACGGGCTTCATTAGAAGCGACATTGTCTTGCAACCGGGCAATCTGAATTTTGGTTCCGTGTCCGAAGGGTCTCAACCCCAAAAAGTCATTCAGATTGATTATCGTGGAGGCAAATCCGATTGGCAAATTGCTGATGTTCAAAGCGCCTACCCTAACGTTCGCGTTAGCAAGAAAGAATTGTTTAGAAGTCGCGACTTGGTTAGCTATTCATTGACCGCTCGTTTGCTACCCGGTGCCGAAATTGGTGTTAATCAAGCCGAGTTGATTTTGGTGACCAACGATCCTGGTAATAGACAGATCTCGGTCAACTTGGAGGCCAACATCGTTTCTCCCATCCAGATTACGCCGATCGCTTTGGATTTGGGCGAGGTTAAGCCTGGGCAACGGGTTATGAAACATGTTCTAGTCCGATCCGATCAAGGATGTACAATCAAAGAAGTCGATTGCCCCTGTTCCGATGTTGTTGTTACCAAGCCAGTAGGGCAAAAGAAATTACATCGAATCGCGGTCGTATTTACTGCGGGCTCAGAAACTGGCCTCATCACGTCAACGCTTCGAGTGGTGACTGATACCGGGACGGTGAAAAACGTCAAATTTTCGGCGAACATCGTTCCCGAATCACCTGGAATCAACGCAATTAATTAATTCAATGAAGCTTCCATTTAAATCCCAAGTGCATGCCTCCGAAGTTTACGGCCGAGTTTAAACAATCACTGCTGAGAATTCACCCATCACTTCAACGCTAGAAACTGGAAGCGGCTTGCAGCCTACCCAACCAGTCCAACAGTTTCCGAATCTTAGAACGGCGCTTGGGTACGGATGATGGGTCCGGTGTTGTCGGTTGGAAGACATTCAAGAATAGCTGTCGGTCGATTTCGGAATCCGCCGCAACCAGATCCGGTGTGGACGGCCAATTGGTTTCTGGGCATCTACTTGTGATGTTTCCAATGCTAGAAACATTCGACTGGATCTGCCGCGGATGCCAAGCGACAGTTAGTGGGTCGCTAGTTGAATCAAGGGTACTGCTGATCGTCGGCAAATTCGCAATCGCCGATGCGGCGTCAGTTGTGTGCGTTGCGTCGGATCCAAACCCAATATTCGAAACCAAGTTGTGCTTGGGGTGAATCGAAAGTAAGTCGTTGTCCCAGCAATTAAAGATCCAAGAATAGTCCCAAGTATCGATTTCACCATCTGCTTGTTTCTGAAAAATCGATCGCCAGTAAGCGTGCTCTTGATGGTTGCAACTTCTTTCTTCCAACCAATCTCCAACGCGACGATGCTTCCAATTTTCCATGTCCAAGTCATAAAACTTCCACGCGCGACGCCAACTAGCCCACCCCCAAACGAACGGGTATTTTGAAAAATAGGAGTCGGTTTTACTTTGCACTCGGGACAAAAATTGGTCGCCACAAATCATGCCAACTCGAGGGTCATTTTCATATGCTTCCAACATCGACTGGCAATAGTCAAAGAAGCGATCGTCAGGTAGGCAATCATCTTCTAATACAATGAGTTGCTGTTCTAGGTCAAATGCCCAACTGATACCCGTGGCCATTCTTTGCCGACAGCCCAAATTTTGTGCACTAAAGTTGGTAGAAACCTCGCACTGCCAATCAACTTGGCTGACGATTTCGCGAGTTTTAGCCACCAATTCGACATCCTGTAGATTCTGAATTCGAGGCCCGTCGGCAATGATCAAGAGTCGCTTCGGTTTTTGCTTGGCGATTTGTGAAAAGACCTGTTGAGTAAGTGTTGGACGATTGAAAATGCAAAGTAGAATGGGGACTTCAAATGACATGCTTTGACTTACCTTACAAACGTCCTGAGTGGCTATGATTTCTCTTACAGCCGACCAACCTGCCGTGCTGACAGCAATGTTGTCACCGACGGTAGCAAGCGTTTTCGACACACTCCTGCTAGGACCTAGCTTGCCAAGCGATCCGCGTTAGCCAACTGAACATTCTCAGCCGAATTAACCCACGCGACGCGACGCGGTTGTGTGCGGGGCTGAGTCTTTCATCGCAAGCTTGGTTGACACTGAATTCGAATGAACGTTTGCAAGACCTACTTCGACGTGAGGCTTATTGGGCCTGTGCCGTTGGGGAAATTGCGGATCAACAATGGATCGGTATAGTTTTTCGTACTGTTGAGCCTGCTTTGGGATCGTAAATTCTGATTCGACGATCCTCTTGCCCTGCAGTGAAAAACGGCGTGCCAGTTGCGGATCCAAAAGGATTTTGACGGCGGCGTTGGCCATCGCAGTCGTGTCTTTTGCAGCAACCACCAAACCTGACTGGTTGTGCCGAATGATTTCGGGCACTCCACCCACGTCAAAGCCGATCACCGGCGTACCGCACGCCATGGATTCTAACGCGGTCTGAGGCTGATTATCTTCAAGCGAGGACAGCAAGAACAAATTCGCGGAACGATAAAGCTGGCCTTGAATCGAACGATCACTTAAGTAGCCCCACTGCGTGATCGAGATTCGTTTGTCTAATTTCGCCAACATTGCGGAATCAAGAGCCTTGCCGAAGGTCCACAATTGCAAGACAACGGCCGCGTCGTGCTGCTGCTGGGCCAATATCGCAACGGTCTTATTGACGGCGTCGATTGCGTAAACGATACCTTTTCGAGTATTCTGCAGATCTTCGGCACCCAACAGAATTGTCGGAAGGATCCGCCGTCCCGTCATCGACATTTTCGATGTCATGCTACTATCAAATTGTGTCGCATCGATACCATAAGGAATATGCGTAAACGACTTTGCCGACGAAAAGACTGGCGACTTTTTGGCTTGTTCCAACATCCATTGACTGGGCGCAGTGATATGTAATCGTCGGCCCGCTAAGACTTTTGCTTTTAGCCTTAGTGTGTATCGACTAAGATCATTCTCGCTTGGATTCCTAATTTGCGGGCAATTGCCACAGCGACGAGTGAATTCTTCGCAGCCCGTCGTATAGTGACAACCACCTGTGTAAGGATTCTGATCATGCAGCGTCCACACAATGGGCGTTGACCGCGGAATGGAACCAAAGAAAGATGGCCAATCCACTGAAAACGCCGTCCAATGAAGGTGGATAATTTCAGAACCCACCTTCGAAAAGTCGACCCTGATCGGAGCAACTAATTCGGACTGCGAAAACACCTCGGTCTGTTGGGTGTTACCATCAAGATGAGCTTGATGCTGTTGAATAATCTTTTTTGTACGCCGTTTTTCAGTTCGCCGTTCCAGGAAAGGCCTCAACCAATTCAGCGCAGTTTTCTCTTGCTGCTGCTGGTGATTTTCCAACGATTGCATGGGGTAGAAGGACGAATCTAGATTCAAATCCGCATCGTTGTTCAGATAGCAAAAGCGACTCTCGATACCTTGTTTTTGCAGACTACGATGGATACCGATAGCCGCGTTCCCAGCGCCGCCATGGGGAAAGGTCGAGAAGTGGCGAACTTGCATGGGATGGATCACTACAATTTCCTTCTTGGTCATCAGGCCGTTTGGGCGATGACTACTAAGCTGCTTTTCGTTTTGACTGTCGACTGAGTTTCCGCTTTTCCAGGAACATATTTTCCAGTACCGCTTGGCGTCCGCGGCGGACCCACATGGTCTTGACTTGACGCTGCATGTTCTCGATTGCATCCAACAGCCCGTTCAAAGGCTGCGTAGTCAGTTCAAAATTAGTAACGTCTTCACAGCATAGTTCGATGAAGCGATCTTTATCTTGCATGAATCCGTGCAAAAGCACCAAAGATGGATTCAGCACATCCCGACGGGCTCGGCTTTCCGTCGAGAACATGATCTGTTCGCTGCAAATGGTGGTCCCCAACTTCTTTGCTTCGCGATACACCACCATATCGAATACCTCGCTGCGAACCGAGCCAGGTAAAATGGAAGCCAGTTGCTTATGGTAACAGGCGCCTCCATTAATGTGTTCATGAAGGACAAGTCGCTTCTCCCGAAGCACTCGCTTTTTGTACAATTCAGGAACGTAACAACCCATGACGATGGGCGTTTTTGCTTCGGAACACCATTCTTGATCTAATCGATCCAACCAATCCGCCTTGACGGGGATCATGTCCGATTCCATCCATAACGCGAAACCAGTAGTGTCTTGGCACAGGCGATGATCAACATAATCCATCGCATCCCAGAACATCGCCGATGGGCCTTCGGGATAACCGAAAATTTGAGTCGGGCACTGGAAAGAGAAAGTGGGTGCAACTTGCTGGCACACGCGTTCCAATTCCTCACTAGGTGCCATCTTCGGACTGGCCGCTAGCAAAAAATTGTAATCCGCCAATTGAGGGCCTAAATTGCCAATGTGGCTGACGATTTTTTTGTATCGCTGCACTTCTTCTTCGCAGAAGTAAGGCAAAATTACGGTATGAGTCATCTGCAAGTCCACTTCCCTGTGAATGACGGTCACTAACATTCATGCCAACTATCAAGTCAATGAAATTTAACTGCATGTTGGTCGAAACAGTGATTGCTGTTTCTGCAGGACCACGCTACCGGAACCCCTCCCGCTACGCTTGGTTCTGTCAAAAAATTCATCCATGAATCTTTTGTTTATTTGTAATCTGTTTGACAATTGAGGGTCAAGTTCAATCTTGATCAATACTTGGTTTACTACCAGCGGCAATTATGGTGCCTTCAGACCTGTGCCATCCATAAACGCTTATTCACCTAGGACACGGCATTATTTCGTGTTCATTGACATTGACGATCGTCCGAAAATTCCACTACCATTCATTCGACGCCTGGGAGCTTTTTGAAGGACGGTGCATTGTCGCGGCTAATAATTATCGATCAATCCCTGAAAGGGATTGGCGGACACCATTTTGACTACACGTTGCAGATCGCCCAAACTGCCGCGATGCAACAGTGTGAAGTCGTGGTCGCTAGCCATCGTAAGTTCACCAACGGGTCGCGACTGGACCATTACGCCCGCGTTCATCCCGTCTTTCGCACCACGACCTATTCCAAATACAGCCTCTTGGCCGGTTTAAGGGCCATGCACTCCAAATCACCAATCCCCCTAAGAACGGCCGGTAGGTTTGGCCGGATGGGTAAGCGACATTCGCCTCATCAACCCACGATTGAACAACCTGACTTGGAGCGGTCCGAGTCGAAATACACTGGCGGCGGCGACTTCGTTGCGGCGGATCGTTTTCCACTGATGCGTTCCACTGGGCGATGGCTTGGACAGCGGATTGCAAATCTAAAGGCGATGGCAGGTCGTTTGAATTATGGCTTGCAATATCTTCAGGAATCTTCGGGAAGAAACCAGGCGGTCAAGGCATTTGCAGGGGATTGCCAAACCTTTTTTCGTCATGTGGGATTAAACGAATCCGATCACGTTTTCTTTACGACGATCAACGATTTGGAATTGGCCGGGTTGCTAACTTATTGGATGAGCAACCCTGAAAGCTATCAACCCAATTGGCACATGCAATTTCACTTTGATGTGTTTGCCGGCAGGCCGCCCGAATATCGAATCCAATTACCGAACATGGAACCGCTGCGAGATCTTTTCGAGGACATCGAGATCGCGGTACCCTCGTACCAAATTCATTACTATGCGACGACCGCTTCGATCGCAGATCAATACCAAAGACTAAGTGCCAGACCGATTCATGAATTGACTTATCCAATCAGTCAAGCCTTTGTGAAGCAAAACTGTACCACGGTTCCGATTACTCAATCATCGAAAATCAACACCTATTCGCCTCAAACAAGATCGTTTGACACCGAACATCGTGACATAACGAACCTACCCACAATGCCTACCGTGCTGGAAGAAGATTCGCTGACCATCGATCGTTTGCAGCAAAAATCAGCTCAGGTCACAGCAAGTGAAAACTTCTTGGACATGAACTTGTTCGATTCAGAACACAACGGAGTACCGATCGTCTTGGCGGGCGGGATTCGGGCAGAAAAAGGGCAAAATTCACTTCAGTCAATTCTACCGGCATTAAAGACAAAAGTCCTCGACTCAGAATTGGGCTTTTTGGTTTGTCAACGGAAGGAAAAATCGCGTTGGTTCGGCAAGCCATTCGCCTTGCGACTAGATGAGAAATCCGAAGCGATCACCAAGCAGGTTCAATACCTTCAGCACCCACTGGACACCGGAACTTACCAAAACTTGATCCGCAACGCTGGCATCGGTCTACTGACTTACAACAATCGAACTTATGCGAATCGTCGAGCTGGAATTTTTGGTGAATACTTGGCCGCTGGAGTTCCCGTCTTGGTTCCCTCAGGTTGCTGGATGGCAGACCAGTTGTCGATCATCAACGCAACCTACCACCAGGAACTGCTGAAGGAAAATCAATCAAAGGCATGCTGGAATCACTTGAATTTTGAATGGTCCCAATGGAACGTGCCCTCGGCAAACGGTTGCATTTCATTCGATGGCCAAGAAGTTCCGGCCTATGCTTGGTCACCTGAATTACCTAAACAAGATCCAGAGAATCATTGCAGTGATTTGTTATCGTTGCGATTCCACTGGGTATGGCCCAAGGAAGCAGGAACTTATTGCCGCGTCCAAGTCATTTTCCATCAAGCCGACGGGACTGCGATTGAGGTTGAATCAAGTGTTGTCGGAATTTGCCCAGCTGATCAGTCAAATTTCGCACTTTTCCGAATTCCATCAAACGCGCGTTCGTTCCGCTTGGGTTTCAGCAATGCGTACCACGATCGAAACGCGTCCATTAACCGCTTATTGATTGACGTTATCCGCCCCGCAGCGTCGCAGCAACTGCCTTTAGGAGCGGTTGGTCTAGCCTATGATTCGTTGCAACAGATCCCCGACAAATTGCAGGAGATGTGTCAACATCACGACCATTATCAATCTCACTCGCAAGACAACGCGCAGCGATGGTTCCAAAAACATGATCCGGTTGCTACAGTAAGTCAAATCCTGAGTGCCCCGCAATCGAATTTGGCGTGGGCAGGATAGTTTAGCTCGGCATTGCGATCGACTTGATTGGCAATGCCTATTTCGGCGGAAAACTTGATCAAACGTTGTGTTGCGACACCCTTGATTCGCCCGCAACGTGCCGCTTCGCTTGCCAGAAACGTCCCCGAGGCAAAGTGAATTCAGTTCCAGTGAAACTGGATCTTTAGAACAATGGGTGGCTAGTGTTGCCGTATGTGCAGTTAGAACGTATGGCACCGGCAAGTGGCTTGAAATCGATAATTTAAGGTAAACAATTTATGAATATTTTGGTCGTAGGTGGTGCAGGCTATATCGGCAGTCACACGGCACGTTTTCTGAAGAAACAGGGTCTCAATCCAGTGGTTTTTGATAACTTAACCACTGGTTTTGCCGCTTCAGTGAAAGACCAAACGTTTATCCAAGGCGATTTGCACGACCAGTCATTGGTAGAGCAAACGCTGATGGAACATAAGATTGAAGCGGTCATGCACTTTGCTGCTTGTGCGCTGGTTGGTGAATCGGTAATCGAACCTTCAAAGTACTATGACAACAATGTGGTGGCCACTTTTCGCTTGCTAGAAGCAATGAGAAACTGTGGCGTTGGCAAATTTGTCTTCTCAAGCACCTGCGCCACCTACGGAATTCCCGAAGTCGTTCCGATCGATGAAAATGAGAAGCAAGCACCAATCAATCCCTATGGATTTACCAAACTGGTCGTTGAACGCATGCTGCAGGATTACACGCATGCGTACGAATTCTCGTACGCCGCCCTGCGTTACTTTAATGCGGCGGGTGCATCCACCGAAGGCGACATTGGCGAAGACCATGACCCTGAAAGCCATTTAATCCCAATCGTCTTGCAGGTTGCCCTGGGGCAACGGAAACATGTTACGATTTTCGGAGATGATTATCCCACTGCTGATGGCACTTGCATTCGAGATTACATCCACATTTACGATCTTGCCGCCGCTCATTTGGCTGCACTCCAATTGTTAAAGCCGAAGCAGGGGATCGAGGTCAATCTTGGCACAGGCAATGGATACAGTGTTCAAGAAGTGATTCAAATGTGTCGGAAAATTACCGGACACGCGATTCCAACCGTGATGGGAGAACGTCGCCCTGGAGATCCTCCAGAACTCATTGCAAACGCGGCCAAAGCCAACAGTTTGCTTGGCTGGAGACCTCAACATTCAGACCTGGAGAACATCGTTAAAACGGCTTGGAATTGGCACCAAAACAACCCAACGGGGTACGATAAGTCTTAATCAATTCAGGGCCCTGAAAGTTCCAGACGGGTCAAAAAATCAGCCGGTCAAGCTTCCACGTGATTAAGCGGACTGATGTCCGCAAAAGCTGGTGTGATTAGGGATTAGTGTGTGATTAGGGATTAGTGTGTGATTAGAGATTAGTGTGTGATTAGACACAGGTATGTGACCAAAGATAGATTCGTTTTCGTCCCGGCTTTAATTAGGATTGGCTGCGACT
>Ga0105051_10006672_pt1 | contig 12310 bp, 10 predicted proteins | sample FRY02_FD_78383 | JGI IMG/M metagenome (GOLD analysis project Ga0105051, IMG submission 78383) | Freshwater microbial communities from Lake Fryxell liftoff mats and glacier meltwater in Antarctica - FRY-02 (megahit assembly) | ecosystem: Environmental > Aquatic > Freshwater > Ice > Glacier...
CAGTGAATATTTAGAAACAAAAAGAAAAGCTTTCCCAAGATTTTTCTTCCTTTCAGATGATCAATTACTTGAAATTTTAGCTTAAACTAAAGATCCTACTTTGTAAATTAATTTTATAATTAGGGTATAAAGACATATTAACAAATGTTTTGAAGCTATAAATTTATTATAATTCAATTAAAATGAAGAGGTTTTAGGAATGATATCTCCGGAAAAGGAGATCGTTTCATTTTTGAGAAAAATAGATGTGAATGAAGGCGAAAAGAAAGGAAACGTAGAAAAATGGCTTTTAGAAATCGAAGTGGTAATGAGAGAAACCTTGAAACAAATATCAAAAGAATCTTTAACGGATCTACAAAAACGAACTTAATGGGTGCTTAAATACCCTGCAATGGTAGTGCTTATGGGAAATATGATCCGTTGGACTGAGCATTCCGAAAACGCATTAAAAAACCAAACCCTAGACCCCAACTCTACCTCTGATTTAGTGCACACTTTGAATCTGGAATTGTAGGACATCGTGACTTTAGTCAGAAGTTAATTGAGTGAATTGGACAGACTTACATTGGGAGCGATAGTAAGGATATTTTTATGGTTAGGTGGTGTTGGATGTACATAATAGGGATGTTGTTGAATCTTTTGTTAGGGAGAAAGTGTAGAGTACGAACGAATTTGCATGGCTTTCGTAATTGAGATATTATTGTGAGGAGAAACGTGGGAATTTCAATGTCCCAGTAAAATGCATAAACGCAATTTACAATTACGGTTTTGAATATCTAGGAAATTCTACTAGGTACTTTTATATACTCTTCTTATATGATATTTTTAGACTGGTCATAACCCCGTTAACTGATCGTTGTTACCGCACTTTAATGGGCGCCTATCACTTGAATTACGGAGGTGCGCCTGAAGGTCCGGCTGGAACAGGTAAGACCGAGACCACCAAGGATTTGGCAAAAGCACTTGCGATGTAGTGTGTTGTGTTCAATTGCAGTGATTAGCTGAATTTCTAGGCGATGAGCAAATTTTTCAAAGGATTGGTTGATAATTAATAATTTAAGGCTTCGAGTGGTGCCTGGTGTTGTTTTGATGAGTTTAATAGAATCGATTTGGAAGTGCTTTCTGTTATAGCGTAATAAGTAGTCACTATACAAAATGCAATAAAAATTCATTGTAAAAGGTTTATTTTTGATGGAGATGAAATTGATCTTATTTTCACCTGTGTTGTTAATATTACTATGAATCCTGGTTATGCAGGAAGATCTGATTTACCTGATAATCTTAAAGCTCTTTTTAGAACTGTGGCTATGATGGTTCCTGATTATAAACTGATTGCTGAAATTTTCTTATATTCAGTTGGTTTCTAAGATGCTAGAAATTTGGCTAGAAAAATAGTAGCTAGTTTAAGACTTTCATCTGAACAAGTAATTAAATAAAATTATTTTAGTTGTCGAGTCAATATCATTATGATTTTGGTATGAGAGCTCTGAAAGCTATTTTAACGGCCGCGGGAGAACTGAAACGAAAAATGGACGAAAAAGAAGACATATTAGCTTTGATCGCCTTAATGGATGTCAATCTCCCGAAATTCACTCTAAACGATATCCCCCTGTTCAAAAGCATAACCTCTGACCTATTCCCGGGGGTGAAAATGCCTGACCGTGAATACACCCAACTGCTGACCTCGATAAACGAAGTCTGTTCGAATCGTAACTGGATCCCCTAACCCGAATTCCTAGACAAATGCATCTAACTGTATGACACGATAATGGTGAGACATGGATTGATGATGGTGGGTGACTCGATGTCAGGGAAATCAACTATTATTGAGTGCCTGAAGGAGGCGATGTGCAAACTTGCGGGGATGGAGGAATTTAATAAAGTTGAAGTTAATAAACTGAATCCCAAGAGCATAATGTCCTTCCAATTGTACGGGTTGTTCGATAACGACACAAAACAATGGACTGACGGAGTACTGCCAAAGATAATGAGGGGATTGGCGACCTAGGGTGACAACCCTGAACGTAAATGGATAGTGTTCGATGGCCCGGTGGATGCGGTTTGGATCGAAAACATGAACACTGTTCTCGATGATAATAAGAAACTCTGTCTTACTTCTGGCGAGATCATTAAGTTAACCAGGTGGATGACCATGATGTTTGAGGTTGAGGATTTGTAACATGCCTCCCCGGCCACTGTTAGTAGATGTGGAATGGTCTTTTTGGAAACCAAAAATCTCAATTGGAATTCCGTACTTATGGCTTATATTTAAAAAGATTTTCCTAAATTGATGGATAAATATTTAGAAGCTACTTTACATTTAATAAAAAGATTCCTAGATGCTTCTTTAACTTATATAAGAAAATACGGAAAATTCCCAATGTAATATTCTGATAACCAACTTACCAATTAATTCATTAATATATTGAAATATTATTTAAGTGTTTATAATGAAGAAGGGGTAATTTTAAATTAAATAAAGGCTAAATAACCAAAAGATTTTGAAGACTAAATATCCAATATAATTTTGTTTGCGACAGTTTGGTCTGTGGGAGCTATTTTAGAAGAACCCAGCAGACCAAAATTCCATAATTTCCTGATGGATTTCATAAACGGTGAAGATATAACATAAAAATACCAACTTGATTTACAATTTGATTATACTCACTGTGAAGTAAAAACCAAGTTATAAGATTGTACGAACATCTATGAAAACTGTTTCGATAAACAAAAAAATATATGGCTGAACTGGATGCAATGTGTCCCCACACTCAAAATCCCCCTCAACGGTAAAATTCAGGACCTGATTATCCCGACTATCGATTCAGTGCGTAACAATTTCCTGCTGACCCTTTTCATAAACCTAAAATCTCACATGCTCCAAACTGGTCCTACCGGAACTGGTAAAACCGTGAATATAATAAACGAACTGAACACCTCCTATTTCAATGAAAGCTACACGAACTTCATAACCGCTTTCTCTGGACAGACCAATTGTAATTAGGTGTAGAAGGCGATCGAGAATAAAATGAATAGTAGGCGGGGGAAAGGCAGATTTGGCCCCGAGGATAGGAAAGATAAAATTGTTATTTTTATCGATGATTTGAATATGCCGGCAAAGGAAAAGTATATGGCTTAACCCCCCATTGAGATTTTGAGATAGTGGATGGATGAGGGTGGCTGGTATGATTTAGATACAATGGATTGGAAATATTTGGATAATATTATTTTTGTGGCGGCGATGGGACCACCAAGCTAAGGAAGAAATTCTATAAGTCTCAGATATACAAGGTTTTTATCTAAATATTGTTAGACATTATAATTTATTATATGTGGAACCATTCTTACCTAATTCTTTGTATAGAATATTTTTTAATATTATTGAGTGGTTTTTCTTAAATAATGGTAAAGATATGGGCAAACAAATATAAAATTTAGGAGAAAAAATTGTTATATCAACAATCTAAATTTACAACACAATAAAACAATCAAAAGAATTATTGCCAACTCCAGCTAAATCTCACTATATTTATAACTTGCGTGATATTTCGAAAGTTTTCCAAGGAATTGCAAGAGTTTTTAATTATATAAATCAGGTTACTAATATTGGTTGCAGGGACAGTAGTGAATTTATTAAAGTTTGGGCTCATGAGTGTATGAGAGTCTTCTGTGATAGGTTAATTGATACGAAAGATCAATAGTTCTTTGAAAGTTAGCTTAAATAAATCATGAAAGAAAATTTACATCGAGTATATTCTATAATTATTTTATAATTATAATAGGAATGGGTAGATATAGTGAAAGTAGAACCTCTTCTTTGGTGCTCTTTTGTTCCCACAATATACCCAAACGGCGACACCTCTAAACGACAACTCTCAGAAATTTATTGTGAACTTGTAACTTATAATAATAAAATAGAACGATTTAGACTCTCTAAGCAAAAAAAGTAATGAACTTCTCTTGGAATACAATAATTTATACTCAGCAAATAGAATGGATCTTGTGCTTTTCATGAATGCAATATAGCATATTTTGAGAATTGTTAGAGTGTTGCAGACTCCACTAGGGCATGCTTTGTTGGTCGGAGTTGGAGGATCAGGCAGAAAGTTATTAAATTTATAATTGTTTTTATGTTTTAGGTCTTTATCCACTTTAAGTACTTTTATTGTTCAATATGAACTGTTCTAAATTGATGCAAAAAATTGGGTGGAGGAACTTTAGAAACTATTAAAAATGGTAGGACTTGACCAAAAACCGGTGGTATTTCTGTTCAGCGACTCATAAGCTTCAAACGAGGCTATGTACGAAGACATCTGCAACCTGCTTAACAACGGAGATGTTCCGAACCTCTTCCCTCTTGAAGAAAAAGCCAAAATCGTTGAAGAAATCTCGAACCAGATGCCAATTGGCACAATGAATCAGAAATACGCTTATTTCGTTTCGAAGTGCAAGGAGAATCTTCATTTGGTGCTTTGTATGTCGCCTGTGGGGGAGGGATTCAGGAGAAGGATTAGGACTTTCCCTGGGTTGGTCAATTGTACGACTATTGATTGGTTTCTACCGTGGCCCGAAGAAGCGTTGAGGTATTTAAAGGTGATTTTAAAGGTCGACTGCAAAGACGCTGGTGGCGACATGTTAGATAAATGAGGAGGAGGAAAAGATTCAGAGAGTTAAGGATGGTATTGTGGATATTTGTGTGGATATGTAGATAAGAATTAAGAATTTGGCCGATAATTTCTTATCAGAATTCAGAAGGTATAATATTAAGTAATAGATATTATTATGTCACACCTACTAGTTATCTTGAATTATTAAATACCTTCAAACGTCTGCACGAATAAAGATAAAATATGGTCATAAATCAAATCCAGAGATATGAATATGGCTTAACAAAACTAAAATCGACTGAAGAATCCGTTTAAGAAATGCAAATTAAACTGGAAAAATTAGTACCAGTCCTGGAGGAAAAGACAAAAGAAAACTCAATAATGCTGACTAACCTACAATCCAACTAGAAAGTGGCTTATGAATAACGTGTGGTCTGTGAGGAAGAGGAAAGAATTACGAATATATAGAGATTGGATGCTAATTAGCTGAAGGAATCTTGTGAGTCGGATTTATCGAGGGTGTTGCCTTTGCTGGATGAGGCTAGTAAAGCGTTGGAGAAGATCAAACCGGATGATATCAATATGATCAAATCATACTAATCCCCTCCTGGTATTATTTATAAAAAGTTTTTATTTAATTATCATATTTGATGAAGAAATTTATATATACTATTTATAAATTTATCATATTTAGCGACATTGGATTTGTTAATGTAGAGTGTTTGTATTGCATTAGGAGAGGATGGCTAGGTTAAATGGAAACCTAAAGATCCTTCAGATCCTGGAAAAGGAAAGGAGTAAGATTTCTGGGAGTATTCTAAAAGAGTACTTTTGAACAGTAAACTCATCGATAGAATCAGAAGTTACAAAGAAGAGAAAATTAAAGCCATGAATTCCAAAAATATTTAAAAACTAAAGACCCTTTGTGTAATTTATATTTGAATTAAGGCTCATCCCGATTTCCAAAAAGAGAAAATATTCAAAGTTAGTGAACCTGCTGGTAATATTTCACTTTGGATAAAAGCATGTGTTGAAACCTATGAAGCATTATTAGTGGTGGAACCTAAAAGGCAATAATTAGCTGAAGCTGAAAAGAAATTAAAAATAGCTGAAACTACGCTTGCTACTAAATAATCTGCTTTGAAATAAGGTAAGTTATTATTATATTTTAGTTATGGATTTATTGTAAAAACTTGAGGATGAATATAACCAAGCTAAAAAGGAAAAAGAAGATTTGGAAGCTAGTGTTGAAAAATGTTCGAACTAACTAGATAACGCTAAAAGTCTTATTAAAGGTAAAAATATTTTAATTGAAGAATTGGGGGGAGAAAAAATAAGTTGGAGTAAAAAAGCAGTTTATTTCAGAGATTCTTTGAAATCTATAACAGGAGATATTTTATTATCATCGGGAATAATAGCTTATTTGGGGGCTTTTATGATAGGATATAGAGACAACTGTATTTCTGCTTGGAAAGGGTTATTAACTGATAAAAATATTCTTTTTACAGAAAACTTTAGCATTTAAGAAATTCTTTGTGATGCTAATTCAATTGGAGTTTGGGTTAACTAGCAGAGTCTTCCTAATGATAGATTTTCTATTGAAAATGCAATTATTTTAAATAACTCATAAAGATGGTATATATATTTTTTATATTAGGCCGTTGATGATTGATCCATAATTATAAGCAAATTTATGGATCAGAGAAATGGTTGGAAAATAGAAGATTAAAGTTCTGCGTTAAAATTTAGAATTCAACAAGTTAATTTTAATTTTAGAAAACGCAATAATAATGGGTCAATAGATATTACTTGAAAATATTGGTGAAGAAATTGATCCTATTTTTGAGTCAATCCTCTAAAACAAAAAGATTAAATAAGGAAACTAATTGAGAATAAAACTAGGTGATAAAATAATAGATTATTCTAATGATTTTAAATTTTTCATCACTACAAAACTATCAAACCCTCATTACACTCCTGAAATCTGTGTTAAAGTAAAATATCTATAAATAAGGTAACATTGCTGAATTTTATGGTTACTCCTGAAGGTTTGGAAGATCAAATGCTGAACATAGTAGTTAAAATCGAAGAACCTAACAAAGTTATTCACACTAATTTTAGGAAGAATAAAGACAAAAAAATATCAAAGAGTATTTTGAAAACAAGAACAAACAAAAACAAACTGAGGACAAAATCCTAAAAATGCTTTCGGAGGCGAGCGGAAACATACTAGACGATCAAGAACTAATCAACACGCTTTAAATGAGTAAAGTGGAATCCAATGAAATCCAGGAGAAACTTTAGCTCCAAATGGTCAATTAGGAATAGTTCAAAGTGCTTCAGAATTTCTACAGGGATGCAGCGAAAAGGTCTAGTAATTTGTACTTTGTGGTGGTTGATCTGGCGATGATTGAACCCGTTTATCAGTTTAGTTTGGAGTTTTACATTGATTTGTTTGAGAGATCGGTCGAGAAGGTCACGGCGTAGAAATAGTAAAGAATTAATAGCATTAATACCACTTTTACTTAAAATCTGTTTTAAAATATTGTCAGATCTTTATTAGAAAAAGATAAATTAACGTTCTCCCTGCTGATAGTGATAAGAATATAACAGGAGGAGAAAAAAAGTATCACTCCTTAAGAAGTTCGTTTCCTGATGGTGGGAGGAACTGCCATCACATCAGTCTTACCAAATCCTTCCAACAGCTGGCTCGGTGATAAATAATGGGCCAGTATCGAGGAACTGTCTATTATTTCTCCTTTGTACAAAGGATTGGAATAAAGTTTCATATAAAATAATGGAAAATGGAAATAGATTTATGAATCCAATGAACCTTATAACGGTGCAGAATGGCCTACTAATTGGGCTAATTAGCTTAACAGTTTCCAAAAATTACTGATTATTCGAATCCTGCGTCCTGATAAATTCATTGCAGGTGTCTAATTCATGATAAAAGAACAAATGGACCAAAGTTTCATAGAATTCCCTCCTTTTGACCTTAGTTCCGCCTACCAGGATTCCGTGTGTCTAACTCCGCTTATTTTTATTTTATCGCCCGGTGCGGATCCCAGAGTAGAGGTGGAAACTCTAGCAGTCAAAATGAGCATGACTTAGAACCTAATAATAAAGTCATTGGGACAGGGGCAAGGGGAATCTGCCTGCCAAGCTATTAAGGAGTCGATTTAGCAGGGGAAATGGGTGTTTTTGTAGAACTGCCATCTGGCTGCTTCGTTCATGCCTCAATTAGAGTAGATATTCGAAGAAATCACGGATAAATGTCATCCCGATTTTAGGATGTGGTTGACTACTGCACCTTCTAAAGTATTCCCTGTCAGTGTGCTCCAAAAAGGAGTCAAAATGACTTACGAACCTCCCAAAGGAATAAAAAATAGTTTAATAAGATCTTATCTATCCTACGATCCTCGTGGTTTCGAAGACTGTACAAAATTAACAATTTGGAAACGTTTATTATTCGGTCTTTCTTTCTTCCACGCTTTGGTATTGGAACGTCGTAAATTCGGGCCTCTCGGTTGGAACATTCCTTACGAATTTAGTGCCGCAGACCTGGCTATCTCAGTCCTCCAATTAAAAATATTTTTGGATGAATATGAGGAGATATAATGGCCGGCGCTAAACTATATGGTGGCGGAGGCTAATTATGGAGGAAGGGTTACTGATGATAAAGATAGGAGATTGATTAAGATTATTTTGAAAACTTTCTACTGTCCGGAATCACTCGACGAATAGTATATATATTCATCTTCCGGGGTTTATTTGTGTCCTTAAGATGGAAATATCGAATCCTTCAAAAATTTCATCAAAGATTTGCCCATAAATGATTAACCTGAAATTTTCGGATTACATGATAATGCTCAAATATCCGCCTCTATCAACGAAACTAATTAATAATGCTAAACTATACTGGGGTTGTTGTCTAGGATAAAAACTGGTGAAGGACCTTCTCAAGAATAAATAATAAAGGAAAAGAGTTTATACATGCTTTCTCAATTACCAAAATAATTTGATTTGGACTAAATAGGTAAAAAGTTCCCTTTACAATACAAACAATCAATGAACACAGTAAATATGCAATGATTTAATATAAATATATAGGTTTTACAACAAGAATTGATAAGATACAACAAAATGATATCAACAGTGACAAATTTGCTCATCAACTTGAGCAAAGCAATCGACGGTATCCTCTCGATGTCAAACGAACTTGAAGAACTATTTAATTCTATTTTTGATAATAAAGTATCTGAGAGTTGGCAGAAGGTAGCTTATCCGAGTTTGAAACCGCTTGGATCTTGGATTCTTGATTTCTTGAAAAGACTACAGTTTATGCAAGATTGGATTGATAATGGGGCGCCGCCTAGTTTCTGGATTTCTGGCTTCTATTTCACGCAGAGTTTCTTCACGGGTGTGCTGCAGAACTTCGCCCGAAAAGTAAATAATATAAATAAATTATTAAATGTTAGTTCTAAATTCCAATTGATACTTTATGCTTTGATTTCATACCTATTCCTGTTAATTCGAATTAAATCGATATAAATATACAGCCTGAAAATGGCTGTTACATTTATGGCTTATATCTGGACGGCTGTAAATGGTCCGAGGAGAATTAGTGTTTAGGTGAACAAGATCCTAAAGTTTTATATTATCCAATGTCATATATTTAATTTATTCCGATGACAGAATAAAAATTAGAAGAATTACCAGATAATGTAAAATTTCAATATTTTTTATATAACAAATGTTTAAAATAATTTACAATAATATCCAAAAAATAAAAAATTATAATTTTTAAAATAATAAATTTGTAGAGATATAATTGTCCTGTTTATAAGACATCTGTGAGAAAGGGAACCTTGTCGACCACTGGCCATTCCACTAATTTTGTGTTGAGCATTCTCATGCCTATTAATGCAAAGGATAATTAAGACTATTGGACCAAAAGAGGAGTTGCTATGCTCACATAGTTGGACGATTGATTACAAATATATTACATATTTATTAATTACCTTATAAATTTAATTATTATATAAAGAGTATTTATAAAATGATCAAAATATTCTTTAGGAGCAGATGCAATAAAATATGCTTTATCATATCCACCAAACAAATTATTATAGACGGATCTTTAATACACATTAATAAACTTGGTTTTTTATTTATAAAATTAGGATGGAATCACAAGGCAATATTGCAAGCCTGTGAAGACGCTGATTTATCTTCAGTTCATATATATTATTTAAGGCCTCTTCTAGAATTTTAGAAAAAGGTCCTTATGATTTGGTTGAATTCATAATGGAATAATGGCGATAAAAATTGAATGAAGAGTTATTGAAATCCCCTGAATTTCAAAAGTAGTATGAAATATTATTAGTTTAAAAATGAATTAGAAGATAAAATAGGCAATCCAACATCGTCTTTCTTATCAAATCCCCTATATTAATCGCTGGAACGAAGTATTCATTATAAATTGAAGGCTATGTTATTGGGAGCTTCTCCTCAGCATTTCAAATTGACCTTTGAAGCACTTTGGAAATTGAGTGATGATATTTGGTTCTACGCTGGGGATTTGTCAAATGATGTATTTTTATTAATATTAAGTTTAACCATTACACCAAAAGAATCAGTTTGATTAATATTTATATTTAAACTGGTATTTTGTTTTTTATTAGAATTATTTATGCTCACTGATAAATCTGAATAGTTTTAAGAAACTTGGAAATTTATTGATAGAAAATTAGAAGAATAGAAGAATTTTGGTATTAAAAATTTAATTAGGTTAAGCAATTAATTATGCTTCTAATTTAATCTCAGCTACATTTATTGGATTAAGTTCTTTATTAAATTCCTAAAAATGGGATTATAAAAGCGATTATTTATAAAAATTGTAAGAAATTAACCAAGAGAAAGAAAAAAATAACGATATTCACTTAGATGATTTTCATAATAAATAATAATCTGAAGGAGAAAAGTTACTAATACCTGGTATTAATAAAGAAAATGAAGAAGTGATTTAAGAAATAAAGTAAAATTGATAATACAATTATAAAATAAATTATCATTATCATTATTAAACTTTATATCTGCCTTTGATTTTCATTTCTTCGTTATTATTCTGGTAGTTGATTTAATAGATTTTGTTGTTGTTATTGACGGGGTTGTATTTCAAAGCATTTCTATTAGTGGTGTTTTAGAAGCCTGACTATTTCAAGCCGTCACTCAGCTCACTGTGCTTGAGTTCGCTGTTGTACTTGTAGTCGTTCAGATTGTTGCCAATGTTGATGTTCGAGTTGACCTGCTGTTTGTTCTTGTTCATTATTTGTTCCAAGGGGTTGTTACTCTACTTGTAGCTGTAGGAAATGTCGTAAAGTTGTTGTTTGTCGGTTTGGATCTTGTCCAGGTCTTCCATTATTTCAGATAGGTTGAAACTATCCTCGTCAGCCACTTTTATTTCCTTTTTCTAAATCATTTTCATTGGCGAAATCTCTTGTTCTTTGCTGATTTGCGACTCGTTTATCAGTTGGCTCAGATTGAAGCTTTCGTCTTGTTTAGTAATTATTTTCTTAAAATCTCTCGATATTCTGTTATTCTTCTGATTTACGTTATTCTCCACAATCATTAATTTGCTATTATCTTGATCGTAATCATTGAAAAATTCGTGTTTAAGAATCTGTTAAGCTGTTGGTCTTTTACTAGGATCCCATCTCAGCATTTCAGTGACAAGTTAAATAGCCTCTGGACTGGCCCTGTGAATAATCTAGTCCAAAGGGACCGGATTATACTGGTTAAAATCAATCTTGTTCTGAGTCATAAGGATCTGTCCTTCGGGCCATTGGGTGGGAGCTCCCAAAATCTGACAAATCTTATTCAGTTAGTCGATTTCGGAACTTCCACAAAACAGTGGGGACATCAAATACAATTCAGCCATGATGCATCCAAGTGCAAAAATATCCACCGGCGAATTATAGTTATTCGCTTTCAGAATAATCTCGGGGGCTCTGTACCAACGGGTGGAAACATAGTCCGTGAAAGGTGGACGCGACCGGATTTCACGCGCTAATCCGAAATCACAGATTTTCACATTTCCTTCGTTAATTAACATGTTTTCCGGTTTCATATCGCGGTGGAAAAAACCATGTTTGTGCATGTGGGCTAATGCTGATATTGTCTAGTAAATTATAGTCTGAATCTATTTCTCTTGAAGAAATTGACCCTACAAGAATAAATAATTTTGGAGTTAGTTACCTTTTCTTTGTATATCTAGTAAAGTTGATAAACGTTTTACTCTTAATATTCGAAAACAAGGTAGAGTTCATCCTTCTCTTTTATCACCTCCTTCATTTTTATAATATTTGGGTGTTCTATTTTACGCAAGCTTTTTATTTCTCGAAGGTTGATACATTCTTCCCACGTTTGAAATTTACGTTTCATTCTTTTTATTGCCACTATTTCGCCTGTTTACTTTGATATTTTTAGGTACTTTGTTTTGTGCTTGAAGAACATCAGAAAATGATCCCTACCCTATTTCCTTATTAATTAAAAACTTATCCATTATTTAAATATTATCTGTTTAAATTGCGTTAAAATTAAATTTTTGATTAAATTATACTGTTGATTAAATACTTTTAATTGGGGTTGGGGTTGGGGTTGGGGTTGGGGTTGGGGTTGGGGTTGGGCCCAACCCCAAC
>Ga0105051_10006676_pt1 | contig 12304 bp, 7 predicted proteins | sample FRY02_FD_78383 | JGI IMG/M metagenome (GOLD analysis project Ga0105051, IMG submission 78383) | Freshwater microbial communities from Lake Fryxell liftoff mats and glacier meltwater in Antarctica - FRY-02 (megahit assembly) | ecosystem: Environmental > Aquatic > Freshwater > Ice > Glacier...
CCCGCAGAGCTTGAGTCGGTTTTTCCCGGCACTGACGAGAGTACCACGTTTCAACGTCTGCTGCCAAATCATGGGACGCAGGAGCGGATGCCTGCAAAAATCCACCGCCCTGTTCCGAGGTCGCAAGACCGAAATCGAACCTCACCCTTGCCACTAAAATCCAAGCAGAACCTCACGATGAAGACGATTCAAATCCTGAGGTTACGTTGAGCGTTTTGGAGGGCACATCGCTCGATGGTAATTTTTTTCGAACGCAAGGAAGCGTGACCACACACAGGTAAGTTTGAACCAATGAATTATCGAACGATTCTTAGCGTGCTCTTGTGGATGGGGCTTGCTGCATCCCAACTGGAGTCAGCGCAACCGAACATTCTTTTCATTCTCGCTGATGACTTGGCGTGGTCAGACCTTGGATGCTATGGACATCGCTGGCATGAGACACCTCATTTAGATGCTCTCGCAAATGAAGGGATGCGATTTAGTGATGGGTATGCCTCTGCGCCGATTTGTTCGGCGTCGCGAGCGAGTATTTTGACAGGCAAAACCGTGGCTCGATTGAACTTTGAGTTTGTGGTCAAGAGTGAGCCCGGCTTGCAGGTCCTCGATAGTTCGACTCCGCTGCAAGCACCTCACTTTACGTTGAACCTTCCGTTGCAGGAATCAACGATTGCGGAATGCCTTCATAGCTGCGGTTATGAAACGGCGTTCTTTGGCAAGTGGCATTTGAGCCCGCATCACGAGCGTTATCTGGGATGGAGTCCTACGCATGGACCAGAGCAACAAGGGTTTCAAGTCGCGACGCAGGACTTCGGCAGCCATCCCTATGCCTGGGGAAAGAAACCGCCTGAGTCGATCGACACACCGGGTGAGTTCCCGATCGATTCGATGGTGAATCACGTCAAGGAGTATCTGACTCGCTCGCATGCGAGTCCTTTCTTCGTGATGGCGTCGTCCTTCTACGTTCACACCCCCATTCGCACGCCTTGTCGCTGGCTGTTGCAGAAATACGAGGGGCGAGTTCCGCATGATTCACAGAATCGAGAGCAACGAATTCGATACGCCGCATTTGTCGAAACGTTCGATCATCATGTCGGGCAAATGCTGCAAGCACTCGACCAGTCGGGAGCCCGAGCGAACACGCTGGTTGTGTTTACGTCCGACAATGGTGGACATCCTGAGTACGCGGCAAATGGTCCGCTGCGAGGTTCGAAGTGGAACCTTTACGAAGGTGGCATTCGGGTGCCGTTGATTGCACGCTTGCCAGGAACCATCGCATCAGACTCAACGTCCGCGACACCGGTCATCGGATATGATCTACTTCCGACGTTTGTGGCATTCGCTGGCGGCAAGGCGACGGATATCGATGGAATCGATCTGACTCCGGTGTTCAAAGACGCTAATTGGCATTCGAAGCGAGATTTGATCTGGCATTTCCCTTATTACCATCCTGAAACAGGATACGTGGCGGCTTCGGAAACGATTGGTGTCGATGACTTTCAGGTCAGCAAAACTCGCCCGCAATCGGCAATTCGGCGAGGTGAGAAGAAGCTCTTGCAGTTCTACGAGAGTGATAAAGTGGAGCTTTATGACGTGCACGAAGACGTCGGGGAACAGCACGATCAAAGCGACAAGCAACCCGCGTTCGCAAATGAGTTAAAATCAACATTGCATCAGACGTTAAACGAAATGAAGTCGCGGTTCGCAGTGATTCGCCCGTCGTCAAAGCCATCTGCCGTGCCGGGGCAAGACGAACCTACTCAGCAACCCCGCCTTTGATGAAAAAGTTTGAATATTGTCCGAACGTCAAACCGGAAAATCACCATCCCGTTTCGGGAGGGTCGGACGCGGTAGCGACCGGGGAGGGCCGTTTTCGCAGTCAATTGCATGAGTTCTAAGCAAACTCGTTGAACCCTCTCCTCGCCTGGGGCTCGACTCTCCCGGAGGGAGAGTGATCTCGAAAGCTTGCAGAAATTACCAACTCGAAGACATTTTCATCGGGCCACAGCAACCTCCGCCTTTGATCAACAACCTCCGCCTTTAATGAACAACCTCCGCCAAAATCCGCAGACGCGTTATCGAGAATTTTCCATGGTCAGACAATTTTCAAGAGCTTGCTTTATGCATTCGAGGTGTCATGCGTTGGCGCGATATATGTTGGTAGCCAGCTTGGTGGTGTGCCAACAGGCGAAGGCGGAGATTCCTGTTGCGAATGCAGTCACCGTCATTTTCGATGATCAGTTTGAAACGCTTCGTCCTGGTCCACTGATGCCCGTCGTTGGACCGCATTCGGAATATCATTATCTCACCGAAGCGGTTCCCTACGGTCCTTGGTCCGTGACCACGTTTGACTCCGCGAGCGAAACGCAAACCGCGTGGCGATCAATACGCCTCGCGGACGGTTCCGCCTCGCTTGAGCAGGTACACCGCAACAGCGCCAAACATTGGCATCCGATGGTCGTCGCCGGCGATCGACGGTGGCAAGACTACTCGGTCAGCGCCACGTTGCATCTTGAAGACACAAACGGAAGAGTCGGGGTCGCGATTCGACAACGCAACGATCGGTGCTATTACTTTATCGGCGTCGAAAACGGGAAAGGGATCATGCTCCGAGTGCAACACGAGTCTGATTTTCGCGTGCCGGCTGAGGAGCAACTGGCGACCGAGTCGATCGATGTCACGGAGGGACAGACCCTCATCATCAAGGCATCCGCCCAAGGAAATCTTCTGACTGCGGAGATTAACGGCATTGCGCTTCAGGCCAAGGACGATGCGTTCAGCAGTGGTAGCGTGGCCCTGCTCGCGGACGTGCCGGCGAGATTCGATGATCTTCAAGTATTCGCTTCTTCAAAGGAAATCGCTCGCTTTGAGAAGGCACGAAGTGTTTGGCAAGCGTCCGAGTCGGAAGCGGCAAATGCCCAGCCCAAACCCAAGCTTTGGCGAAAGATCAAAACGCCTCAGTATGGAACCGATCGCAACTTGCGCTTCGGCGACCTCAATGGTGACCAGCAGATCGACATTCTCATTGGCCAGATTTTTCATCACGGACCGACGGACAGCAACAGCGAACTTGGTTGCATGACCGCAATCGATTTGGAAGGAAAGGTGCTGTGGCAGAACGGGACGCCTGATCGATGGGGAAACCATTTGACAAACGACGTCGCGTTTCAAATCAATGACCTTGATGGCGATGGACACTCAGAAGTTATTTATTGCCAAGGTCAAGAATTGATTGTTGCCGATGGGACAACAGGAAAACGCCTGCGAGCGATACCGACGCCCATCAATACGACGACTCGAGTGCCCTTCAATCGCTTCCCACGCATCCTTGGTGACAGTCTGATGGTTGCCGACTTGCGAGGCTTGGGCCACCGCGGCGACATCATTTTAAAGGATCGGTATCTGCAGGCCTGGGCTTTTGACGATCAATTGAATCCACTCTGGAACATCCAGTGCAACACAGGGCACTTTCCGTTTCCGATTGACACCGATGGCGATAGCCGGGAAGAAATCAGTTTGGGTTATTCGAGGTGGTCACCCGAAGGTAATTTGATATGGTCCCATGACCGGATTTTAAACGATCACGCTGACAGCATCGCGGTTGTTGATCTTGATGGTGACGGATCACTGGAAACGATCTTGGCCGGTAGCGACGAAGGGTTCATCATGCTGGATGCGGCCGGAGTACCTCGGGTGCATTTGCGATTGGGGCATGTGCAAAATCTAACCATCGCTGACTTGAGGCCCGATTTGCCGGGACTTGAGATCGCGACCGCAAACTTCTGGAAGAACCAGGGACTCATTCATATCTTGGACCAGCGAGGAAACGTCGTTGCTGACTTTGAACCGCGACCTGAACATGGCAGTTCCATTGTCCCGGTAAACTGGAAGGGTGATGGAACAGAGCTTTTATTCGTTGGTCCCGATCCCGTTCACGGAGGCCTATTTGATGGATTTGGACACAAAGCCGTTCGCCTACCCGCCGATGGTCATCCCACCAAAGCCTATGACGCATTGGACTTAACCGGTGATCAACGCGATGAAATAATCGTCTGGGATGCACAGGAAATTTGGATCTACACGCAGGACAGCGAACCGGTAACTTTGGTCCCGGCTCCCGTTCGCAATAGCCTATCCAATGAATCTAATTATCGATCCCGAATATCCGTTCCGGCAAACTTCGCCAGGGAGAAGGCGAAAGCAGTCTCAAAGTGAATCCTTTGCATTTTCAAGAACGGAGCATGACGGTGAATCAACGGCGACCTTGGTCGGTTAACTTGTCGCATCGATTCTTTTGGCGACAAATCAAAGCGATGGCGATTTTGGTTTTCATTGGCTTCTTGTCGTTGGACGTCGCAGGGGCTTTTGGTCAGAGCATCCCAACTCCGAAAGGCTTTCGACCGATTCGATGTGAAATCATTCCGCTTCCTGATCATCGAGTATCGTTTCGTCTCGATGGCGTTGAGAAGTTGCAATGGCACACGGGAAGCAGCTATCCGCGTCCGTTTCTTTATCCATTCGCGGGACCGTCGGGAGAGTCGCTGACTCGCATGGGGCATCCCGGAGCACAGAATCATGATCATCATCGGTCCATTTGGTTTGCTCATCATTCGGTGAACGGAGTTGACTTTTGGTCCGACAATTCGAAGGCGATCATTCGTCAAAAGTTTTGGTACCGTTATCGTGATGGCGATCAAGAAGCCGTGATGGCAAGCTGCCTCGGATGGTTTGATCCGGAAGGCATTGAGCGGATGGAGCAGGACCTCGTCGTCGCCCTCATTCCGCTGGCCGACAACGAACATGCCGTCGAAATCCAGGTGACCCTGCGGCCTGGAAGTGGCCTGTCATCCGTAACGCTCGACAACACCAACTTCGGTTTATTGGCGGTTCGAGTTGCCGCATCGCTGTCGGCATATTTTGGAGGCGGACAAATGCACGATAGTGAAGGTCGCATCGGCGAGGCACAAATTTTTGGCAAGCAGGCTCGATGGATGGATTACAGCGGACCGGTCACGGTGGGAACGGGCCTCGAAAGAATCGTCATCACGGAGGGCATCACTTATTATGACCATCCGAGCAATCCTCGTTACCCAACGCATTGGCATGTGCGTGAAGACGGCTGGATGGGAGCGTCATACAACATGGAAGCGGAACAGCAGATCACTTCTGCTGAAACTCTGACGCTGCGTTATCTTCTGCACGCGCATTCGGGAGACTATGACCCGACGAAGGCCGCACAAGTTCATGCCGCTTTCGCGTCACGACCACCGTTCCGGATTCGCAAACCAAACGCCGTTGAGAAGCACCGGCAATTCGAAGTGGAACGCCAGCCTTGATGTCAGGTTTGACGCAATCGCGGGGACTTATCGCGTTTCCCATCATTGACTCGGTCCTATCCAAAGCAACGATTGGTGACGGAGGTATCAACGTGGTAGGAACGAAGTGGCTTCGTCACCGTCGTCCTTGAACACCCTCGGAGGTTGGGAGTTTGGTACGATGCGACTTTTCGTCGCGACGCGGGCTAACCCTGCGTTTTACATTGCTTTCTGAGAAAATTGTCTTGATCAAGAATCGATTTCGTATTCCCACTCCCTTTGCCCTGATAGGGACGGGATTGGCGTTTGGACTTTTCTTTGCGAGTGGATGCGAGCCCAAGGGCTCCTCGCAAGCACCCGTTGAATTTTTAAACCCGTCCGACGCTCCGCCACCGAATCCCATTTCTGATCAACAACGATTGATGTCAGCCGCTCGTCTATTGCAGGCGGGGCAAGTGGACGAGGCAGAAAAGTCAGTCCGCTCACTCCTCATTCGCTCGCCTCACGACCTGAACGCCAACGCTCTGTTGGTCAGCATACTCGTTGAGCAGAAACATCATGCGGCGGCGGTCAATACGCTTGATGAACTCGCCGTTTTGCATCCCGATCAACGAGATCTCCTGGAAGCCCAGGCGGCGGATTGCGTCGCAGGTAGCGGTGATGCGGAAGGCGCGATCATTCGTTTTAAAAAGTTAGTTCAGCGGAATCCGGAGTTCATGGAAGGGAGACGCCGTTTGGCTGAGCTTCTGAATTTGCGAGGCTATCGGTTTGATGCGAACGAGCACCTGAGATATCTCGCCGGTCGTACGTCGCTTCAGTTTGAAGAATTGCGAGGGATTCTCTTTCCGGCGCGGACATGGGTCAATGTCAACTCCAAACCTGACATTGGAAATCCAGACCAGATCCAAACAATGGGTTTGCTGAATGCGGCGATCGCGTTGCGAGTCAAAGGAGATGTTCGCGATGCACTAAGTCTTCTGGCTCAATCTGTTCTTTATGCGCAGGGCGATTCTTCGGCGTTGTCTTTATATGGTTGGACGTTAGCGGACTCACAGCAGTACGACCAATTGCAACAATGGATTGCGCAAGTGGGTGAGTCATGCGAGCGGTACCCGGAGTATTGGTTGGCTGCTGGCGGATTGGCGCTTCATGAGAATGATGAGGCAGCCGTCTCGTGTTTTGCAGAAGCGATTCGGCGGGAGCCGAGCTTGCTCGAAGCGCACCATGGGCTCGTTCAAGCCCTTGAAGCCGCAGGGCAACCGAAGCTTGCCGAGACGTTTCGTGAACGCGTAAAATTGATTCAGCAAAGCCAATGGTTGATTCGCGAGATTGTGGGCAACAAAGAACCAAGCCAAGGTCCCGTTATGCGACTTGCCGCACTGCTCAAAGAACAAGGACGTGCCATTGAATCATTGGCTTGGCAGGAGTTTTTGATTTCGGAGATGTCGCCCAACGCTCCTCAATTACAAGTCATTCGTGACTACAAATCGAAGATTCTGCAGGCCATGCCTTCGGGCCGCGATGAGATAAAGCTACTGTGCAATTTGGACGAGACGAAATTTAAGTCCATCACCGAGTGGCTGGCGATAAAACGAAGCACGAACGATGTGGAAAAAATGGTTCGCGCTGACGCGGAAAAGTCAAACAAGAATTCCAGGCAATCGTTGGCACCACCTGTGTTTACCAATGTGGCTCCGAGTGTTGACCTCGACTTTCGTTACCGGAACGCAACCATCCCTGTGGAACGAGAGTTTCAAATTTTCCAGGCGTATGGTGGCGGGATCGCATGCCTCGACTTCGACTGCGATGGTCGCGTCGATATGTACTTCGGTCAAGCCGCAGGAACTCCGCCTCATGACAAGGGTACAGAAGCAAATGGGTTCTTCCGCAACTTAGGCAGTCGCTTTGTCTCGATCACTGAGTCGGCAGGCGTCGATGATCGTGGATACACATTTGGCGTGACAGCGGGCGATTGGAACCAGGATGGTTTTCTCGACCTTGTGGTTGGAAATCTCGGTCGAAATCGGCTGCTCATTAATCAGGGCGACGGAACTTTTCGACCAGATACCAATGAACCGTGGAACGATTCAAAGTTCACGACGAGTGTTGCGATGGCTGATATTACACGTGATCATTTGCCAGATATCATCGAAGTCAACTATCTCGACGATGAAAGGATCTATGAACCGATTCAGTACGGAGGCGACGGTAAACCACTCCGACTTCCCGGTCCCCTGCACTTTAAACCGGGGACCGATCGAGTCTTGGTATCAACAGGAAATGGTCAAATGATTGCGCAATCATTTGGAAATCAAAATCAAGAAACAGCGAGCACAGGCCTCGGTTTGCTCGTGACTGACATCGACGGCAAGATTGGCAACGAAGTTTTTGTCGCCAATGACCTGCGTGCGAATCAATTGTGGATTCGCACTGAGAAATCGGACGGTCAATCAGGTTGGACCGATGTTGCGGTGCCTCTCGGTGTTGCATACGGAAATGCAGGAATGCCGATGGCTTGTATGGGGATCGCCGCTGCGGACTTTGATGGAAACCAACGTCTTGATCTCCATATCACTAACTTTGAGGACCAGTGGTCGAATCAATACATGCAGAACGCAGCGGGCTCTTTCGTCGACCAAGCGTTACCGTTTGGCATCGATATCGTATCGCTCAAATTGCTCGGTTTTGGAACCCAAGCCATTGATTATGACAACAACGGTCTGTGGGACTTGGTGGTTGGTAACGGACATGTCGAAGATTACACAGAGCGAGGCAGTTCATTTGCGATGCCGACTCAAATCCTCATCAATGTAGGATCCGAGTTCACGGCGTCGGATGTGCAGGGGGATGATACCTATTGGAAAAGTCCGCATTGGTCGCGCGGGCTTGCGAAGTGTGATTGGAATGATGACGGCCAAATGGACTTTGTGGTAACCGATCTCAAAGAGAATGTCGCACTGCTAGAAAATCGATCGCAGTCCAACAACCATTGGTTAAAGATTGACTTGGTGGGTGCGATTTCCGAACGAGATGTGATTGGGGCAAAGGTGGAGGTTGAGTGCGATTCGAAGACATTCACTCAAGTGTGTCAGAGCGGTGATGGTTATTTATCCAAGAACGAGCCTGGTTTATGTTTTGGATTGGCCAGCACCACCTTGGTAGATCGACTTCGGATTCGCTGGCCGAGCGGTAACGAACAGACGTTCGAGAATATTAAAGTTGATTCCCGCGTGCTGGTCATCGAAGGTGACTCGACTCCCTGGCGGACGGAAGTTTCAACTTTCCGTTGCCCGAGCGATCCGGGAGTTGGCGCACCAGCGTTGGCGCGTACCAATTACGCCGGCTGCATTGGTGATAGCTCTGACTGGGTCAACTGGGGTTTTTGGCGTTGGCAAAACAACACGTGGAATCAGGGTCACATTAGCGCCGCCAACGCCAGCAATCGTGGATTCTTCTATCCGCGGAAGGCGATGCGTTTCCGCGATATTCTAGATGGATTGTCCAATACGATGGCTTGCGCCGAAATCGCGACTGACTTAGGCGATCGAGATATAACAACCTCTCCTTACTACCAAGCTGGCTGGACGAATGTTCACATGAACCCGGCCCACTGTGAAACCCTCCGAGATCCACTCCGTCCAAGATTTTGGGCGCCAACGGTCCCGACGGATGCACGTCCTGGTCTGGCTAATACGACATGGAAGCGAGGGTTTCGCTGGAGCGATTCAGTTCCAGTTTATACTTGTTTCACCGCACAACTGCCTCCGAACCGAGAAGTCTGCATTGGCGGTGGTGGCGACTTTGACACCGGTACCCTTCCACCAAGCAGTCGCCACCAAGGCGGTTGCCACATCCTCATGGGTGATGGCTCGGTCAAGTTTGTCACTGACTCAATCGAAGCGGGTAACTCACGAGCTCAGGTTGTGATGAACGGCAACATGATCAACCCAGCGGGTTCACAGAGTCCCTACGGACTGTGGGGCGCATTGGGAACTCGTGCAAGCAAGGAGAATGTCTCCATGGATTTCTAAGCAAACTGCTTGGGTCATCCGATTGGTCAGCAATCCGAACCCACTCGTAGGTGACTGCGAGTGGGTTTTTTCATGGAGTGAATGAGCAAAACCACGGGTCATTCGGCGAACACCACGAAGGGCGGTGGCGTGATTCCGAACTAAAAGCTTGCTACGTTTTGCGAAGTGATGGCCGCAAACGACCACGTGCATTCGCTAGAGCTCGTGCATTCGCGGAAGGATATCGTGTTACCGAGCATCTAGAAGTGAATCAAACGGCGCGATGTTTCTCGGGTTTCGCCGTGGACCGAAACGGATTCAACAGGATGGTGACAACGGTTCGGGGAGGTTATTAGGCAATGCTTCTCACTGCTTCACGGCTTTCGCTTTCTTTTTAGCTGTTGCTTTCGCTTCTGATGCTGGTGGCTTTGCTGGATCGGGATAGCGTCGCACTTCAACATCGTTTCGTTATGGCACTCCGGATGTGCTGCGTCCGTCGTTGATTAGCTTTTCGAGGATTGCGTTCATCTGGCTAACGCGTTCGGGGTAAGCGTTGGCTTTGCTTACATCGCCAGCCGAATACTGAGTCCATCAAAGCCAGGTTCGATTCCCGGTGGCAATTCTTTCATTGCCGTGTCATAGTCGATTTCATGTGCCATGTGCGTGAAGTAGGTTTGGCGCGGCTTCAATTTCTTGACCACCTCAAGAACTTCGTCGATACAAAAGTGAGTGGGATGCGGTGTGTATCGAAGCGCCCCAATGACCAATGTATCCAAGCCTTCAAGTAACCTCATGCTTGATTCCGGAATCTCATTGGTATCCGTGCAATAAGCAACGTCACCGATTCGAAAACCCAAGACCTTGGTTTTCGGTCCATGAAGCAAAGGGATCGGAGTTATCGTGGCTCCCAAAACTTCGAACTTTGCCATTTCCAGTCGCTTGAACACCAAACGCGGCCGAGAGCCCTGGTGAGTTTCGGGGCCATCGTTGAATGCGTAATCAAACGAACGGCGAATGCGAGCTTCAACCTGCGATTGACAATACAGCGGGACGGGACCGCCAATCATGAACGGAAACAGGCGAAGGTCATCGAGCCCAAAGATGTGGTCCGCGTGGTCGTGCGTGTAGGCGACCGCGTGCACGAGCCCAATTTTTTCGCGAATCAATTGCACCCGCATCTCGGGCGTCGTGTCGATAAGCAAGTTTCCGCCTCGCAGTCCAAAAATCACCGAACTCCGGGTCCGATTGTTTTTGGGTTCACCGCTTTGACAAACGTCACAACCACACCCGATCGCCGGCACTCCGACGCTTGTGCCGGTGCCAAGCAGGATCATTTTTCCGAGAATGTCGGTCGATACGATTGTTTTTGGCACGCGGCAGATAGTCAGGTGAGCGGAACGGATAGGGTCTAGTCTCAGGCGCGGACGATCCGATAAAACCTAATCCCAAATCGTGTCCCCTGTTTTATTCTCCCACCGATTTCATACCATGCCCCTACATCAACTCGACGATCGTTTTCCGAACCTTAAAGGAACATGCTGCCTCGTGACGGGCGGAGCAGGCTTCATCGGATCGCACCTCGTCGACGGATTGGTAGAAACCGGTGCAAACGTGCGTATTTTGGACAACCTCAGCACAGGTTTCCTCGAAAACATTGCTCATTACGCTGATAAACCCAACGTCGAATTCATTCGCGGCGATGCGTCGGAGCCGAATCAAGTTGATGCGGCGATGCAGGGCGTCGATTACGTCTTTCACGAAGCCGCGATGGCAAGCGTTCCTCGTAGCATGCGTGAGCCAACGCTATGCCACGCCTGGACGGCAACGTCGGCGATCCAGTTGCTCGAAGCGGCCCAGCGACATGGCGTTCGACGATTGGTGTTGGCGTCGACGAGTGCCGCGTACGGAAATTCGCCTTTTGTATCCAAGCGAGAATCCGACCCGATCGATCCACTTAGCCCTTACGCAGCCGCGAAGTTAGCCTCCGAGCAATATTTCCGCGCATTTTACGCAGGATTTGGATTGGAAACCGTGATTCTCCGGTACTTCAACGTTTTCGGCCCGCGGCAGGATCCGCGGAGCGAGTACAGCGCGGTGATTCCGCGATTCGTATCGATGATTCTCGCCGGGCAGCGGCCGATTATTTACGGTGACGGCAATCAATCTCGCGACTTTGTGCACATTCGCAACGTCGTGATCGCCAACCTCTTAGCCGCCACGGTGGATGGCGTGGCAGGCGGCACATTCAACGTCGGATGCGGAGCCAGCACGACGCTGCTGGAGCTGCTGTATTCGCTATCGGAGATCCTAGGGCGACCGATTCAAGCGATCCACGAGCCAGCCAGAGCGGGTGACGTGCGAGATTCATTAGCCGACATTACGCAAGCGAGAAAGTGTCTGGGCTATGAACCCGAGGTAACGGTAGCGCAGGGATTACGAGAAAGCATTCAGTATTACGAGCAAACGTCATCTATTTCGGCAACCTGAAACAGCCCCGCTTGCAGCGAACGCATCCGCCGATAAAATTTTGGCTGAAGTGCGAAACCGCCGAACGACTTTAGTGTGGCCCCAGCCAGACGCACCCTTAGCTCAATTGGATAGAGCATCGGTCTACGGAACCGAAGGTTAGTGGTTCAAATCCACTAGGGTGTATTTCTCAGATTTACCGTAATTTACGGCCGGAAACGTGAAAACGTTTACCACCTAAATGGTGTGCGGCCCCGTTTCAAAAGTTGAGTCTGTACCGAAAAACTCGGTCGGACTCGCAACGGGAGCTCCACCAATGGCACGTCCAAAAGCCAAAGCGCCTTCACGCCGCTACCACATTTCCGGCCAATCCGTCGTCACGATCAACGGCCGGGATATCTACCTTGGGCCGCATGATTCGCCCGAATCAATCGCCCGCTATGCCGTTCTGATTGGCATCTACCAAGCTGGCGGGCTAGCATTGCCCGAGGACTTTGACCCTGAAGACCTGGACTC
>Ga0105051_10006677_pt1 | contig 12304 bp, 10 predicted proteins | sample FRY02_FD_78383 | JGI IMG/M metagenome (GOLD analysis project Ga0105051, IMG submission 78383) | Freshwater microbial communities from Lake Fryxell liftoff mats and glacier meltwater in Antarctica - FRY-02 (megahit assembly) | ecosystem: Environmental > Aquatic > Freshwater > Ice > Glacier...
ATGAACTATTTCACTGACTTTAAACAGCTCCGGCTTTGATCGCGCTTTCAGGCAATTTATAAAGTTCCGTTCCGGCAATGATATTACTGTCATTATCCAATCGCTCCACAGGTCTGGACTCAATCCAGTCATAATGAAAGTTCTCACCTTATTTGATTCTGACGGCAGTGATATAATTTAATGCTGTCGATAGACATTCCAGTTCCATTACTGTCTGGTTAAAATTGTGTTTCCTGATAAAACATGCTTATACTCCTTTGAGGGAATGATTCTGTCCAATTCTCAAAAAGCAAGCCCCAGCATAAAATATCATTACTTTGACCCCGAAGGTGGTCACATGTTTAAAGTAAATTCCGTGAAACATTTTTCCCGACCCCGAAGGTGGTCGTATGTATTCAAAGTTCCCACATACGACCGCCTTCGGGGTCGATTTTTCAGCGAAATCTGATCCTCTATAAATATACGACCGCCTTCGGGGTCGAAATATAAAATCTATATCGGACACTATTCTTCCAATTCCCTCTATTTTCGAATGAAAACATGATTCTCACAAAGAATGTCCTGAATTCTGAACCATTGCTTTAAATCTTAGCGATTGTGTTATCACTGATTTCGGTTGGTTACGGAAAAGTATAAGCATCGAATAGACCCTTAAGCTTTGAACATTTTCATTTAGGATACTAATTTTTCAGCATCATTTCTGCCAGTCGATCATCTCGATTATAAATATCCTTGCGGAAATTGATTTTTCCATCTCTATCGACAAATGCGGTGAAATAAACGATGAATACCGGTACTCTTTCATTTAGGGTGATGCTTCGCTCTCTTCCGGCATCCATGGCCGCATTGATTTTTTCATCGGTCCAGGAAGAATCATTTCTAAGAAGGAATTGTGCGAGTTTAAATGGTACCTGGATGCGCATACAACCATGGCTAAATGCCCTGCTGGTTTCATTGAACAAGGATTTGGCTGGTGTATCATGCAGATACATATTATAACTGTTCGGGAAGAGAAATTTAACCAGACCCAGAGAATTGTTCGGCTCCGGTTTCTGCCTTATCTCTGGAATCCCATCCCGGTAACCTGTTATCTCCATGTCATGCTTTTCTAAATAATTACCGTCGCGTCGCATATCCTTAAGTACTTCATTGATGACGATGCTTTTTGGAACATTCCAATAAGGGCTAAAAACGATATATTTAAGTTCTCCACTGAAGATCGCTGTTTTATGCACTGGTTTACCTACCACAATATTGCAGCTCCATAATAATTTATCACCACTATTGACATGTAATTTAAACTCTGGAATATTTACAACCAGATAATAACTATTAAGACTGACCGGTACCCAACGGCTTCTTTCCATATTGATTATCAATTGTTTAATTCTTTGTTTAAAAGGAACATTCATTTCTACAATGGTGGTCTTTCCAATTATTCCATCTTCCTTCAGGCCGTGTCTGAGCTGGAAACTCATCACAGCCTTTTCGAGATCTGTATCATATTTACCTTCAGCATTATTCATTTTAAGGTCGCCAAGATCGTTGAGCCTTTGCTTAACCTGTACAATAACATCAGAACTATCCCCCGGTTTTAATGACTTTTTTATTGACTTGATTTCGAACCACTTCCCTTTCTCATCAAGTTCACTATAATTCTGCAGGAATTTTTTCAATAAGCCATACTGCCTATTTACAGGTCTTTCAATATCCTTTATTTCCTCAGGAGCAGTCTTCAGAATACTTTCAAGAAACTCTTCGTATGAAACTCTTTTTCGGGGAACATTCCAATCCAACTTTTTGGAAACATTTGCATCCATCCCCTCCCAAACTATATCCGCAAAGGCGAAATACTGAGCAGTGAGCATTAGTTCCAATTTCAACATGGTAGCATCGGATAAGTTCTCCAAATTGCCCTCATAAATCAATGAATCAAGTGCTTGCGCATAAGCAAGTTCCTTATTTACAACATCATATTTAAGGTTCCTCACCCTATCATTCAGGTTAGAAGTATGTTCGATCAGACCCTCTTTATCAAACCAGGCAAAGGCCATATTTCTGCGGCTGTAAAAAGTATTGATGTTCTTTTCGTACTTTTTCAACTTGGGAAATTGATTTAAAAAAATACCAATCTCTAGGCTGTCGAATTTGGATTTCGTTTGTGAACTGAAATTACCGGCAATACTCTTATTCGATTCATTCATGTCCCGATTCCTTAAAGAATCTGCAATATGCTTTGCAGTATTCTTCCTGTCTTGGCCGCATCCCTGAAAAGGGAGAAGTGAAATCATTATATATAAAAACAGGTATGACGGGATATTAAAATTCATCTTTTATGAGCTGTTTGTAAAAATTCAATGGAAATTTCTAGAGCACGCCGATAATAACCTACTTATGGGATACTGAAGATAGCATTAGAGGCTTGACCCCGATTACAAAGTTAATGGTTATATCATCGCTGGTACTTAAGGTTCCCATTAGCGATTTTTTGGGTACCACTTGGTATGTGCTGAGTTTCAACTTATGGGTTCCGGCAAATGTTAAGGTGCCATCCTTTATCACTGTTGCAATGAGATCCATTTTAATTGCCTGAGTCACTCCGGCAATTGTAAGATTTCCACTGGCCTTCACCAGATACTGATCCTTATCGTCCCATTGATGAATTTCGGATTTGACATATTTAAAATATATCTTATCAAATGGATATGATTTTAGGGTTCTGTGAGCAATTCGATCCATATAGGTATTTGGACTGCTTAATTTTTTCACTGGAACAGTGAAACTTAAACTATTGATCGCTTTTAATTGCCGGTTCTGAAGTGTGATCAGAGCCTTGCATTCCACACTATCCGTTTTCATTTTCCAGTTATAATTATTTGTATAACCACTTACCTCAATTTCACCTGAATGATAAACAAAGGTTTGCTGTTGTCCGAAAACAAACAAGTTTGTGAACAAAAACAATATGCTAAAAAAGAGTTTTCTTAACCTATACTCGCATAATTTAATATTTGCCATTATTTCTATTATTTTAGATTTAACAATGTTTAAAATACCGATAACCAACTATATACTTAAGCAATTCAGAACCTGAATCTAGATTCAAATAGCCAACCGAAAGGCCGGATCCTTTCATCTGGTTTCAACCCATATCTTTTAATACTGTTTTCTTTAATTAATTCAACCGCTTCTTCAATGGAATCGGTCACTAGGAAGAGTTCCATATCTGAATCTGATATCGTTCCCATCTCCTTCATCATATGATTGTGCTCAATTAGTTTCTGATGAAAATCCTTACAAAAAATGATCACCGGAAAATTTCTGATCTTTTTTGTTTGAATTAGTGTAATTGCTTCAAAATACTCATCTAGTGTTCCAAATCCGCCGGGCATCACTACAAAGGCAAAAGAATATTTAACAAGTATCACTTTGCGGACAAAGAAATGTTTTATTTCAACCCATTTATCACAATAAGGATTGACACCCTGTTCTTTTGGGAGCTGAATATTACAGCCGACTGAACGTCCGCCCACATCTTTGGCTCCACGGTTTGCAGCTTCCATTATTCCGGGACCACCCCCTGTCATTATTGTAAATCCTAACTTTGCAAATTGCGCAGAAGCTTTTCTAGTAAGTTTATAAAATTCGTGATCTTCTTTAAACCTTGCGGAACCAAAAAAAGTGATACAAGGTCCGATAAAATGAAGTGCCCTGAATCCTTTAATAAACTGAGCGAAAATATCAAGTGCAAACAACAATTCTTTTCTTCGTGATTGGGGCCCTGCAAGGAATTTAATTTCGGACTTCGTCATACTAAGCTTTAAATGTTTTTAATTTTTTTGAAATTTTCAGGTTTTGCCTGTAGCAAAAACAGGTCCTGACTGATATTATCCTTTGCCCATTCCATACTCATCGGACTTTGGTAATAATTCTCAAGTATCATGCCCCAATCTGCAATAGTAAGTATTTCCTGATCATTAAGAATATATTTGCCACGCAGTTCAGGGCTTGTCTCCACTTGTATCAGGTTCATTTTTTCTCCTGTACCTTTATAAATCATTTTGTAGCTCTTCTTACCCAATTTCTTCTGAATGATCGAATTAACACTCTGGTGAAGATTTGGTTTGTAAACAATAAACTCATCCTGAATTAGCTGCTGCGCATCATTTTTTAGTCCGATTCCCCAAACTCCAGACACGTGTATAACATCCGCAAAACCGCTCTGAGGATCAGACGTAAAAGCATAACCTGAACAAGCTTGGTCTGCTGTGATCATTTGCTGAACGCCAACTGAAATCATTCTTCCCTGCCGATCAGTATCTTCGATTAGAGCCTGATCCGAGTAAAGCGAGGCAAAACATTTTTTGACAGAAATCATCAGTTCCTTTTCTCCTTTTACGTTCAGAAAAGTATCATATTTATCTTTTGTGTTGATTGAAAGGGGGGCATTCTCAATGGCACTGCTTCTTACTGCCACTGCAAGGTCAATATCGGTTAAGAGTTCATTATATGCAACTAATATTCTATCATAGAGATCGCCCGGGATTCTTGCACCCAAAATCAAATCTCTTGCCTGCTTTCCAACCTCTGAAATACTTTTAGGATTCGATTTATCGATCTGAGTAACCAACTGATCATGTACGTCATCAAGCTTATTGTATGCTATAAAATGACGGAAGGCTGTTGCGGTAATGACAAAACCATCAGGTACCCTTACATTTCCAAGCGCTTTTTGTGTAAACACCTCACCCAGAAAAGCATTTTTTGTCCCTACCTCACTTGCATCTGCAATTGTGATAGTTTTAAGTCTGAGTATATAATCCTTCATAATCTAAAATTATTTTGCTTAAGTACTAGGCTTCATTGAGGGAATCTAAATAAACTTCCAAAACCGAAATCTCATATTACGAAAATGCAAGGTTTGCAGCATCCCATTAATGATAGCAGTTATCAATTATAATGATCTTAGTCATACTCTGTACAGAATAATAATTCAACTTTTACATAGTAAACAAAAAGATAAAGCCTTATCCAAGAACCCAATTTGCTGAAGTTTGCGACCAAATTCAGTAAGTAATAATTAATTAAAATGGCTGAACCACAAAACTTCAGAGATCATATTCCATCTATTACCGATACAGGCAATAAACGGAAGTGGATGTATCCTCAGATTATAAAAGGTAAACTTTACCATTATCGTGCCATGGTAAGTTATTTCCTTTTTACACTTCTATTCTGTTCCCCATTTATTAAAATAAATGGGGAACAGATGATCCTATTAAACGTGATGGAACGGAAATTCGTTTTTTTTGGAATAATTTTCTGGCCTCAGGATTTCTATCTCTTTGTTCTGGCGTTACTAACCTTTATGGTTTTTATTGGCATGTTTATTGCAATCTTTGGCCGTGTATGGTGTGGCTGGGCATGTCCACAAACCATATTCATGGAGATGGTTTTCCGGAAAATAGAAAATTGGATCGAGGGAGATTGGATCCATCAGCAAAAATTGAATTAAGCACCTCTAAGTTTTGAGAAAATTGCAAAAAAGACTATTAAGCACACTATATTCATTCTCACCTCCTTTTTGATTTCGAATATTTTTCTGGCATATATTATAGGCTCTGATGAATTGATTAAAATCATGTTAGAACCTCTTGGCCAGCATCTGAGTGGATTTATCTCCATCCTCATTTTTACTACGGTTTTTTATATCGTCTTTTCATATTTAAGAGAGCTAGTTTGTACAGTAATATGTCCATACGGTCGCTTGCAGGGAGTTTTACTCGACAATCAGAGTATTATTGTAGCTTACGATTATGAACTAGGCGAGCCTAGAGGTAAAATACTTAAAAACTCAGAACAAGAACATTTGGGTGATTGTATTGATTATAAAGTTTGTGTCCATGTTTGTCCAACGGGAATAGATATTCGGAATGGCACACAGCTCGAATGCATTAATTGTACCGCTTGCATTGATGCCTACGACATGGTGATGGAAAAAATAAATCGCCCAAGCCGACTAATAGGCTTTATGTCTGAGGATCAGATTAAAACCAAATCTCCATTCAAACTTAGCCGAAAAGTATACGCCTATTCTGTGGTATTACTAGTTCTATTCTCAGTACTGAGTTTCATGCTCATCAGTAGAAGTAATATCCAAACTACTATACTGCGTGCGGGTGGAACACTTTATCAATTGAGGGATAACGGAACCGTAAGTACTTTATATAATGCTGAACTGGTCAACAAGACCACAAAATTGGTTAAGTTTGAGATAATACCTACGGATCAGGATACGAAGATCCAGTTTGTCAGGAAAGAGGCTGAGATCAATAAAGGAAGTAGTGTAAAGCTTACCTTTTTCGTAATAAGGCCTCAAAAAAGTGTTGATAAATACAAATCGGAGATCAAAATAGAAATATGGTCTGAAGGCAAACTGATTGAAAAGATCAAAACAAATTTTATAGCACCACCTAACGATTAATCATGAATTGGGGAACAAAACTTATAATTGGAACGGCTTTATTGATGTCCTTCATTATAACGCTAGCCGTTTTGATGATCAGAAATGATTCTGATGACTTTGTCGATGCAAATTACTATGAAAAGGGAATTGAATACGACAAAGATTATGAACGAAAAAATCAGTTAATTGAGGACAAGGCGGAGCCTAAGATTAGTCCGCGCTCATCGATTGTAATGATCCCATCAATCGCATTTTCAATAATAGCATATAATAATGCGCCCTTATCCGTCATTTAGTTAAAATACTCTTTTGAATATAAAATGAATGTTTACTCCTGAATTAATGTATAAAATTCAAAAGATGGATCCCCGAATTATGAAAGATTCATGATCTAAATTTATTGTAAGACTAATTCAAAGCCAGATAAATCAATGCAGCAAGACCAGCCCCGATCATTGGTCCTAATACCGGTATCCAGGAATACGACCAATCGCAGTTTCCTTTACCCGCTATCGGAAGTATAGCATACATAATTCGCGGACCAAGATCGCGAACCGGGTTAATGGCATATCCGGTAGTACCTCCCAGCGAAAGGCCTATAGCCCAAACCAGAAACATTACCGGAATTGCTCCCAGTGAACCCAGTCCGAGAGGTGTTTTGGTATCGACTATTTCTGCAGTTGTAAAATGGAAAATCACAAATAACAGTACAAATGACCCAATAATTTCACTTGTTAGATTAGAAAAGGTGTTTCTTATGGCAGGCCCTGTACAAAATGCCGCAAGTTTTAACCCTTTATCCTCAGTTGCGGCAAAATGATCCTTATATTTTAGCCAAACCAGTGTCGAACCAAGCATTGCTCCAAGCATCTGAGCGAGCATATAAACCGGAACCTGTTCCCATTCAAACTTCCCGGATAATGCCAATGCGAATGTAACTGCAGGATTAAGATGAGCTCCGCTATACGGGGCAGACACAACCACACCAACAAAAACTGCAAGTGCCCAGGCTGTAGTAATCACTATCCAACCTCCACCATTTCCTTTGGTTCCGGTCAAAACAACGTTGGCAACTACTCCATTACCTAGTAAGATCAATAATGCTGTTCCTAAAAACTCGGCTGTAAAAGGTGTCATATCTGAAATTTTTATTTTAAAGGTTAACATTAGCTTTTGCGGCTTTTACAGCCCGGTTCCATCCATTAACAAGTTCATCATAATTTTCCAAATCCTCCGGTTCGAAATTTCTTTCTACCTGCCATTGTTCTGCAATTTCTTCAACACTTCCCCAAAAACCTGTTGCAAGCCCAGCAAGATAGGCTGCACCGAGAGCGGTCACCTCCGTAACCTTTGGCCTGATGACCTTACATTTCATTATATCAGCCTGAAACTGCATCAATAAATTATTAGCTGTTGCACCTCCATCCACTCGCAATTCACTAATAGGAGTGCCGGCATCGGCTTCCATTGCCTTCAGCACATCCATTGTTTGAAAAGCAATACTCTCAAGGGCAGCACGTGCAAAATGCCCTGAATTAGTCCCGCGTGTTATCCCTGTAATAGTTCCTCTGGCATGCTGATCCCAATGAGGAGCACCCAATCCGGCAAAGGCCGGAACCATATAAACACCACCAGTATCATCCACTTTTGCAGCCAGTTCTTCAACCTCCCCAGATGTTTTAATCAGACCCAGCTCATCTCTCAGCCATTGCACCACTGCTCCACCAATAAAAATTCCCCCTTCCAAGGCATAGGTCACTTCTCCGTTTATCTTCCAGGCGATGGTGGTCAAAAGATTATTTGAAGATAATCTTGACCTTTTGCCAATATTCATCAGCATAAAACAACCAGTTCCATAGGTGTTTTTTACCATTCCAACTTTTGTACACATCTGCCCAAAAAGTGCTGCCTGTTGGTCACCGGCTATTCCGGCAATCGGAATTTTGGAAGCAAGAATATCACCTGCAGTTTCGCAGTATATCTCACTTGAAGATTTGATCTCAGGCAGCATGGAGGCAGGAATATCAAATATTCCGAGTAATTCCCTATCCCATTCAAGGGTATTTATGTCAAAGAACATGGTACGGGAAGCATTACTCATATCAGTGACATGACATTTTCCTCCTGATAATTTCCAGATCAACCAGCTATCTACAGTTCCAAAAAGGAGTTTCCCCTGCGTAGCCTTTTCCCTTGCTCCCTTTACATTTTCAAGGATCCACCTGACTTTTGTTGCAGAAAAATATGAATCCAATATCAGACCGGTCTTTTTCTGTATCTGTTCTCCATGCTCCTTCCGGATTGAATCACAATAATCTGAAGTGCGGCGATCCTGCCATACAATGGCATTATATACAGGAATTCCGGTTTCTTTATCCCAGACAACTGTTGTTTCTCTTTGGTTCGCAATTCCAATTGCATGAATATCTCTGGGACTTAAACCGGCTTTAACCATAGCCTCAGTGGCCACGGATACTTGAGTTGACCAGATCTCAATCGGATCATGCTCCACCCATCCAGGTTTAGGATAAATCTGCTCAAATTCCTTTTGTGAAACAGAAACGATACTTCCTTTACGATTAAATAAAATGGCCCTAGAACTTGTTGTACCTTGATCGAGTGCTAAAATATAATCTGGCATATTGATATTAATTTATTCAGCCGTATGTAGATGGCATTACTAAATATGAGAAAAATATGTAATATTGACGATAATATTAAAACTTTTGGAGGCTTTATAGCTTCTGAAAATATACCATCCCGCACATGCGGGATTAAAACCAGATAAATGATAAAAGAGCTTTTTATACAACAATATATCACAGCTTAAACATGAATATAGGAATCATAGGACTGGGTGACATGGGCTGTGTCTACGCTAAGGCTTTTGCTAAAGCAGGATACAGGGTTTACGGATGCGATCTGCCTCATCGCAGAGAAAGTCTGGAAACTGAGCTAAGTCCCTTTGGAATTGAAATAATGGATGATGGCAAAGCCGTTTCCCGGATTTCAGACGTAATCATTTATTCTGTCGAGGCTGAACGAATTGCAGAAGTTCTGAGTTTATATGGTTCATATACCAAATACGGAGCAATTGTAGCGGGCCAAACCTCAGTTAAACATCCTGAAATAGAAGCTTTTGAAAAATATCTCCCAAAAGATGCCCATATTATAACATGCCATTCCTTGCATGGTCCCGGATTTGATCCAAAGGGCCAAAAAATGATTATCATCCCTCACAGAACTACGAAAGAAGCCTATCAACGCATGACAGATCTACTGTCGACACTTGGTTCTGTTCTGGTAGAAATAGCCGATTATCATGAACATGATAAAATTGTAGCCGATACACAAGCGGTGACCCATATGGGTTTTGAAAGTATGGGAACTGCATGGAAAGAAGCAGGTTTCTTCCCATGGGAAAACGCATCATACCTAGGAGGTATAGACAATGTAAAGATTCTAATTACATTAAGAATTTTTAGTTATAAAGCACATATTTATGGCGGCCTTGCGATTTTAAACCCTTATGCAAGGCATCAGATTAAACGATACGCCATCTCAGAGTCAGAGTTATTTAAACTGATGATTAAAGAGGAGGAAGCCGCTTTTCGTAAACGACTTTATCAGGCTAGAGACTTTATCTTTGGTCAGGATCATAAGCCATTGATGTTGGATGAAAAAATAATGCAGGAATTCTCCTTATCTGCAGGATCAGAGAGCAGGAAGCCAAACTCACATCTTAGCTTATTAAGTATGGTGGATGCATGGCATCATCTGGGTATCAACCCATACGATAATCTGATCTGCCAAACTCCCCCTTTCAGGTTAAGATTGGGCATTGCTGAGTACTTGTTTAAGAATGAGGAATTGCTGGAAGAGTCGATCAATGCCGCTTTATTTGATAAAACAATACGTGGCGATGATCTGGAATTCCATTCAGCGGTCAGAGAGTGGTCTTCAATCATAGGCTATGGTGATATGGAAGGGTACAAACAACATTTTGAAGAAGTTAAAACATTCTTTGCCGGAAGACTTGACCAAGGTAGAGCGCAAAGTGCCGAAATGATTAGAAAACTCGATTTGGAATAAAGTCGGTACTACATAATTATATCTTATGATAGAGTTTATAATGCTTTTTTGAAGTGTGTTAAGGTTTCTATCGTTTGAAAACCTGATGGTTTGTCTTTTTTAATGGAAATCCCGCTCGCCGCTCATACTACACACGGAATTAAGCACTTAAGCACAAGCCAGTACCCGCTTCAATTGGGTTTAAGCCCCTCAGAAAGTATATTCAACCTGATTTATCCCACAAGAGTTTCGAACTTAGCTTATCTTAATATCGTTACTGCCCCTGAAATAACTTTCCGACCTTTTGTTTTTGGATCAATAATATAGTAATAGGTACCTGCCGGTAAATCTATTCCATTAAATTGTCCGCTCCATGGGTTAGAATAACCTTTATTGCTTTGATAAACTACACCCCCATACCTGCTGAACACTTTAACGGTGGCATTAGCATAACTTTCGAGGTATTTGACATTCCAAAGATCATTCACTCCATCATTATTAGGGCTGAAAGCATTCGGCACTTCTGGCTGTTTCAATACCTTAATGAAAATATTATCCATAGAAACACAAGACTGATCGGAAGTAACGGTTAGTGTATAGGTTACATCATCAACAGGGCTTGCCACTGGATCAGGAATATCATCCCGGCTTAGACCGCGTAAAGGGAACCATTTATAGGTCAAATTACTACCGCTTGCCAATGCATTCAGTTTAATCTCACCGCCTTCGAGAATTATTGTGTCTCTACCGGCATTCAGCAAAGGAGTTGGCATCACTGTAATTGTCTGAGAAATTAATTCAGAACAGCCATTGCTCGCTGAAAATGCAAATTGCAGGGTATGTGTACCAACCCCGGCCAGCGAAGGATTGAATAACCCCGTTGATGATACTCCAGGGCCGGAATATGTCCCAATCCCTGTTAGCCCTGACAATTCACTTGCCTGAGTAATACGGAAAGGAGCAAGCTCCTGACAAACATTAGCCAGTGAAGTAAAGCTTACTGAAGGAGCCGCAAGTAGGGTTATTGTTTGAATTTCTTCATCAAGACAGCTTCCACCTGAGTAAGCTAGCATTCTAACTCTGATTTGCTTTGTTAATGGAGAATTGAAAATAGGATAGGAAAAACGATATTCCTTGCTAGGAATAGGGTTCTCATCGACAATCTTATTCGAAGGTGCATTATCAAAATCAAAATACCATTCCACCTTACCCACATTTCCAAAATCAACAGTAGAAGTATTACGAAATACTACTTCTTTATTACTGCAAAGACCTAAAGGATTTAGAACTTCAAAACCTGCTGTTGGGGTAGCTCCATTCACAGTGAATGATTTTACTACCGCATTTACACATCCTGCTTTTGAGGTAACAGTCAGACTAACCTGATAAATTCCAGCCACGGCGTATCTGTGGGTCGGATTTTTTAATGTAGAGGTATTCGTGCCTGAAGCAGCTTGAGCATTCCCGAAATTCCAAAGGTAAGTAAGTGCTGAGCCGTCTGATATTGTTGTAGAATCTGTAAACTGGGCAAAGGAATCTTTGATACAAACTTCGGGAACTCCGAATTTGACAACAGGCAATGGATTAATTAGTATTGATTTTTCAAACACAAGGCTCTCGCAGCCATTTTCTGTTAGCACCTATAATTTAACAAGATATGTTCCACTAAGCTTAAACGTATGAGTAAAAGGAGCTGCCGAATCCTTTTCTTCAATTACACTCTGATCACCAAAATCCCATATCCATTTAATGATCTTTCCTTGTGAA
>Ga0105051_10006684_pt1 | contig 12295 bp, 13 predicted proteins | sample FRY02_FD_78383 | JGI IMG/M metagenome (GOLD analysis project Ga0105051, IMG submission 78383) | Freshwater microbial communities from Lake Fryxell liftoff mats and glacier meltwater in Antarctica - FRY-02 (megahit assembly) | ecosystem: Environmental > Aquatic > Freshwater > Ice > Glacier...
CAAACATCTGATTTTGTTGGGTTTGGGTGAAGGGCGACCAGCAAACGTTGCGCAGCGCATCAAATGCCATGTGTCTGAAATTGTTGCGTTAGTTTCGAATCAGACTCTCAGGCTTCAGACAGCCGACCGGACAGGTATCAAGAAGGCGGTCGCCTCCCTGCTCGGGGATCGTCATGACGGGGAGGCGTCGAGATACCTGTTCTCCCCGGAGCCGCGCCATGACCTGGGCCCCTGGGTCCGGGTGCGGGCTTGCGTGGATGGGATCAGCGTCGATGCGTCGATCGCGCGGGTGATCGAAACACTGGTCCCGCGCCGAGGCGCGACCGTTAAGGGCGCCGCATGGATCGCCCTGAAACAGAAGTTCCCGATCACCGACCAGGATCGCGCTCGGGCCAAGCTCGCAGATATGTGCGTCCTTTTCGAGGAGGCACTGGATCTCACCTCTTTCGAGGTGGGTGATGGGCTCGAACTCGCGAATATGGAGCGGGGCCGGAGCAGGTTCCAACGCGCCTTCGGGAAGGTCCGCTTCGAAGGGTCGGTCAAAGACAAGGACGCCCTTGTGACGTTAATGAGGGACGGGGTCGGGGCGGCGAAAGCCTACGGTTTCGGTCTCGTGGATATTCAGGAGAAGGTGAAGGACGATGACTGACCTGTGGAATGTGCGCCTGGTGGGCACGGTTGAAAGCCTGTCTCCGATCTGTGTGGTGCCGCCCAACACCAATGAGGTGACCCGTCAGGACGGGTCGAAATACCGCCAGGTGGCGCGTCGGACGATCTATCAGGACGGGATGCGTGAAACGAAGCCGGTCCTGCCCGGCTCGACTTTGCGCGGTCGGCTGCGCCGCTCCGCTGTGGAGGTCGTCCTGGGGCTCGTCGGGGTGAAGATCCCACTTGAGGAGTGGCATCAGAATGCGGTCGGCGGGATCAAGGGGGCGGGTGCAGAATCCGGACATGACGTTCTTCTGCGACAGCGGGTCCGGGAGAAGAACCCGATCCTTGCCCTGTTTGGAGCTGGATCTCCTTGGATGATCAGTCGCGCCAGCATCGGGGACGCCGTCCCGGTAAACCCGGTGGACGGGGAAATCATCTGCGGCGTGCGCGCGGATGACGGCAAGCGCGATAACGCGTTTTTCGAGAAGCTCGATGATGCTGCGCAGGATGACTGGTTGTCGATGGTGGACGCGAACGCGGCGCGTACGAAGTTCAAGGCACGGACACGGGATCTTCAGGCCGAGCTGCGTGCCGCCCGCAAAAATAAGGACACCGCCCGGATCAGTGAGCTCGAGGTCGATCAACAGACGCTTCAAATCGAGGAGGAGGCGGCACAGCTCCTGTCCTCCAACCCCGTGTCCATGCCGCTCCAGCATGAGGCGATGCCCGCCGGGGTCTCGATGCTGAACCGGATGAGCCTGACGGCGGTGACGGCGGCGGAGGCTGGGCTCTTTTTTGCCTCCATGAACCGCATGTTCAAGGTTGACCCGCATCTCGGGCAGCACGGGAATCTGGGCTACGGTCTGGTGCGCGGAGAGTATGACCTGTTCATCACCCGTGCTGGGGTGGCGGACCCGTTCGAGGTGGAGACCGCGGGCGCCGGCGCCGCCGGCACCATGATCGTCGAGCCGCATGTCGGCCTGTCGAACGTGCCGGAGCAGATCGTGGGGTTCATGACCGCGTTCCGGGATGCTTTCGCGTCGGGGGCGTTCGATTTCCGCCTGGTGTCAGAGCTGGAAAAGGTCTGAGGCGCGATCATGACTGAAAGCACGATCAGCTTCGACGGCCGGGGGCCGCTGGCGGCGGCGATCCGCGCGCGCGGGGGGAACCCGAGCGTCCGGACCGCGCAGCAGGAGTACGTTCATCACCTTCATCGCTGTCTGGATCACGGCTGGCCCGCCCTGATCGACGCGGAGACCGGGGTCGGGAAAACGCTCGGATACCTCATCCCGATGCTTGAGGCGGCGCTGGCCGACCGGAGCGGTAAACGCCCCTTGGTCGTGGTCTCCACCGCGACCGTCGCGTTGCAACAGCAGCTGATCAGCTCTGACCTGCCCCTCGCGCTAGATGCGGTGGAACGGAAATACGGGGTTCGCTTGGGGGGGGCTCTCCGGGTGGGGCGCGGGCAGGTGGTGGACGGGGAGGCCCTGTTGCGGGCCGCCGAGGAGGTCGGGGCCGATCTTGGCCTGGCCGACGAGATGGCGGAGTGGTGCCGGGACCAGTTGGAGGGAGGCGACCTCCCTCTCCGTTCGGACTTATTCGGCGCCTTCGCTGACCGGTTCACCACGCCGCCGGGGTGGCTCTCAGCAGACCTGATCAGCCTGCGGGCCGATGAGAGATACGCCTCCGGCGCGTTGGCCGATCTCTACGCGGCGCAGATCGAGGCCTGCGAGCGGGCCGACGTCCTGGTCATCAACCACCACCTGTTGTCGCTGCATCTGCTGCGCCCGTTCCTGTGGTCCGAGGGCCGATCGGTCCATCTCGTGGTGGACGAGGCGGACCGGCTCCCGGACGTCGTGGAGAGTATCCGGCGCACCCAGATCCCGATGCACGCCCTGCTCAGCGCCACGAAGATCCTTGGCGACGACTCGGACCCGATTGAGGAGCTGATCGGGACAGCCATGAGTCAGATCTCAGACCTGTGGGATGGGGCCTGGGAGGGGGCCGGGGGCGGCGTTGTCGCACTGAGCCGGGTGGACCCGTTCCGGCGGGCGGCGCTCATCTCCACCCTGTCCGACCTGGGGGACAGGCTGACCGGGGCTGTCCGTTCCACTAAGGGCCTTCACGCCGGTCCAAAGGATCGGGAGATCATGGCGACCCTTGAACGCTACGCCGGAGAGCTGGACCGTCTGGTCAAGAGCGCCCGGATGGGGGACCTGAGTCGCTCCGTCCTCTACTTCTCCCCGGTCCGCCGGTATCCGGGGGTCGCGGTCGTGGCGAACGGCGCTGCCCGGATGATCGCCGGCGGGCTCTGGCGCGACAATGAGCGGGTAAGGTCCCTCCTCTTCACCAGCGCCACCCTGAGCACGCTCGCGCAGGGGCCTGGAACCCCGCCCAAAAGGGCGCTCGCCGCATTCGCCAATTCCGTCGGTTTCAGACCGGAGGAGGTGCCGATCGACGCCTTCGCCGTGATCGCGCCGCATCGGTTCGGGGAGATGGAGTTCGTCCGGCCTCCCCTTGATGCCCCGGTCGCCTTCTTCGCGCGTGAGGGGGAGGAGAGCGTCGAGCTCTCCGGGGCGGCGCTGGACTACTGGTCCGAGATGGTAGGGGCCGCGCGCGACCGCGGCGGCCGCACACTCGTCCTCCTGCCGTCCTATCGGGACGTCCTGGGCCTGAGCCCCCGCCTGGAGCGGTTTGGGGAGGACCTGATCGTACAGGTTCCCGGATACCTGACCGGGGCCGCCGTGCGGCGGTTCCTGGACCGGGAACGCTCCGTCTGGGTCTCCGCCTCCGCCTGGGAGGGGGTGAGCCTGCCGGGCGCGATCTCCCATATCGTCATCCCGCGCCTGCCCATCCGCCCCCTCACCTTTGAGGACAGCGTCGTGCAGGCCTATGTGAATGAGACCTACGGGGCGGGCGGACGATCTGTCATGTTCGGCCGCCAGATGGCGGACGCGCGCCGCCGCCTCCGGCAGGGGATAGGGCGGGGTATCCGGTCGCATGAGGATAAGGTGACGATCTGGATCGGTGACCCGAGATGGCCCCTGACGCAACGCGAGGCGGACGAGTTGCTGCTCGACCAGCCGCGGGCTTGGTCGAGCACGATGGCCAACGCGATCTCGGCCCGGTTCCGGAGAAAGCTGGAGGCGTCGCCGCGCTTTAAGGGGGATCTTGATCAGAAGCGAGATGACCCGTAACCGTGAAAACCCATTCGAAACAGTGTCATGTGGTCGATCAAATGGTGTGTCCCCCGTTTTGTGGGGGATCGGAAACACGACGATTAAGGACTCCTCGAATGGATTTAATGGTGTGTCCCCCGTTTTGTGGGGGATCGGAAACCGACGAGGTGGATGGACGTATCTGCTGCCCAATGGTGTGTCCCCCGTTTTGCGGGGGATCGGAAACGTCCTGCATGGGTGGTGTGCGGCCGTATTAATGGTGTGTCCCCCGTTTTGCGGGGGATCGGAAACATCCTGCATGGGTGGTGTGCGGCCGTATTAATGGTGTGTCCCCCGTTTTGGGGGGATCGGAAACGAACGCGCGCCGGACCATCCACCAGCTGCTAATGGTGTATCCCCCGTTTTGCGGGGGATCGGAAACACGATATATTCGGCCCCCACGGTCACAGCAATGGTGTGTCCCCCGTTTTGCGGGGGATCGGAAAGTGGTGGCCGTGGTTCTGGCAATCGTAGTAGGCTGTCGTGTCCCCCGCTCATTCGGTGTTCCCCTATTTCGGGGGATCTAAAACACCCCGCACGAGTTGGACCGGGCTCCGGTCAATGGTGTGTCCCCCATCTTGCGGGGATCGAAAACTTGGTCTGTTAGATCCTGTCCCCGCCCCATGGGCGGGGTTTTCGCTTTTGATCTCGCTGGCCCCTCAGGGCCCGTACGGGCTTTTCCAGAGCCACTCAGGCTTTGGGAGCCGCCTCGGTCAGCGCGGCTATCAGCCCCTCCTGAAGGTCGCGCGCCCCGGCGCTCATCGCCTCCACCTGATCGCGCACCGAGGCGGTCAGGTCCTCCGAGACGGCCTTCAGGACGGTTTCCAGCTTGCCCGGCTCCGCAGTGGCCGTTGCGATCTTCGCGCCGGCTGCGAACAGGTCCGCGCTCATCCGCCCCACCAGGGAGATCTGGCGCCCGGCGTGATCAGCAAGGAGGGTCGCGATCTTCGACTGGGACGCCATCAGAGGTTTCAGTGCCTCCATGTCGGGCGCCTTGAAGCTGGCGGGGTTGAATAGGGTTTGGGGGTTGCAGAGGTTTATCGGGGTCATCCTTTTATTCTGCGGTGCAGAAAATTGAATCTTATTTTGCTGCGGTGCAGTAAAACTCAAGAGACGGATCTAACGCTTCTCATTTTCGCATTTGCGCCGTAACCTGTGCGGGTCGCGAATAGGGGGAATTGTACATGCGTTTCAGGACTGGGGCACACCGGCTTGGGCTGATCGGGGTGCTGATCGGCGGGATCGCCACCGCCGCATATGGGGCGGACCGGCCCCGGGCTCCGGACCCCCTTTTCGACATGAACGCGAAATTCGTCATCGCGGAGACGGTGATCGGGGCCACGGACGGTCTGATCGGGCAGGGCTGGTCAAGCCCGGAGACGGAGGCCCGGGTGGACCGGCTCCGGGATCACCCTGACCGGGATCGTACGCCCTATACGGGTGTCCGGGGCACCGCTGAGGAGCAGGCGGCCGCCGGCCTCTGGTCCGAAGCGGGGCTGAACGCCTGGCTCGACGTGATCGGGACCCCCGCCGCCGAGCTCTACCCGGTGATCGCAGCCTCCCTTCTCTCGGGTGATGGGTCCCTCCCGGAGATGGTGGAGACCCGGCTCTGGTACGGCGGGGACCCGCTCCGGATCAGCGCGGCGACGATCCTCCTCGAGATCGAGATCGCGACCCAGACCCGGTTTCTGGACCTGCCCGCGGAGGCGGTCTGGTCCGCCACCCCGCCGATCGACGCCCAAGAGGCAGAGCGGCTCGGCATCGATCGGCTGATCCCGAGCGCGGCTCAAGCCTCCGGTCCGGAGGGGCCGGAGATCTGATCCGGCCGCAGGAACCGAAGGGTCGCGCCGGCCCCGGCGGCGACGCTCCCCCAGACCACAAGCACGCAGAAGACCCAGAACGACCCGATGACCGCCTCCCCGATCAGGAGGAGGGCCGCCAGTCCGGTCAGGATCAGGGCCCGGGTCAAGGGCCTCCCCAATCAAAGACGGGGAGAGCCCCCGGCTTTGTGACCGGCGCCGTACCGGCCTCCTGCGGTAGCGTCTCGAGGACCGCACGCGCCATGGCCTGCATCCGCCCCTCATCCATCTCCGGGGCCCGCTGGACCCCGCCCGCGTAGGGGTTCAGGATCCCGTGCGCCTGGGACGCCTTCAGCCCCAGCAGGGACATCAGGACCGGGTCCGACCCGCCATCGGTCCATAGATAATGCGCGGTCACCTCCCGGGTCTGTCCCCGGCGCCGGGCCCGGCCGACCAGCTGCTTGTGGACCTCCGGGGACCAGTCCAGCTCCCCGAACACCACGTGGGCGATCCGGTCCCGGATCGCAGCGAGATGATGATCACGTCCGCCTCCCCGTCCAGGATCGCCTGACGGGCGGCCTTCTTTTGTGGTTGGGTCTCCGAGCCGGTGAACATCACGACCCGCAGGTCGGCGAGCGCCTCGTTCCAGATCCGGTACACCTCCCGGTGCCACCCGCCGAGGATCACCTGTTCCCCGGCCGCAACAAGGTTACGCACGTAGGCGGCCACGGCGCGCGCCTTCGCGATCCCGGTCTCCTGGCGCAGCAGCAGGTCCAGCTCGCGCGCCGCCTGTCCCCGCTGGGTGAAGCTGCCCGTCAGGACCCTTTGCGCGAGCCGACGTTGCAGTTCCCGGTCCGTCTCCACGTCCCCCTCGTTCCAGGCGACCTGGAACAGGGCGCGGCGCAGGGGCGGGAGAACCTGGGCCACCTCTGGGTCCTCCTCGGTGCGGCGCAGCGCGATCCCCTCCCCCTGGAGGTAGGCGCCGAGCGCCTCCGGGTCCTGGACGATCCAGTGGCTCCCCTGGTTCCGGCACCAGTTGATGTGGAACTCCTCGCGGGACCCCAGACAGCCGGGGGCGATGTATTCCACCACCGTGAATATCTCATCCCCGTAATTGTAGATCGGGGTCGCGGTGAGGCCGATCCGGTTTTCGCAGATATCCACGAGCGCCTGGGCCGCGCGCCCCTTCTCCGTGTCCCGCCCGTGACGTAGCTCCTGCACCTCATCGAAAATGACGGTCCGGGGCCTGATCTGGTCCAAAACGTCCACCCATCCGGCCAGGTTCGTGTAGCGGAACACATAGACGTCCGCCGGGTGGAGGACGTGCGGGGTCCGAGTTTTCACCTGCACCGCACGCAGCTCCGTGAACCGCTCGATGAAACCGATCCACTGATCCGCCACATGGGGCTGGACTACGATGATCGCGGGAAGTCCCCAGCCGTCCGCGATCGCCGCCAGAGCGGACACGGTTTTGCCGAGGCCCACGTCATCAAGAAGCAGGAGCCGTCCCGTTTCTCGCAAAAGGGCTGCGGCCCGGATCTGATGCGGATCCGCCTGCTCCGGTTCCCTTATCCCGGAAAGGGCGGTGGGTATGTAGGCCCGGCTCAGGAGCCGGGCGATCCGGTCCTGACCCGCCTCGTACCCGGCCACGGAGGCGCGCATCCGCTCCGCCGTGGCCGGGCTCATCCGCAGCGGGTAGCGGGACATGAACCATTCGAGATCCCGGGCCCGGTCCGGGGTGTCCCGGAGCGTGAACGGGGGGACCGTGCCGGAGGCGATCCCGGAGAACATCTGCTTGAACCGCAAGGAGACGTGGCCGGGCAGGCCTTCAACCACCCAGGACCCGTCCCGGAAACTGAGCGCCCCGCTCATAGCCAGCCCGTCGACAGGCTGACGATATGGACGGGCTTCCCGTTCAGCTCGAACCCGGAGGAGGGGAAGGGGGCGGAGCTGACCAGGAGGATCGCATCGACTCGGTCGGACGCGGCGTACCGCTCAAGCTGTCGCAGGATCGCGCGGCGCGACTGGCCGATCTTCACCTCGATCCCGACCCGGCCGATCACGAAATCGATCCGGTCGGACGGGGCCAGGACCACCTCCGCCTCATAGGGTACCCTCTCCTCCCTAAGGAGCCGGGCGAGGCCGCGTTGCACCGCCCCCTCCGTTGACAGGTCCAGCCGAGCCGAACTGATCAGGGCGATCAGCCGCTCCGCATCCGCGAGGGTGGGGTTGACGATAGGTGGGGTCATGCGGTTTTCTCAATCAGGGGCTGAGCCCAGATCAGCTCAAGAGTCATGACGGAATAGCCAAACTCACCCCCGGCCAGCCAATGCTTGATCATCCACATCTCCTTTTATGCGAAAAACATTATATCTATATTGCTGTTATCCCTATAATTCAAGCCGGAATCGCTTCCCAAGCCCGTTTGTGACGGGGGATATGGACCGTTGTGTTATTGCATCTTATTTGCGAAAAGAGAATAACGGTATCGTTTCTGAAGGAACGCCTCTTGACCCCTCTGCTTGATCTCCTCTCCACGGTGACCCTGTCTGTCCTTTCCTTCATCCTGGCCATCCTGATCCTGGTCACGGTCCACGAGCTGGGACATTATCTGGTCGGCCGGTGGCGCGGGATCGGGGCGGACGTGTTTTCGGTCGGGTTCGGACCAGAGCTGGTCGCCTTCACAGACCGGCGTGGGACCCGGTGGCGGCTCGCCGCCCTCCCGTTCGGCGGGTACGTCCGGTTCCGTGGTGACGCCTCCGCAGCCTCCGCCCCGAGCGGGGTCGGCGGGGAGGGTACCTTTGAGGCCGCCTCGCTCAGGTCCCGCACCTTGACGGTGATGGCCGGACCGGCGGCGAACTTCCTCTTTGCGATCCTGATCATCGCCGTGTCCGCCATCTGGTCCGGGGTCCCGAGCGGGGAGCCACGGGTCGGTGCGGTCCGCCCGCACCCTGTCGAGTCGGGCCTCAGGGAGGGGGATCTGGTCCGCTCCGTTGCCGGCCTGCCGGTAATGGACCTCTCAGAACTCGCGGAGATGTCCGCGCAGCTCCCGGCCGGTGACACCCTACTCTGGGGGGTCGAACGGGACGAGGAGCGACTTACCGTATCTGGCCCTCGGCCCCTGAGCCCGCTTGTTGAACACGTGAACCCGCTCTCCCCGGCGCAGCGGGTAGGTCTCCTGCCCGGGGACGTGATCTTGAAGCTGAATGGGTCCCTCGTCTCCGACTTCTCTGAGCTGCGGGAATCTGTACTCACATCAAAAGGGGCGGAGGTGACCCTCCTGATCTGGCGGGACGGGGGGACGTTTGAGGTCCGGACCCGTCCGGAGAGGTCAGACCAGCCCCTCCCGGAGGGGGGCTTTGAGTCCCGCTACCTCCTCGGGGTGGGCGCAGGCCTCCCGTTCGAGCCTGCGTTGCGCCGGCCCGGACCGCTCGAGGCGCTTCAGATCGGGGCGGACCGGACTTGGGCCGTGATCTACCTCAGCGGGTCCGCCCTGACCAACATCGTGACCGGGGCGATCAGCCACTGCAATATCCGCGGCGTGGTGTCGATGGGGGAGGCGTCCGGCGCCACCGCATCGCAGGGGGCGGGCAGCTTTGTGTTGTTCCTGGGGCTCCTGTCCGTGGTGATCGGGTTCATGAACCTGCTCCCGATTCCGACCCTGGACGGGGGTCATCTAGCCCTCTACGCTTGGGAGGGGATGCTGGGACGCGCACCGAACCGACGGGTCATCTCCGTGCTCATGCAGGCGGGGATGGTGGTCCTGATCGGGATGATGCTGCTCGGCCTCATCAATGATCTGACCTGTTGAGGGGGGCGGCGCGCCCCACAGCCCAGAGCCCGACCCACAGGGCCAGAAGGGTTCCGGATATGGCCGCGTTCCACCCGGCCATGGACAGGCCGGCGAGGGACCAGACCACCTCGTCACAGCGGGCCGGGATCGTCCGCATCATAAGCTCAAGCGCCCCTTCCGGGCTCATCCCGGACAGGTCCGGGGCACCGGTGCAGCCGCCCGGGGCGGCCCACCAGCCCCGTTCCGATCCCAGATGATAGGTCCCGACAAGAGCGGAAAGGCCCGTCCCGAATATCCCCGGAAGGGCACAGAGGCGGCTCGGGTATCGGAGCCATAAGAAGCTGACCAACGCTAAAAGGTGCCCCGCTCGCTGCCAAAGGCAGAGCGGGCAGGGCGCTAACCCCCAGAAATGCTCCGCCATCATGGCGGTCAGCAGGAGCCCTCCAGATCCCAGAAGGGCGCCCCAGAGGACCCGGGCGGACCAAACGGTCCGGGTCAAACCGGGGCGGGGGCGGATCGGAACGGGGCGGAGACGAGGCGAATAAGCCGGGCCGCGGCCTCCATGTCGAACCCGCGCGGGACCCGGACCCGGCAGACACCTTCTATGATCACCTCCATCGCGTCCGCCCCCTGGGTGTCGGCCCCGGAGGGGGGTTGCTCAAGAACGATCAGGCGGCCCGTTACCTCCTGCGTGGCCTCCTCCCTCACCTCGTGTCGAGCCGATATCCGGACCGGCTCCTCATCACATATCGCAGCCATACATATCTCAACCGGGATCTCCTGCTCGGCTTGGAGTGGGGCGGGCTCTCCCATGTCGATGACGTCAGGCGCGAGCTGGGCGATATCCGGCGCCCCAAGCTCGGGTGTGTCAGCGCCCGCGGACCGCGTCAGGGCACGGATCTGATCCGGAAGCTCCTCCGGCATCCGGCGACCCCGGGTCAGGATCCCGCTCAGGAAGGACGTGTCGCGGCCAAGCGCCCGGGACAGGGCGGCCTGGGACACCCCTGAGGCGGCGACGAGGTCTCGCAACGCATCTCGGGGGTCCGTCCGTTCTGGCTCGCAAACCAGCAGTACAGATACGATTGCTGCGGTACTCACTTCCACTGGAATGGCCGGTTCCGAGTCCGGTTCTCCTGACATGATTGGGGTTTCCTTTTGTACTTCTGGGTCCGGGGTTATGATCGTTGCAGCGTGGTCCTCACCCCTCACGGGTTCTGGTTGGATGGCCGGTTGGGTGGCCGGTTTCCCAGTCCTCGGTAACGCCTTACCAGATGATGCGGCAGTAAGGGCTGAGGTGGTCCGCGCGGTCTCCCCCTCCAGCGGTGTCGGGGTCAGCCCGAACCGGTCCAGCAGGTCCGGACCCGCGAAGCTCACCGGGTGTATCCCTTCAATCACGTTCCCGGATTCCGTGCGCACGGTGATCTCCGGACCCGACGAGATCACCTCGCAACGCCCCAGACGCGGATGCTCGGCATCACCTCCCTCCCTGAGATCAAGCTGGTCGACAAGCTCCTACACCCGGGCAAGAGCGTCCCGGATCGCAGTTTCCGGGATCCGGGTCAGAGCAGCCACCCGGCCAATCTTGTAAGGGGAGAAGAGACCACGCCCCTCGATCAGCTCGCGCATTTGCCGGGGTGAGGGCCCGATCGCCTCCGTGATCTCCGAGGCGGCAGGCCTGACCCGTCCCAGAAGGGCGGTGATCAGGCCGGTCGGGGCTGGTTCAAGGGTGTCGAGCATGTGGCGTTCCTTCAGGTTCATGCTCTAACAATATGAATTTTACAGATTTTCGCAAGCTAAATCCTGGCGTGGCGCCGCGTCATGGTGGACCGATGCGGAGCGCAGTGAAGACCATATTTCGGGTCTCATCCGTCCTTTCCCGACCGATCCGGGTCCCCTTGGCGATGATCTCGCGCACCAAGCCGGGGTCCTTGGAGAGCTGGGACCGCCGCTCCCGGATCGGCCTGATCAGCTCCTGCAGCAGCTCCTCTAGTCGACGCTTGATCACCCCGTCCCCCAGTCCCCCCGCCTTGTACCGCTCCTTGAGGCGCTCAACCTCCGCCCGGTCCGGGTCGAACGCGTCCAGGTAGGAGAAGACAACGTTCCCTGAGGTTTGGTGACTGGGCATGGTGGGGAGGCTCCTTTCAGGGGGGGAAGGACCGCGCACGGAGGAAAAAAAGGGCCGCCCATGGGCGGCCCGAAAGTCGTGAGACGTCGGCCGCGCAGCTTTAGGCTGCGCGCCAGACCAACAGGGAGGAAAGTACAATACGTCTCATCGGGTCAGATTAACTCATCTTACAAAGTGGCTCAAGCATTTTTTTCGCAAATCAATAGGGTTCCGGATCGGTGTCCACATCCTGATCATTCTCATAATCAGGATCCGTCTCCAACGCGACTGCGAGCTCCAGGCAATGTTGTGCGAGCGTCGTGTTTCGGGCCAGCATTGCGCTTGAATCAGTGGACTGCGAGAGACAGAGCGCGAACGCCGCCTCATCCCCGATCACCCGGACCCGTTCACTGGCCCGGGTGATCCCGGTATAAAGCAGGGGTTTTGTCATCATTTGCGTATAGCCGGGGGGCAGTGAAAAAAGGACAATACTCGCTTCAGATCCCTGGGATTTATGGACCGTCATAGCATATGCGAGCCGGATCTCCTTGACCTGTTGTCAGACACCGTAAATAACTGCCATTAACCCCGCTTTTCTGCCATTCGGAGTAACTCCCAAGCACCCTCTCCGATACGGGGTGCGGGGGTTTGTGCCGTCAGAGCCGTGCGATGATCTGAGATGGTGGCAGGGTCAGGGTTTCCAGGATGTTGAGCCCGTGTTTTCTGGCCG
>Ga0105051_10006685_pt1 | contig 12295 bp, 9 predicted proteins | sample FRY02_FD_78383 | JGI IMG/M metagenome (GOLD analysis project Ga0105051, IMG submission 78383) | Freshwater microbial communities from Lake Fryxell liftoff mats and glacier meltwater in Antarctica - FRY-02 (megahit assembly) | ecosystem: Environmental > Aquatic > Freshwater > Ice > Glacier...
ATTCCGGTCGATAGCGCGCCAATGGTGCGGGCAGTCTCGACGAACGTTGCTCCGCCGAGACTGCTTTTTGGACTCCCACTGGACGCAGGAGTAGATGCCTCGAAAAATCCCCCATGCTGGACAGATGCCACTAAAATCCGAGAAGAACCAGAAAATGACCGTTAACTACTTCCTGAAGTTGTTGGATTGATGGTGTAGATGAGATTGGGGAAAAGCTTCCTTCTAGTCAGATTCAATAACTGCATTTCTCGGTCGGTAATTTTGATCTCCCCCGTACAGACCCTGAATACGATCCTTCTCTGGGAACTCGTTTTGCAAATGCCGCAACACACAGGACTTTTTGAGTTCGAGACCCGTTCGCTCGGTCTTCAAAGGTGTGCCGCGTTACGGAAAAGTCGCTTAACAGCCTGAAGCTTCAACGGTCTCGAACCTCGTTTAACAGAACCCCGCTTTCGCAAACCACAGCCAAACAAGAATTTGAAAAGTTCGAGACCCATACGGTGCTATTTAGGAGCTGACCCATGCCTGGAAGCCTGGGGGCAAGAGATGCGACTGGGCAAGGCGGTCGCGGCCAGCACCCCTCCTGTGAGCGCTGGCGGCAAAATGCTCTGACGCCTGTCGAACGCTCCGCTCGCTCCTGCTCACTCCTGCTCACTCGTGAGATTGAGCTGCCGGACCGCTCGCCCAAACGACGTCAAAAGTTATCGGCTATCCGGCCTGCGTCACCGCCTGCGGAATGCATGGGGACCGGATTCCGATTCTCAATCTTGTGCGATTGGGCGAGCCGCTTAGGCTCATCGCTTGAGCGGGGTAAATAAATCTCGCCACCCCGATTGTTGAGCGATTGGCAAGGTTTTCCAGCTCCAATGATCAACATTGTACACCCGCGTTTGACTCTCCTGGCGTCGCTTACGCGTTAAGAATTGGTTCAGCAGGTTCGATATCTGAAAGCGGAGAATGAAATCCTTCGGTCCAAGTTACCCAGTCGTATTACTCTCAATAATCGTGAGCATCGGACGCTGGTGAAGCATGGCAAGAAGCTGGGCGGCAAGATTAAAGAAGTGATGTCGATCGTCTCTTACTCGACGTTTCGTAAGTGGGTGCGGAGCATGGAAGAGGAGACGCCTGCGCCGGTGAAACGCTCTGCCAAGAAAGGTGCCGGACGTCCAAAGCTGGAAGAGAACGTTCGCGATGCGATCCTGCGGATCCGCCAGGAGACTGGTTTTGGCTACACCAAGCTCATGCAGCAGTTGCGGGCACTGGGCATCCATGTGTCGAGGCAGACGGTGAAAAACGTGCTCGTTGAATCAGGCCTTGGTCCACAACCACGCGACCATCCTGATACCTGGCATAAGTTTCTCAAGCGTCACGCCGAGACGCTGTGGCAATGCGATTTTGCGTGCAAGAAGAAGTGGACGATCAAAGGCTTGGTCGATGCCTACTTCATGGTCTTCATTCACCTGGGGTCGCGACAGATTTGGATCTCACCATTCACGGAGAATCCCACGGGTGACTGGACATCGCAGCAGGTCCGCAATTTCCAGATGCACATCGACGAACACGACTTGCCGTGCACGATTCTGATGCGAGATCGCGATCGCAAGTACACCGATTCGTTCGATAAGGTGTTCAAGTCGAGCACCTGCAAAGTCAAACTTACGCCAATCCGGTCACCCCACCTGCAGGCCCTTGTGGAACGAGTGATTCAAACGATCGAGCACGAAGTGCTCAATGCGTTTTGCATCGTGAGCAATCAGCACCTGAATCGTTTGTTATTCGTCACGCATGATTGGTACAAGCATCGTCGAGGCCATTCTGCTCGCAATCATTTGCCGCCCACACGAGAGAGCGATTCACCGCCAACGATCGACTTGAGCAAGCACAAATTGATCTGCGTTGAAGAACTCGGCGGACATTTGAAATCGTACCGAGCGGCTGCGTGATGGCCAATCTTCATGTATTCAGAAGAGTCTTCGATTTAATGGGCGGAGCGGACGGATAACCTTCCAATACCGCGTACAACGCCTTCTTGGTGAACAATTTGGCTGACTTTGTGGCTTCGGGGCGCGGCAAATGGAATTTTGCGTTGCTCGCTCCCAAATTCTTGGATAGCAGACTTTTTCTTTTCGGCCATGCCATGTTAGTGTAAACTCGTATATGATGCGAATGTCGGATAGCAAGAACCCCCCTTGGGCCTTTGTTGCCACAACATGGAGCCGAGATCAAGATGAACCTCCGCATGACGCCTTTGCCGTTGCTCGTGCTAGCGTTTGGATGCTGGGCCCTTACGATCGCGTGCGCAAACGCCCAGGGATTGACGAAAAAGACAATCATTCCCGATGACGCTGGTGCTGTACACGCCGCCGAATCCAACTTGGACGAGCTGCCGATTTGGGAACACCAATTCTATCGGGCGATCGAAACCGTTGAAAAAGCGAATGAGAGGCGAGCACTCCAAAGTTCCGCCATCGTCGCCAGCGATGACACAACGCTAGTAAAGTCCGAGCGGGTCAAGCAGGTCAGCCAAGAATATGCACAAACGATCAGTGGGCTCGAACTCCGTGTACATTTTCGCCTGAAAGACGCCAATTCGAATAAAGTGCTTAGTCGGAACCGCGAATCCATCAGGCTGTCGCTCGACGGGCCCACGCTCCCCTATGAACTGCTAGCAGGGGGAATCACGGTCGTCTGCTCGCCCACCGAAGCGAGGCAGTTGCAGATCGGTTGCATCATTCGCGCGGACGGGACGTTAATGACTCCAACTCGACTAGCGTTTGCAAAAGTTATCTTTGCCGACAGCGAAAAGAAGCTTGTCACCTTCTACGTGAATTCGGTTCGAGTCCTTGAAGGTAAGCCGCTCGACGAGTTTCGAGGATTTGAAACGCGATACCACGCAAAGTTTCCAGTAGCCCTAAGCACGCCGAAAAAATCTTCATCTGCATCCTTTGATCCGTGAGCGGATTCGTCGGATTCGATTCTCTGATACGACAACAACGCCCACCTCCGATCAATCAAAGCCGCTGATGACGCCCGTAGCTTCCGCTCTCACTCTGCTGAACCAACTGACCTGCCCACACTGCTGGCATGCGTTTGCCCCCGAAGAATCTCTTTGGATCTCGGAGCATCCTGACTTGATCGGCGATGCGAAGCTGGGCGTCGATCAGTCGCGACGGTTTCTTCCGTCGCGATTCTCGGTGGAAGGCGACGCGATCGATGCCGCAGGCTATCGCTCAACACGCATGGCGTGCCCGAATTGCCACCTCGAAGTTCCTCGTCCACTTTACCAATTGCCTTCGATTTTCTATTCGATTCTCGGGGCCCCGGCATGCGGCAAAAGCTATTTCCTCGCCTCGATGACGTGGCAGCTTCGCCAAGCACTGCCACGATACTTCCAAGTCACGATGAACGATGCAGATGCCCAGGCGAATGCTCGCTTGCATCAATATGAAGAACAGCAGTTTCTCAACCCCAATCCCGATCAGTTGGTTTCGATTGCCAAGACCGAAACGCAGGGCGACTTGTATGATCAAGTCAACATGGGTGACCACTCGATCACGTTGCCCCGTCCCTTCATGTTTACGCTCCAACCAGGTTTGAAGCACCCGAATTACGACAAGGCCAAAAAGGTTTCGAGGGTCGTGTGCCTTTACGACAACGCGGGGGAAAGTTTTCTCCCTGGTGCCGATTCCGTATCAAGTCCAGTCACGCGGCACCTGGCTTTATCGGCTTGCTTGTTCTTCTGCTTCGATCCGACCCAAGATCCACGCTTTCGTCGAGCGTGCCAAGGCAAGAGCGACGATCCGCAAATGGCAAGCCGATCAAGTCGATTGCAACGTGAGGTAAGCGTTCGCCAAGATACGATCCTGCTGGAAGCGATTCAGCGGGTGCGGCGACACGCAGGGCTTCGTGAAGATGAATTGCACCAGCGCCCCTTGATTGTGGTCGTCACAAAGTGGGATAGCTGGAGAAATTTGCTGCCGGAACTAACCAATGAAGCCCCTTATCTCGATGTGCCGGGTCAAGCGGTAAGGATATTGAATCGAAGCCGAATCGAGCATGTTTCCGACCAGGTTCAGGGCTTACTTCAAACACTTTGCCCGGAGATCGTCGCCGCGGGTCAGGGGTTTGCGAAAGAGTTGACGTTCATTCCGGTCAGCGCCACGGGAATCAGTCCCGAGCTTGATCCCGCAACGGGATCATTGGGCATTCGGCCACGCGACATTGAACCCTACTGGGTCGAGGTTCCCATGCTCTTGGCCCTCAGCCAATGGTCTCGCGGCCTCATTGGGTCCCAACAAATACTGGCCCCTGCGAAGGAGAATTGAAATGAGCGTTGAGCTGCTATACACATCGGCGCCGACGGGTCTCAAGCAAGGCAGTCGTGGTTTTTGTACCGTCTTGACTACCTCAGGAACGCCGGTCAATCTTGCCACACGGCTGGAAACCCTGTCGGGATATAGGCATGTCTTTCCACCTCAGGATCCCCAAGCGGCACTCAATCCCGTCGCGTGGTCCCATGTTCGCGTCAACATCGCCGGCCAACCTACGTCGATCCTCTCAAGAGTCGCTGCGCATGGCGTGGATTACAGCGGCCGGACGAACAAGTTAGCGCATCACTTGGTCATCCAGTCAACCGAGGCACCGGCAGCCGGTCCCGCTTGGTTGCTATCGCAGCCTGGATTGATGCGAACAAGCTGGGATGGTAATTGCCAAACCCCAGCCACCGGCCCACCGATCCCCAGCGGTAACACACAGCCATCTATTTGTCACCAATGGCAAGCGATCACAGGCGACGCAGGCTGGGCCGGCGTCGTTGCCGAAACCATGGCATCTCCAGCGGGCAAGCCACTCTGGATCATATATAAGATTGAACAACGCGATGAGTTATTAGCGTTACTCTCTGAGTCCATTGCTCTACTACCTCAAGAGCAAAGATGGCAAGCAACATTCAGCACCTATTACACGAACCTCCCACCTGAGATCGATTGCAAGATTCGATGTGTGTTAGCGGAAACGGAAGAAGCAAGGCTGGCATCGGCAAAGGGCGGCGTAATTGATCTCACTCAAACCATTGCTGATGCACCGATGACATCAGCGACAAGTTTGGCGCGAACCGGGAAGCAAAAAAGAATTGCCCATGAAGCTCCCATTGAAACTCCTCTAGTCAGTAACGAGAAGCTTAGTCCGCTTTCAAATCTTAGCCACGCAACTGCAACGGCAAGCTATGACTCTTCCGATGTCTTTGGCTACAAGTATGATCCTTCGGTAAAACCAATACCAACGGATGTGTCACTTGCCCCACAAGGACCTCCAAAAATACCGACACTTCCTGCAAGGCGAGCACAATCCCTTCTATTTGCGTTTGTCACCGCATTATCAATCATCTTTATCAGTAGCGCCGGGTGGATAGCACGCAAGACATACTCCACGAACACTTTTGTTGCCGCCGCCGTCCCGGTGGTTCCGCCAAAAGACGTAACTGAGCCCACAGAACCAAACAAAGAAGGTACGAAACCCGCAGAGATCTCGCATAATGAAGTCGATAATCTCAGAAAAGAAACAGACGAGCTAATAAACGTATCTCAACAAAAATTTAAAGAACTGAAATACGAGAGCGGTGATGGCGAGCCAGGTGCACTTTTGATGGATTCAATTAAAACAATTGAAACCCAGTTTGAGTCGAAACAAAAGAAACTTTCTGAAGAAACAAACGCCATTAACGAACAGTTGAGTACTATTTCCACTGAAACAGAGCGATTGAATTCGCAATTTGAAGCGTCTCAAAAAGCTGCCGAGTCACGGGATATTAAAATATCAAACAATCCGCGTGAAGCTTTTAAGATGCAAAAGATGCCTGATGAACTTATTGGTGTCAAAAATCTTTATACGAACAGCAATCCTCTCTTTCTTAAAATCGCAAAGTTCGAAAACGAATCGCCAGACCTGGGATCGGCAAAAAAAGCGATTGAGAACGATGATCGCGACGCAAACTTAGATCGCGAAGTGATAAAAGAAATCGAGGCTTCAATCGCAAGTTTGGGAAAAAAGCTTGAAATCACCTCCAGAAAGTCAGACCTAAACAGCGAGCTTAAGAAGCTTGATCTCATTCGCGAGTCGGTTAACAACGCTAATATAAAGCTTAAAGAATGGGAAGGTAAAATCTTAGCTTGCGAGAAATCAATTGAACTAATAGACACTGAGATCGCTGCTCAACAAACACAGTGGGCCGCAATCAATGACCGAGCAAATGACGCAAAAAAAACAGTTTCAGTTCTGGTTGAACGATATAAGCCGTTACAGCCGAGGGCGGCCGACCTTCCGATAAAGCTTGTATTGTCTCTTGTTGCTAAGCCTAACACCGGCACTAAGAATCAGTCTGATTCTGGACCAACAGTTTCTCTGCTCGGGTATTCGGAGATTAAGCTCGCTGACCGTGGTGGGGTTCAAGTGTTCAAATGGACGAACACAGCGAGTGAAGGTAACAAACAGGCGTTGGGTGAACTGAAAGATATTGTACTCTTTGAGGATTTTATTCAAGAGGGCAAGCGACATCAAGCTTACCGAATAGCAACATTAAAAGACCCTTGTCAGTTTGAGTTTCAACTTGATGTCACGTCAGGAACGTTGCGCACCAAATTTGAAATCAAGGAGACTGAAAGCGGCCAAAGTATAAAATACAACCTTCCTAAGTGCATCGCGTTTTTGGGAGATGTACGTAAAATAATCCAAGAGGCACAAGAGTTGATGAATAGGGGCAGTGAAGACATCGGTACTAAGGGGATTCAGGTTTTGACATCGCCGAGTTTTTCGGAGACTGCAAAAGAGCTATCAACATTCATGTCTATGACGAAAAATTACAAGACCTCGTTAATTCGAGATCGTGATGTTTTGAATGCAAGATCTGTTGAAATCAATCAAAAACTATCAACTGCTATGGGCGTGGTTAAGAAAAACACAGGTGGTCCAAGCGGGAGTAAGGAAGTGGATGCTAACAAGGAAATAGCTGCCAATTGCCGCGAGAGCATTAAGAAGATTGAAGATCGATTGACAGGGTTAAAAAAACTTGAAGACGCAATCACAAGTTGCGACGCATCTTTCAAAAGTCTGCAGCAAGGAGAGAAACTTAGTATCGGTCGCCTTTCGATCGGACGAGTAAAATCTGCGGTGAGTGCAACAGAGTTTTTTTGGAAGCGAGATTTCAACTTTGAGTTGGTAGTTCCCAAGTTCCCAAATTAAACCTCGGCACGACAGTCCATGACCACCTTAACTGATAAAATCAAAACGGCTCTTGCTCAGCGCGATGGTGTCTCTGAAGAGGCGATGCGTCCTTTGGCGATGGCTTATGCCAGCGAAGTGGGACGCGTTAACGAACGCCTCTCCTCTGCCGTCGCACTCCTTCACAAGGGCCTTCGAAGCGAAGCGATTCAGCTCGCAAGCCTCGCCCCCAATGCCATCGATGCGGCAGCCGCACTCGACTTCCCTGAATTCGAGGAATGGTGTGACATCCTTCAGTTTCTCGGCATTCGGACCCCTCAGGAACTGAACCGAGATTTGGCGGACCAACTCGGCGAGGCCATCGTTGATGAACAGCCGCTCCATGGTTTGCTCAAACAACATCGCCGACTGGCCATCGCACGTGCGCCTCTGCGTTGGCGACTGAAGATTCTTCGTCGAATTGCGGAGATCGATTCGATGAATGGTGTCTGGGAAGAAGATATTGAAAGCTGGGAAGCGGCAAGGCTTAAGCAGCTTAGCGTTGAGGTGCCTTCGGCTTTGGCGAAACGAGATGCAGCGCAGCTTCAATCGATTCAGCAGGAGTTGACACAATCGCCGTGGCGAGTCTCCCCAGATGGTTCGCTTGCTAAGCAAGTTGCCTTCGTCCTCAAAGAACTCAATGACGAAGCGGTGGCAGGGGAACTGGCGAAGATCGCACCGCAGCTTTATGAAGCCTTTTGCCAGTTCGATGAGCCTGCGGCACGCGCCGCGCTTCGGCAATGGAACGCTGCACGCTGCCGAATGACAACACCGATAGCTGCTGACTTGGTTGAACAGACCGAGGGTGCGGTTGCCTGGCTGGAGGAGATCGATCGAGAAGCCGCATCACGACGCGAACGAAATGCAGCAATCGGTCGATTGGAATCAGCATTGGATGCCAATCAGGATCGAAATCGAATCCAAGCGGCATTCAACGCATGTGGTCTTTTCGATGAGCCACCACCGATCGAAATCGTGACGCGCTGTCGTTTGGCGATGGAGCGTTTTGATTTAGTCGATAAGAGACGCAACCAGTCGATGATCGCGGCCATTGCCGCACTGGCGATGCTTGCCGTTGGTTCCATTGTCTATTGGCAGATGAGTGCGGCACACGAACGCAATGTCGTCGCCGCGGAGTCACAATTGGCGGCAATGATTTCGACCAAGACGACTTCGGATGCCGAAGGCTTCTGGGCACGATTGGCGGCCGAATCGCCGAAGATCGCCGGCGATCCAAGACTTCAATCTTTGTCAGCGAAGCTCGATACGATCGTTCAGATTGAAGCCGTTCGCGCTAAACAATTCGCCAACTATCTTTCCGTCGCAGATATAAATGACGTGACTCAGATGGATTTTTCCGCGCTAGCGAAGTCCGAGGACCTGGCTTCAATCGAAGATGAAAAGGCCGCGGTGTTTAAAATTCGGAGGCGGTATGCCAGTTGGGAACAAGAGATCGAGACCGCCCAAACAAAGGCGATCTTGGCTGACGTAAAGTCAACGCGGGATCGGCTTGATGAAATTGAAAAGATGTTAGCGGATGAGGTGCCGACGCAAGAGCTTACCGAGATCGGCTCAAAGTTAGAAGAAACGCTTTCCCGAAACCCACGCGCTAGTTCGATCGCGAAATCCCAAATCGCCTCCGCTAAATCACGACTTAATTCTTTGCGTGACGCTCTTCGCGACCGACGTGATCGCATTTCCGCAGAAAAGGATGCGATGGTGCGGGTTTCAAAATCATCCTCATGGGATGAATTGGTCGCAAGCCTGGAGTCGTTTGCTACGGAGGCCCCCGGTTTGCCTGTCGCCAGAGAATTTTCACAGGTTGCGTTGGAACGATCGCATTGGTCTCGAGCTCATGAATGGAATACGCTTGCGTCCGCTGTCGCTGCAACACTTGAAAATGGGCTTGCCGGCGATACATCAACCAAGCTCATTGATGAGGAGACCGTACTTAAGACCAACGTCGGTTCGAATATTGCTTCAAACGAATCCGGTTCTTGGAAAGATCGTGTGGTGCGATATCCCGAACGCATGGAAATCTTGAAACGCGTTTTTGGCGAGTTGCCTGATACCGTCGTCGCAGACCTTTATACCTTTGTTGAATCCGAAGGTGAGGGTGAGCGATATTTCACATACAAAGCTTATCACGAACGCAATCGTCAAAAATTTCAAAGTTCACGAGTTGGGCTGGAGATTTTGATCAATGACAGCGGCGCGGTAAAAGTGAGTACGTTGTTGCCGGGTCCGTTCAAGGTGATCGATGAACCTTATTCAACGGTACAGTGGTTAACAGGCCTGCATCAAACGGCGTCTTCTTCCTTTGCAAAAGACTGGGAAGGTGAATTTCTTAAAACGATAGGGCAGTTGCGGACTCGTCCAGGTCTGGATAGCCAAGTCAAAGAGATGCTGACACAGCACTTACTCGCTGGAGCATGCGAAGGAAGCGACTGGCTCTCGAAGCAGCTTGTTAAGGAGCTACTTGTCCTTCGCGCCAGATCAAAAGAGCGAGAACACTGGTACGAGCCCGTAAAGCTGAATGATGCTCTTAATCCGGAAGTAGATGCAAAAGTCATAATGACAGTTGCAAGTCTTTATCGATCGCGTCCGCAGATTGCAGATGACATCAAAGCATTACGGCGGTCGCAGTATGCCTGGATAGGTGTTTTGCTGAGAGATCCATCGGGCAGGATCGAATCGCTTATCACAAAGCCACCCTCAAGCGATGGGCGCTTGCTGGTCGTCCGCGCATCACTCGAGGATTCATCGAAGACGGATTTTGTCGTTGTTGGGCACCTTGCGAATAGTAAACCCGTGTTGGATGTCGGCACGGCTGATTTGATTGCGGGTAGGCCCTTGTTTTTTATTCCGAACTGATTGCTCGTATCCAACTACACCCTCAAGAAATCCTCATGTCCGACGATCGTGTTTACATTCGCTTCAAGGGAAAAACCTTGGGCCCATTGACTTTGCAAAAGGTCCAAGATTTGGCGCGGCGGGGTCAAATAACGCGGATGCACGATTTGTCGCCTGATGGTATCTCCTGGGTTAAGGCGGAAGAGTTTGGTGGCGTCTTTCAATCATCTCGCTCTCCCGCAGGTGCCGACTCCGCAGCCACGGCCGTCGCATCGGATGATACCTACACACTGACTGACAACTCGTCGCGTGGCACCAACCACGCGACACCTCGGCCCGGTGACGTCCCTGATCAAGGGGTCGAGTGGTATGCACACATCGGCGGCGAAAATCGCGGGCCGATGAACACTTCAGCGATTCAAGCGGCAATCGCCAATGGCCAAGTTCAGAAAGATACGTTGGTCTGGAGAGCTGGATTTGATGAGTGGCGTCCCGCAAGTGAAAGCTTTGCACAGGCATTAGGCATAAGTCCCCTTACGCAGGGAAACAAAGCGACCAATAGCATCGTGACCGGGCCCAACAAGAATCCAGGAGCCAGTGGGGATGTGTTTTACGAACTTCATCGTCAGCGTCCTTGGGTGTTGTTCCTCAGCGGGCTCATCCTTACCGCTGGAGTTCTCTACGCAATCTTTTGTATTGTCTTCATGGTGGTAGGAGCCGAATCGCGTTTCGGCAGTTCAGGGGCAGGAAGCGCCAAAGTGATCACCGGCCTGCTAGGTTTGATCGTTTCCGCCATTACGATTTCAGTCGGTTGGCTTCTTTATCGGTATGGAGTGGCATTGAAAGACATTGCAATCCATCGCAGCGAAGCGATGCAGCTTGAAGCCGCGCGACGATTGTTTTTGTTTTGGCGATACATCGGCATTTCGGCATTGACGATCATCGTTTTGGTCGTTTTCTTCGTAGCCGTTGGAAGCATGATGGCCGCAGGCGCCGGCGCGGGAGCGGTTTAACACAATGAATGCTTTAAGTACATCTCCACCGCTGCCACGTCCGCTCAGTGTGGCACGAAGCGACCCTGAACGCCGAGCGGGTGTGACGGCAGGAAGCGGCACAGCAGTGAACAGCGGTTTCGCGGGAATCATTGCCACCGCGTCGACGACTTTGTTGTTTGTGATTGTCCACTTTCTGCCTCCGTCGTATTTCCGCGCAATGCTTGTCGACCGGGGACCAACGCAATATGCGGCTGTCTTCCTCGGTATTTGGAGCATCGTGATTTTGCTCTTAAAACGCAGCAAGCTTAAGCTTCAAAGACGAGCTTTATCACATGCCGTTATTCCCGAGAATTACGACTTTGTGCTTTCGTCACAAACCGCTGATCAAGTCATTCGGAACATTCATGCGATCGCGGAAGATCCGGATCGTTTTATTGTTTTCAATCGGATTCTGATCGCGTTGTCGAATCTGAAAAATCTGGGACGTGTTGGCGACGTTGATGATATCTTACGGTCGCTTGCAGAACGCGATGAATCAGCACACCAGACGTCTTTCGCAACGCTTGGTGGATTTTTGTGGGCGATTCCGGTTCTGGGTTTCATCGGCACGGTCCTCGGACTTGCATCAGCGATCGGTAATTTCAGCAGCCTGCTTGATAAGCAGTCCGACGTCAGCGGAATTGTCGGTTCGTTAAAAGAAGTGACGGGCGGCTTAAGCACGGCTTTTGAAACCACGCTTTTGGCACTTGTCGTTGCACTGGTGATCCAATTGTGGATGACTGCACAAAAGAAAGCCGAGGAAGTTTTTTTAGACGACAGTCAGGAGTACTGTCTCAAGCAGATCGTCAGTCGCATTCGAATCTTACCTTATGAAGCAGCAAACTCACTCAGCGACTAAGCACCACGACCGACAAAGCTTGGATTTCAATAGTCAGGGGCTCGATGTATCCCTTTGTCAAACGCGTCGATGTCCTTGATCCCTAACGGCGTTAATCACCACATTCGGAACGGAAACAAAAATGGGTTCTTCTCGGATTTTAGAGGCATCTGTCCAGAATGGGGGATTTTTTGAGGCATCTACTCCTGCGTCCAATGGGAGTCCAAAAAGCAGTCTCGGCGGAGCAACGTTCGTCGAGACTGCCCGCACCATTGGCGCACCATTGGTGCGCTATCGACCGGAATATCCCTTCCCA
>Ga0105051_10006690_pt1 | contig 12290 bp, 7 predicted proteins | sample FRY02_FD_78383 | JGI IMG/M metagenome (GOLD analysis project Ga0105051, IMG submission 78383) | Freshwater microbial communities from Lake Fryxell liftoff mats and glacier meltwater in Antarctica - FRY-02 (megahit assembly) | ecosystem: Environmental > Aquatic > Freshwater > Ice > Glacier...
CACGGCCCCCCGGTGGCCCCGGCCTCCTCACGACAAAGCCCGGCCAAGTTCCCATGCCCGTAGCGGACGTGGGCGTCCGCGTACCCAAGGTTCGCGCCCCCCGCGTACCCAAGGTTCGGGCCCCCAATGGTACGCGGACGCCCACGTCCGCACGGCCCCCCGGTGGCCCCGGCCTCCTCACGACAAAGCCCGGCCAAGTTCCCATGCCCGTAGCGGACGTGGGCGTCCGCGTACCCAAGGTTCGCGCCCCCCGCGTACCCAAGGTTCGCGCCCCCGATGGTCCGCGGACGCCCACGTCCGCCTGGCCCCCCGGTGGCCCCAACCTCTGTACGGGCGGGTCTTGTACCCGCCCTCGCCTCCCACGCGCAATTGCCAACGAAAAGGCCAACACATGACCGAGCATATACCCGCCGACTACGCCGTCCTCCTAAAAGAGATTAAGACCCGTATCACCGGCGCCCGGGTTCGCGCCGCGCTGGCAGTTAGCCGCGAGCTGCTCACGCATTATTGGGAGATTGGGGAACTTATCGATGCGCGACAACGCGACCAAGGCTGGGGAGTCGGGGTCATCCCGCAGCTCGCGAAAGACTTAGTGCGCGAACTCCCATCGGCGCGCGGTTACTCGGTCGACAACTTGAAACGCATGGTGCAGTTCTTTCGTGCCTATCCCGCCCTCGCACAGGGCGATGGTTCAATTCCCCAAAAACACGATAGGTTAAGTGATATGCGCGCAATTGGGGCACAACCTGTGCCCCAATTGCGCACCGCGGCGAATGGGCCACAGCCTGTGGCCCAACCACTCACATCCGCACTGGGAACGCCGAGCACGACCCGACGTGTGGAGACATCGGTCGCGGCCGGTGCCCGGCTCGCACTTGAGCTTCCTTGGGGCCACAACATCCTGATCTTGCAGAAACTACGCGATCCCGGCGAACGGGTTTGGTACCTCAATGCGTGCCTTGGTGAGGGTTGGAGCCGCGATGTGCTCGGCCTGATGATCAAGTCGCGCGCCCATGAGCGCAGTGGCGCCGCCGTAACGAACTTCGCAACTACCATGCCGGCCCCCCAGTCCGACCTCGCGCAGCAGATTGTCAAAGACCCCTATGTATTTGATTTTCTGGGACTAAGTGCTGGCTTCCGCGAGCGTGAGCTAGAGGCGGGGCTGCTGGCGCATCTCGAGCGCTTTCTCATCGAGCTGGGCGTCGGCTTCGCGTTTGTGGGCCGCCAAGTGCGTTTGACACTCGAGGACGACGAGTTCTTCGTCGACCTCCTCTTCTTTCACCTAAAGCTGCGCTGCTTCGTCGTGGTGGAGCTGAAGACGGGGCCCTTTAAGGCCGAGTATGCGGGCAAGCTGAACCTTTACCTGAACCTCGTCGATGACACCCTGCGCCATCCAAGCGACGCGCCGTCGATCGGCCTCATCCTATGCCAGGACAAGAAACGCGTGCTGGCGGAGTATGCACTGCGGGGGCTCGACAAGCCCATCGGCGTATCGGAGTACGAGCTGACCCGCGCTTTACCGACCGAGCTGGCATCGACCTTGCCGACCATTGAGGCCATCGAAGCCGAGCTCGGCTCCATCGACGACGGCACGGAGGAAGAGGCATGAGCGCGGTCCTCGAACCTCGCCCCTATGAAAGTCCCCAGCCATGGAAGATGACAACCCCCGCCTTTGAGGCCATCCTCACCCTGCGACAAGGAGCTTTGACGTGCCCCCAGCCGATTTTTACGACGCCCACCAACGCCACCACGAAGACGCCGAGAACTTGTATAAGCAGGGGCGACTGGCCAACGCCGACCATCTCTTTGGACTTGCGGCTGAGTGCGGGTTGAAATGTTTGATGACCGTCCTCGGCATGCAGTCGACAAACGGCCTGCCCCCGAAAGCTGATAGGAAACACATCGATCAGCTTCGCGCGCGTTATGACACGTATTGCAATGGAACGCCGTTGGGCGCCCAGTTCCTGCTTCCGCCGTCGGACCCCTTTTTGAACTGGTCGGTGGAGCAGCGTTATGAGCATCAGCAAATGTTTACTCGAGCGATAGTTACCCCGCACAGTCTAGGCACTCAAGAGGTAGCGTTGCTGGTCGGGAAGGCCAAGCGCGGAGGTTTACTTTGAGCCCCACATTTGACCAGATCCTCGGTATTGTTCAGCAAGCACTCACGCCGTACTCTGCGGTGCTTGCCACAGCTGAATGGTGGTTCATTAACCGTGATCTCTTTGGGCGCGTTCGACTCATTGCGCCAGCAGCACAACAGGCCGCGCTTGAGGCATCAGAAGCGTTTCGGGCGCTTACACGAGACCTTTCGGAACCGCTCGGTGCCCACGGCTATCCAGCGGATGTTATCGTTCTGTTCGAGGACGAACCCGAGACGGTGCTCGACGGCACGACCGCATTCGAACTCGACGGTTTCCCCGGAGTGCGGGTCGTCGACCGCCTCGCAAGCGAGAGTGACTGGGGCCACGTGGCAGAGGTCTCTACCGGGCCGCCGCGGATCGTGTTCCATGGCATTAAAGGCGGCGTCGGAAGAAGCACCGCGATCGCCGTGACGGCGGCCGTGCTGGCCGAGCGCGGGCATCGGGTGATCGTTGTAGACCTCGACCTTGCGTCGCCAGGGCTCTCGTCGACTCTGTTGCCAATCGCGCGCCGACCGAAACATGGAGTCGTGGACTGGCTCGTCGAGGATCTTGTGGATAATGGCGATGTCGTGCTCGACTCGATGGTCACAAGATCGGGGTTCGAGAGCGCTGGTGAGATCATCGTGGTCCCCGCGCACGGCGATTCACCGGGAGAGTACCTCGCAAAGCTCGGCCGGGTCTGGATGCCGAAGCTCACGCCCACGGGCAGGGAGAAGTGGGCCCGACGGCTGAACCGGATGTTGGGCGCCCTGGAGACGCGGTGGCGTCCAGATGTGGTGCTGGTGGACTCGCGCTCAGGCATTGACGACATCTCGGCGGCATGTGTGACGGAGCTCGGCGCGTTGCGCGTGCTCATGTTTACAACGGACGCGCCGCAGACCTGGGAAGGCTACCGGATTCTGTTCGACCATTGGCGTCGGACAGGCTCGGTCACCTGCATCCGGGAGCGGCTCCAGTGCGTCGGCGCCGCAATGCCGAGCGTGGACGAGGCGCGCGACTTTCTCGCGTTGCGTGAGATGTCCTGGAGCCTGTTCGTCGAAGGAGTGTATGACGAGATACCAGTGCCATCGGAAGGTTCACAGGATGATGACTTTTTCAGCTACGATGTCGGAGACCGACTAGGACCGCATTTCCCGTGGCAAGTTCGTTGGGACCGGGCGTTCCTGAATATCGCAGCTTGGCACGAAGCTTTTGGAGTCCTCGATGGTAAGGTCATAGATGCGAGCTTCGGACCAGTCATCGACGGGATTTCAGCGCTCATTGTCGAGCATCATAGTGGCGCGCCGACAATTGACAAAGAGGGGCTATGAGCGACATGAGTGGCGTGCAACTGATTCGACTTGCGGTGAAGGAAGCCCTGCCTGAGGTGACCGCGGTTTCGGGTACCGTGGACCCTAAGGTCTTTTATATCCCCGGCTCGCATCTCAAATTGTTGTCACGTGGGGTCGTCCTTGTCTCCGGTGGGAGAGGCTCGGGCAAGTCCTTTTGGGCAACGGCCTTAACCAACGACGCAACGCTTGAGATTCTGGCGCAGGCTGAGCCGAGTTTGAAGGGATTCCGAGGGGTAAAAGGATTCGCTTCGGAATCACAAATTGAGTGTTTCCCTGACGAACCTACGTTTCGAAAGCTGGTTCAGGATGGCTGCGAGATCGAAGACATCTGGCGTGGGGTTATCCTGCGGGGCCTCGCCGGTTTGCATGGTCAAGAAATGCCGACCGGCGATTGGGGCGAGATCGCTCGGTGGGTGAACGTGCACCCGGAACAAGTGGCTCAGGCAATGGAACAAGCGAATGCCGCGCTCGCTATGAAAGGCGAAGGTCGACTAATTGTTTTTGACGCCCTAGATCGATCGGCCCGCGATTGGGATCAGATGGACCAAATCTTAAAAGGACTTCTTCGCATCGTGCTTTCATTAAGTGGGGTCGATCGAATTCGCGCTAAGGTCTTTTTGCGGAATGACCAGATGACACCACAGGTCCGAGCTTTCCCCGATGCGTCCAAGCTCACTGCCACCATGGTCGAGCTAACATGGCAACCTCACGATTTGCATGCATTATTGTGGCAGTATTTGGTCAACGCTCCCACTGGCCATTGTGACACTATGCATAGGGTCTATCAGGTGCTGCTTGGGATAGCGCCCACCGGGACATTCCGGCGATTTGAGCTTCACACTGAAGTCCGGCGCGACACCCCCACACAGCGCGTACTTTTCGAGGTTCTAGCCGGAGGTTGGATGGGGCATGACCGTCGTCGTGGCGTGCCTTACACTTGGATTGTGGGCCATCTCGCGGATGGAAAGGGTCGAACATCACCGCGATCGTTCCTTGCCGCAGTCCGTGCAGCGGCCTTAGACACCCAGGAACGCTACCCTGACCACGAATGGCCTCTCCATTTCGAGAGCATCAAACGCGGTGTTCAAAGCGCATCACAGATTCGTGTGGCTGAGTTGGCCGAGGACTTTCCTTGGGTGACCGCGGTCATGGCGCCGCTGCGCGGAATGAATGTTCCTTGTGAATTCAACGATATCAAAAAGATTTGGTCCGAGTCGTTTCCAAACGGACTTCCCATCATCGAGGGTGATTCGGAAGCTAAGCTTCCCCCGCCGCATGGCGACAGCTGGCAAGGACTCGCAGACGACCTCGTCCGTCTAGGCGTTTTTGAGAACCTGCGCGGCGATCGGATTAACCTGCCCGACCTCTATCGTATCGGCTTCGGGCTCGGGCGTCGTGGCGGGGTCCGCCCCGTCCGGACGGCGTGATATGCGTGGCGCTGGTGAGCAAAGATGATGCAACTCAAGCAAGTTCAATCCAGCCACAAGGGGCACGAACCATGACGAGCCTTTTGGGTTTACGCGTTCAGAATTTTGGGACCATCGGCGATGTGCGCCTAGGCCAGGTGGGGCCCGGTAGAGGCAAGCCGTTGCGGGGGCTCGTTTGCCTTATCGGCCCCCATAATAGTGGCAAGTCAACCTTACTGGATGTGTTCCGCTTCTTAGCGGATTGCTTGATGGAGGGGGTCGAGACTGCTTGCAATAAGCCGCACCGGGGTGGCTACGACCGTATCCACAATGCCGAGGCGAACGGCCCGATGTCGTTTCAACTCTACTACCGAGAGTGGAAAGGGGCCAAGCCTATCACCTACGAGCTTGTCATTGACACGCGCAACGGGCGTCCTGTGATAGCATCTGAAACGCTTTTGCAGCGTCGCAGAGGTTCGGACAACGGCCCCCCCCGACCCTTTGCCTTTTTGGAGCTTTCCAATGGCATCGGCAAAGTGTGGCCTGGCGAGGCCCCAGAGAACGCGGAAGCAGAGGTGGAGGAGGACGCTAACGGTGTGGATGTCAACCTCGCCAACCTGACACAGCTTGGTATCATGACCTTTGGTCGGCTCAAAGAATACCCGCGCATCAGCAGGTTACAGCGATTTATTGAGGCCTGGTACCAGTTCGACTTCGTGCCTGAGGCGGCGCGGTCTTTGCCGCCAGCCGGCGCACAGCCTCACCTAGATCGCACCTGCGCGAATCTCGCAAATTACGCTAGATTTATTAGTGACAAATATCCGCGTGTTCACGAGACCATCGTCGATGAGTTGACTGTAAATGTTCCTCATCTTTGGTTGATGGGGAATTGGGAGACCTTGGATAAACGTCAGCTTCTTCACTTTCACGAGGGCCGCGAGGACGATCCATCCTTTCCCTCGCATATGTCGGACGGTACGTTGAAGCTGTTAGCGTATCTGCTCTTATTCAAAGACCCAAAGCCCCGTTCATTGATGTGTATCGACCTGCCCGAAAGCCACATCTATCCACTGTTCCTCTTCAGTCTAGTCGAGAAATTTCGTGAATACATGGACCGCGGTGGTCAGCTCTTTATCAGCACCCATTCACCAACCCTCGTAAACGCTCTACTTCCAGACGAGGTTTTTTGCATCTCAAAGGAATGGGGCATCAACAGGATTCGACGTGTCGCCGACAATCCGAAGGTCATGACTTTCGTGAAAGCAGGCGAAACTCTCGGCTCTCTGTGGCAGAGAGGGCTCCTTGGAGGGTGGATATATCAATGATATATCAATGAGTTGGGCAGCTTTTCTTGAAAGCCAGTTCATCTGTGTCAATGACGGCGCTACGTGCGCCCCAACTTGGGGCGAAGCCACTAATGACCGAATATAAGGAGTCCCAATGAACACCCCCTGGGCAAATAACCCGGTCTCGGCGGCCCTTGAGGCGGATTTGCGGACATCGGTCCGCCGCCAAGGGGTCGTCGTCTGGCTGGACCAAGCCGGGCACTACACTCCTTTTGTAGAGCAACTAATCCAGGCGCGGGCCTCGAACCTAATCCCATACGAGGTGCGGGCCTTTCGAGGCAGTCACCTTGCCCTGATGATGGCCCTTGAGGGCATCGCCGGCGGTACCGAGAAAACGCAAATCGTCATTCATCTTCCCGGATTCAATGAGGAAACTGTTCGCACGACGCCTCTTCTGGAGCTGTATTCGGCGGGCGTCCGCTATCGTAAGGCCCTCGAGACGCTGGTGACCGACGCAGCGGCCGGGCGGGTGCGCCCCGAGCAGATCGCGGCCTTCAAGACCCAGCCCGACTTGTCCTTGGCCGGGGCGGACGCTTGGCTATCGGCGCTGCTTGGAAACACCGAGGGTGGCCTCGCCGCGCAGCTGGTCGCGATGACGCCTCAGGCGGTCTTTGATGACCTTCTAAGTGGCGGCTTTGTCGCGGGGCGTATCGCCGGTATCGAGGCGCAGTTTGCGGACGAGGAGGCCCTTTGGCAGCGCCTAACCGTATGGATTGGCTTGCCCGAGTCGTGGCGCGATACGACCCTGCCGCCGTCACGGCCCCGGGCCGAGGATGTGGCGTTCGCGGCGGCGAGCTGGGCGCTCTGTGTGGAATATGTGGATGACCTCAAACGCGAGCCGGTCAGCGTCCACCTGGCCACTGTCGCATCCCTACCGAGGCCAGTCATCGATACGTGCCGGGCCGTCGCGGCCCATTTGCGCGAGAGGCACGCGAGTTTCTATCAGCGGACGGCGGACGAGACCGAGGCCCTGCTGGCCGATGAGGTCGAGGCGGCCAAGGCCGAGGACCTCGGCAAGATCGACACCTTCCGTTTCGAGGAGGATAAAGTCCTAAAAGCCGCGCTGGCGGCCCTAGAGCACGCGGAATGGAACGCGGCCTTTGAGTGGGCCGAGCTGCGAGTGGAAGCCAAGATGGAGGCTAAGGCCAAGGGCGGGTCCTTCTGGCTTCGGGACGACCCGACGCGGCAGTCGGCTTGGCAGCTGATTGTCGACGCGGCCCGTTTGGGGCAAGCCGTCGTGCGGGCCGGGCCGCGTCTTGGGTTAGCGACAAGCGCCGCCAGTGTGGAGGGCGCCATTGATGCCTATACCGCGCGCGGTGCGGCCGTGGACCATGCGCACCGCCAACTTGAACAGCGGAGGGTGGCGTTGCTCTATCCGCAGGTGCCCGAGTTCGAGACCCTGCGGGCGCGGCTGGACGGGATGCGCGGGGTCTGGCGCGTGTGGGCGGATGCTTGGGCGCGAGACTTCAACGCGCTGTGTAAGGCGCACGGCTTTTTGGCGGACACGGCCCACCAGCAGCGGACCTTATTCGACGAGGTGGTCAGGCCCTTGACTCAAGAGACCGGAACAACTGCGTTTTTCGTGGTCGATGCGCTGCGCTTTGAGATGGGCGAGGAGCTCTTTCGCCAGCTCGAGGGGACGCCGGCCACGACGGTGCAGCTAAAGGCGCGGTTGGCCGAGTTGCCGACGGTGACCGAGGTCGGAATGAACGTGCTGGCGCCGGTCGAAAGAAATGGGCGGCTGGCGATGGCGATGGCCAATGACATGGGGGGCGTGCTGGGCTTTCATGCCGGCGAGTTCCGGGTGTCCGACCCCGAGACACGAAGGCGCGCCATGCACGACCGGGTGGGCGGTGGTACCTGCCCGTGGCTGACCCTTGAAGAGGTCGTTTGCCGCGACAGCCTCTCGCTGAAACGTGCGGTGGCCCAGGCAAAACTTGTGGTCGTCCACAGTTTGGAAATCGACAACGCCGGGGAAAAAGGCGTGGGGCCGGCGGTCTTCGACGTGGTCATGCAAAAGCTGCGCGCGGCGTGGCGCCTATTGCGCGATGCGGGGGTGAGGCGCTTCGTCTTTACCAGTGACCACGGTTTTCTGTTGTTGGACGACAGCACGCTGTCTGCCCAAACCCACGGGCGCCGCATCGACCCCAAGCGGCGGCACATCTTTTCGCCGGTGGCGGCGGACCATGCGGGTGAAGTCCGGGTGGCTCTGGCTGACCTTGGGTACGAGGGCGTCACTGGCCATGTCATGTTCCCAGAGACGACGGCGGTCTTCGATACGGGCCGGCGATCGATGAGTTTCGTCCATGGTGGCAATAGCTTACAAGAGCGGGTCATCCCGGTTCTGACGGTGGTCCACCGCGCGCCGGCTGGGGGGATCACGCTGCAATACGGGATTTCGGCCGTGGCGCGCGAGGGCGTAAGCGGCATGCATTGCATTGAGGTCAAAGTAGAAGTGGAGGCGCAGAGCTCGCTGAACTTCGGAGGCGCTAAGGACGTCGAGCTAGCTTTGCGTGTGCCGGAAGACGATGGGGTTCAGGTCGAGTTGTGCCAAACGCGGGGCAAGGCACGCATCGCGGGCGGCGGGATATTCGCGACGGTGGGCGAGATCTTTGAGCTGTTCTTCCGACTATCGGGCGCGGTGGATGCCAGGGTCTTGGTCGAGCTGCATCATCCAAGCGCGGTGGCTGAGGTCGCGCCCTGTGTACCGGACGCGCGGTTTGCGGTATCGGCGACACGCACCGTTCCGACGTCGGGGGCGGCTCTGCCCGCCAAGACTGGGCTCAGCAATACCAGCTGGCTTGAGCAATTTGAGGACGCCGGGGTTCGCGAAGTCTTTTCGCACCTTATGGCGCACGGTACGGCGACCGAGAGCGAGATTGCGGGCATGTTAGGCAGCCCTCGTGCGGGGCGCCGCTTTGCCGGACAGTTTGAGGACTTGGCCAAAAAGGCCCCGTTCGCCGTGCACATTACGACAGTGGGCGGCGTGAAACGATATGTACGCGAGGGAAGAGCATGACGACATTGACCCCAAGGGACGTCGAGCACGTCTTTGAATCTCTTCGGAAAGGCCTCGTTCCCCAGCGCGGGATTGACGCCTTTGCCGTGGGCATCGAAAAACAGCGGGGCGAAATACACCGGCAGTTGGACCTCGCCAAAAATGGCGAAGGGACCATCAAGTTTTTGCGTGGTGGCTACGGGTGCGGAAAGACCTTTATGGCGCGCCTCGCCGTGCTTGACGCCCAGGCCAAAGGCTTTGCCACCAGCTTTGTGGTCGTGTCCGATAACGACATGAGGTTTCATCGTTTCGACGATGTGTACCGCAAAGTCCTGACCGAGCTAGGCACGGCGAGCTGCCCGCGCGGAGCCCTCGGCGACATCTTGGACCGCTGGATAGGCCGCGTCGAAGACGGCCTTATCGCGGCGGGTGAGGACGAGGACGCACCGGACTTCGACGACAAGGTTCGCCATCGCCTCGACGAGGACCTCGCCTCGATGACGGGCGGCCGTGCGCCCCAAGACTTCATCCGCGTTATTCAGACAATCTTTGAGCTGAAACAAAAAGGCGACGTCGCCGAGGCCGGGGCGCTTATCTCGTGGCTATGCGGTAGCGGCAACGTAGCCGCGTCGGCGAAGAAGGCGGCGGGCATCAAAGGCGACATCGGCAGTCGCGATGCCCTCGACTATTTGCGAGGCGTGCTTGAGATCGTAAAAGCCGCCGGATATGCCGGTCTCATCGTGGTGATCGATGAAGCTGAAACGATCTTACGCATGCGTTCGGATTCGCGGGGCAAGTCTCTCAACGGGATTCGCCAAATCGCCGATGCGGCCAGCTCCTACCCCGGGATGCTGTGGGTCTTTACGGGAACGCCCGAGTTCTTCGACACGCGTCACGGGGTGCGGGGGTTGGCGCCCCTTGACGACCGGATCCGATTTCTAAAAGAGGGGCGCTTTGCAAGCCTTCGTCAGGCACAGCTTGAGCTGGTGCCCTTCAATGCGGAACGGCTGCGTTCCGTGGCGTTGCGCCTACGCGAGCTATTTCCCTCGGTAGATCGGGGACGTCTTGAGCAAAAGGTCAGCACGGCCTTCGTCGAGCGCCTGGTGGCTGACGTAACGGCGGGCTTTAAGGGGGATGTCGGGGTCGTGCCGCGCCAGTTCCTGCGCCAGTTTGTGACCCAGATGGATCTCGTCGAAGAGCATGACGACTACGACCCGATGACCGAATATGGCTTTAAGGCCGAAGAGTTGAACTACGAAGAACAGCACGTCTTGACGGGTGGCTCGATTGAAGGCGCTGGGGCCAATGGCGATGATGACGGGGCAGACGCCGGGCTGGTGCCAAGCGAGGACGTCTGGTGAGTGTCTTTGCCCGTTTTGCGCCGCGTTTACAGCAGGCCATCGTGGCGCGTCTGGGCTGGACCAGCCTAAGGCCCGTCCAAGAAGAGGCTGGCGAGGCGCTGCTAGCGGGCGACAACGCCATCATCTTGGCGCCCACGGCGGGGGGCAAGACCGAGGCCGCGATGTTCCCGATCCTATCGCAGATGGTGGACGACGGGCCTATCGGTGTGGGTGCGCTCTATATCGCGCCGATTAAGGCGCTGCTGAATAACCAAGCCGACCGTCTGGGGCTGTACACCGAGATGGTGGGGCTGCGGCGCTTCGTTTGGCATGGGGACGTGACGACGAGTGCGCGGCGCCAGTTCCTGCGCGAGCCTGCTGAGCTGTTGATGACGACCCCGGAATCACTTGAGGTGATGTTGGTGTCGCGCCGAGTAGATACGAACAAGTTCTTTCGGGACTTGCGGGTGGTGGTCGTCGACGAGATTCACGCGATGGCGGGGACGGACCGGGGCGCGCACTTAATCAGTGTTCTCGAAAGGTTGGCCGCGATTTCACGGCACGATGTACAGCGTATTGGGCTGTCGGCGACGGTGGGTAATCCAACGGATATTCTGCGGTGGGTGACGGGCACCTCGCGGCGTCAGGGGCGAGTCGTGGACCCGCCGCGAACGCCGTCGAAGCGCCAAGTTTTGATCGCGATGCGCGAGAATCTGGAGGCGGTCGCGCGGGATGCGGCGAAGTTGGCGCAGGGCAGCAAGAGCCTCTTCTTTTGCCAGTCACGCGCGATGACCGAGTCCGTGGCTGTGCAGATGCGGCGTATTGGGACGACGGTCTTTGTGCATCACAGCGCGGTTTCTCAGCAAGAGCGGGCTCTGGCGGAGGCGCGTTTTTATGAGGGGACCGACGCGTGTATTGTATGCACATCAACGCTTGAGTTGGGTATCGATGTGGGTGACCTCGACCGGGTGTTCCAGGCCGAGGCCCCGGCGACTGTGAGCTCGTTCCTGCAGCGCATGGGGCGTACGGGTCGGCGCGCGGGTAAGGCGTCGAATACGACGTTCTTCTGTGAGACCAGCGAATCGGTGCTGCTGGCGATCGCGTTGGTCGAGCTAGCCAAAACCGGATGGGTCGAAAGCATTCAAGTGAATCCGCGCTGTTGGGCTGTGCTGATTCATCAGCTGTTGGCCTTGGCCCTTGCAAACGAAGGCGTGGGGGCCGAAGAGGCGTGGCGCCATATCTCGAAGGTACCGGACTTCCACGGGATTGGGCGGGATGAATACGACCGCCTCATTGAGTGGATGGTCGAGGACGAGGCATTCATCCTGACCAGCGGCCGGCTGGTGCTGGGGCCAAAGGCCGAAAAGCGCTTTGGTCGCAAGAACTTCATGGAGCTCTTCTCGGTCTTTACGGCGCCGCAGACCTATACGGTGCAGTCGCCCAATGGCCAGCCCATCGGGACTCTAGAGCAGGACTTCGTCGACAGGCTTGTCGACGGGATTAGCGCGTTCCTGCTTGGCGGGCGGGCCTGGGCGGTGGTGCATGTGACCCACGACGACAGGCGCGTGACGGTCATCCCGGCCCCGCGAGGCCGCGAGCCGGCCTGGGGCGGCGTGATGCCGCACTTCCTGGGGCTGGATATATGCCAGCGCATCCGTAGTTTTTTGCTATCGAAAGAAAGATTTCCGTACCTAGACGAGGCCGCAGCGGGGGTCTTGGAAAGGCAAC
>Ga0105051_10006692_pt1 | contig 12289 bp, 10 predicted proteins | sample FRY02_FD_78383 | JGI IMG/M metagenome (GOLD analysis project Ga0105051, IMG submission 78383) | Freshwater microbial communities from Lake Fryxell liftoff mats and glacier meltwater in Antarctica - FRY-02 (megahit assembly) | ecosystem: Environmental > Aquatic > Freshwater > Ice > Glacier...
AGATTTAATGCGCCATAAGCAACACATCACTTTTCTTTTGCAGCCATAATGACCTAACAGTTTCAGCCGCACTAAGCTTTAGTCCGTTTTTTATTCTTGTCAAATCCTCAACTTGTTCAGCGACTATTGCCCCAAAAATATCAGTAATCATATTAAATGTTAATTTAGTATCTTCAATCGTATCATGTAATACGGACGTAACAAGTAAGTCAGTTCTAAAATATCGTATCTCTTCTTTTGCAGCATATCTTGCAAGCATATAAGCTACTTCAATGGGATGAGAGTAATATGGTTCACCTGACTGCCGAATTTGCGTCCCATGATATTTACGAGCATAAAAAATAGCTTTTTTAATCTCATTAATATCTACTGGATTATCCACCTTTTCATTAAGTTCATAAAGTTCATTAAGAAACTTATCAGAATAACAACAAGGTTGAAACTTTAACTGCCAACTATTAACATCTTCCACTATAATTATACGAATTTAATTTCGATTTAACTAAATTATAAACTAAATCTAAAAATTTTAAAAGACGTTTTAAATCGTAAAATAGCAAAAATCAAAATTTTATAATTAGGTTTTCGCAGAATAACTTAAATCCCATTTACAAAAATTTAATTTAGGAAATGGTATTACTTGACTTTAGAGACTTATAGCTTTATTATTTCTTTCTAACCAGAATATAGAAGGTTAGATAATAGATGACGGGTTTTATTAAGTTTTTTTCGCACTTTTTTCAGGCAAATAATAAATCCCGATTTTCCACAAAGCTCTCAACCACTTACCCATTAGAGCAAAAATATATCAAGTTTTTAGATTATATTTGGCCTATAAAATCCATAGAATTCCCAAAGTTCTTTTGTATCACGTTAATGATGTTTTGTATTTTATGTATACAAAACTTGGTTAGGGCATTAAAAGATAGTATTATTAACACAATGATTGGAACGGAAACAATTGCCTTTCTAAAATTTTGGGGGGTCTTCCCTGCTGCTTTCTTAATTACAATTATTTACGTAAAGCTTATCAATAGGATGAAAAATGAGACTATTTTTTACCTAATCATATTATTTTTTCTTGGTTTTTTTCTTCTGTTCGCTTTTTATCTTTTTCCTAATTATGAAAGGTTACATTTAAAAGCTGATGATATTAATTTGTTAGTTAGCTCATATCCACACTTTAAATGGTTCATATTACTTTTATCTAATTGGAGTTTTTCGTTATTTTATATAATAGCGGAACTATGGCCTAATGTGGTTTTCGCTCTTCTTTTTTGGCAATTTGTTAATAGTGTAACAAGTGTTGAAGAATCGAAGAGATTTTATCCACTATTTGGGCTTTTAGGACAAACTGGGCTTTGTGTCTCTGGTCAGTTTTTAATTAACCTAAGTGTATTTAATAAATATTTTGCTAAAAGTTTTAATTTACAATTGTCAGATAATATACTTTCTGTACAACTAATACTATCTGTTGTAATAATACTCGGCATAATAACACTCATTGCCTTCTGGATCCTTAATAAAAAAATAATTTTTATACCTGAGGTTAAATTTATTAAATTAAACCCTAAAAAATATTCTTTGACTATTACGCAAAGCCTCAAAATGATCTTATCTTCAAGATATATAATGCTGATAACTACTTTACTTGTTTGTTATGGAATAGCAATTAATTTAGTGGAAGGCCCTTGGAAAGCTGCCGCTGCAAAAATTTATAAAACTCCTGGGGAGTTTGCAGCTTTTATAGGTGGTTACTTGAGTTATACCGGAATATTCACAATTTTGTTTGTCATTATAGGATCAAATATAGTGCGGCATGTTGGTTGGCTAACTGCGGCCTTGATTACTCCAATAATGGTTTTGGTAACTGGTTTAATATTTTTCTCTGCAACTAATTTCGATGGATTTATAGAATTAATAATTGCAAATTTTGTATTACTGGATCCCGTTGTCCTTGCTATCACCATTGGAGCAATACAAAATGTTTTGAGTAAATCGACCAAATATACTTTATTTGACTCAACCAAAGAAATGTCTTATGTTCCACTTGATCCTGAACTGAAAACAAAGGGTAAAGCAGCTGCTGATGTAATTGGCACCAAACTTGGTAAATCCTTAAGCGCCCTACTCCAGTCCTTGATATTTATGTTAATACCTACTGCAACCTACCAATCGATTTCTGGTTATTTGATGATTATATTTGCATTGGTATGCATAATTTGGATTTGGGCTGTGAAAGAGCTAGGGAAGGAATATAGTAAGTTTACTTCTTAGGATAGTACGTCACATGAGCTAAAGTATCATATATGACTAAATTCCGTTATTGCGAGCGAAGCGCGGCAATTTAGTCTTTTTTCTTGATTCATCCACGACTACTCGTACCTCTCTTGTAACAATCCATACTCATAATGACGCAATCCATATTTAATTTTGGAATTGATAGAATAAATAGATTGAATTATACTTAAAGCTCTTATAGCATAAAGAAATTAGAAAATTTTTAACCAAAAAGAAAGATAAATTATGAGTAAAAAAGTTTTAACAGAGGAGGAACAAGCTGCATATGTAACCCGCTTTAATACGTTTAGTAAGCATGGCGGTCCTGATGTAGATGGTGAGAACACAAACTATAATGCTGATAAAGATGCTACACAAAAAGCTGAAATTATAGAAGCGGTTTTAAATGCCCCTATGGAAGAAGGCGAAAAAAAAGAACTGTTGGGTAAACTTGCTAAGGAAGATTTTGGTGGAGCGAATAAAGATTTATTCAAGCAATCTCTTGAGGGGGTGGGGTCTGAAGAAAACAGGGTCAAGTTTGCAGCGGAGTTAAAAGGCATAGGTGCAGCACCTGCTAAAGCTTCAGAACTTGAGACAGAAAAAAAACCAACAGTAGATAAGCCAAAAGATAAAGAGAAACTAGCAAAACAAGAAGAATTAGCGGAAGATTCTTTTGCATTTGTCGATAATGCTCCAAATAAAAGAGAACTAGGTCAGAATCAAGCAGTAAATGCAGATTTAGAAGAAGATCTTGACCCAATTACCAAGGCCATTAGAGAGCAGATCATTGCTGAACAGAAAAAACTTCTGAAAGAGGCTTTAGATAAAGGAAATAAAATAAAAGATTTTGATGGCTATTTAAAGGATCCAAATAAAAAACAGGTAATTCACGATACAATAGATAAAGATCTTGATTTACAGAAAAAATTAGAAGCTCTTGAGGTTAATGGATATGCAGCAATACATAACCAATTTAAAGACAGATTTAAAACTCTAGCATGGGAAGGGTCACCATCTCAAGATGTAAGAACCCAGACCGTAACAAATAAAGGTGGGCAAAAAGTATGTGACTTGACTGAAACAACTGTAAAAACCTCTGTGACTATACCAATGGCTGACGGCAGTACAAAAGAAATTAAAAGTTATAGGAAAATAGACTTTCCTACTGCTGTTGCAAAAGGCACAGGTCCAATGCATGTGTCACTAGCTGTTAGAGATGAAGAAGGACGTCCTATTGCAAAGGATAAGGCTGTGTATTTTACTGCGCATTATGACAAAGAAGGTAAATTAACTGAAGTAAGCAGCCCAGTTCCTCTGAAATTTGCTGGTAAAGGTGATGATGCAATTGGTTATATAGAGCGTGAAGGAAAAATTTATACTGTTCCTGTTACACAAAAACAATATACAGATATGATGATAGAAGTTGGAAAAAACAAGGGGCATGGAGTTGATATGTCCAAAGGAGTTGAGGGTGTTGCTTCTGATAGTATAAGCCTTGATCACGCGCAAGGCGCAGTTGATGGTAAAGACAAGAAAAAAGAAGTAGATAGATCTGGTGATAGCGCTGTGGTTGGTGATAATGGGAATGTGGTCGTAGCTGAGAAAGAGCAAGTGCAAAAACCTAATCCAGCAGCAATGGCTAATAGTATAAGAGGTAAACTGATGAATCCACCTGATCAACATGTTCTACCGAAGAAATTAAGTAAAGAAGATGTCACTATAGCTACAGGCAGCTACGTTACTAAATTTAATACAGTACCAGATGATGTAGATCAAACTACTCATCAATTAGCAACCATAAAATCCTTATCGCAGGATAAAAGATTACTACCTGTCGATAGAGATCTTATTTTAGATGGATTGCAGAAGAATGCAGAAGGAACTAGTCAAAAAGTTAAAGTTGCGTTAATTGATGCGCGAGCTCCTGCTACTAAACCAATACAACCACAAAGTATCGTACAAAGGTAATGCAAAGACTTGCTAAAGCCATATCTAATGCTGGTATTTGTTCGCGCCGGGAAGCGGAGAAGCTGATTGTTGCAGGAGAAGTGAAACTTGATGGAAGTGTCATTACTTCTCCCGCGATTAATGTTGCTGATGAGAGTATAATTGAAGTTTCAGGGAAGTTACTAAGGAGGCAAGCAAAAGCTAGATTATGGGTTTATTATAAACCTTTAGGGTTGATTACAACTCATAAGGATACCCATGGCAGGAATACAGTCTTTGAAAATTTACCAAATTTACCAAGAGTAATTTCGGTAGGTAGGCTTGATATAAATAGTGAAGGTTTACTCCTTCTGACAAATAATGGTGATTTAGCTAGAAGTTTTGAATTACCGTCTAATGAATTTGAAAGAGTTTATAAAGTACGAGCTTATGGTAATCCAGAAAAGATTTTATCTTTGAAATTACCTATTATTATTGATAAAATACATTATAATACAAAATCAATTAAACTAATACAATCCGGCAATACAAATTCCTGGTTTGAAGTTATTTTAACTGAAGGAAAAAATAGAGAAATCAGAAAAATATTTGAACATTTTGGATTAAAAGTCAATCGTTTGATTAGGATAAGATATGGTCCATACCTTTTGGGTTCACTTAAACCAGGAGAGCATGTGGAACAAGAATTGTTTTAGTAACGTGGGTTAAATAGTCATTGCGAGGACGAAGTCTGTCATTGCGGCGTTAGCGAAGCAATCCAGTGTTTTACACCGCTTCCACTGGATCACCACGTCGTGCTTCACACTCCTCGCGATGACCGGTTACTCCTAATAATGCCTATATGCATGACGACGTATTTCAACCCTTAACCAACTTTACCATGCTTAGAATAATCGCTGGAAAGCACAAGAATAGAATAATACCCACTCTAAAAAATGCAAAATACAGACCTTCTACTAGTAAATTTAGAGAAGCTTTATTTAGCATACTCAGCTCAGGGGAATTTAGTGATCTCAATATATTCGCACATAATACTAAAGTTCTTGATTTATTTTCTGGTACTGGTAGTCTTGCCTTTGAAGCTCTTTCAAGAGGCGTGTCTTCAGTTACTTTGGTCGATATAAATATTGATTACCTAAAACTTGCAAAAGACTTTGCGGCAAAAATAGGTGAAAAAGAAAATAGTAATTTCCTACATTTAAATGCTTTAAACTTACCGCAATCAGGCCACTGTTATGATTTGGTTTTTATGGATCCACCTTATCATAATAATTTTGCAAGCAGAGCGATTGAATCTCTTGTAAAAAATAATTGGGTTAAGAATGGAACTTTAATAGCAGTTGAGATGGGGCAAAGAGATGATTTATTTAGTGGCCCATTTTCTTCACCACTACGAAAATCCGTAAACGCAACGTCACTCAGAGCGAGCGATAGCCCGCGTGGAGTCACCAGTAAAGAAAGATCCCACGCTTTGCCTTCAGGCCAAGCTCTGAATGATACTACTAAACTGGGCCTACAATTAATAAAACAAAAAATATATGGTAGTAGTAAATTACTGATTTTAAAATATGAGCAAAATTAAAAGACAATATAGCTGTTCAAATTGTGGCTCTGTTTCAAGTAAATGGGCGGGGCAATGCTTTGATTGCTCAGCTTGGGGTACTGTAGAGGAAGAGTTATTAAATAATAGCAAAATAACGATCCTATCATCAGGCAATCCGCAAAAATTAGATAAGCTTGATAATATCGTCTCAGAAAAATCACGTACTAAAACTTCTATAGAAGAGTTAAATAGAGTGCTTGGAGGCGGTCTGGTGCCATCATCTGCCATTCTAATTGGAGGAGATCCAGGTATTGGTAAATCAACCTTATTGCTACAGCTATCCGCAAATCTTTCTTTTAGTGGAATGAATGCTATATATATTACGGGTGAGGAGTCAGTTGAACAAATAAAATTACGAGCCCTACGTCTTGGTCTTAGTGACAAAAAAATGGATATTCTTGCAGCCTCAAATGTCGAAGATATTATAGCTACTATTGATGCAAATAAGGCAAGTGTGGATGTTGTTATAATTGACTCGATTCAAACAATGTCTAGCAATGAATTATCATCCGCGCCTGGTACAGTTTCACAAATTCGTGCTTCTGCAGCAAGTTTAATAAATTACATTAAGCAAAATAATTTCATTTTATTTCTAGCGTGCCATGTTACTAAAGAAGGGCAGCTTGCTGGCCCTAAAGTACTAGAACATATGGTCGATACCGTTCTGTACTTTGAAGGTGATCATAATAATCATTTTCGTATTTTACGTTCTATTAAAAATCGTTTTGGCTCTGTTAATGAAATTGGAGTCTTTGAAATGATGGAAAAGGGACTTGCGGAAGTATCCAACCCTTCGGAATTATTTTTAATGGAACGAGATAATAATGTCAGTGGTACTGTAGTATTCTCTGGAATCGAAGGATCAAGACCACTTCTTATAGAGATTCAGGCTTTGATTGCTCCTTCAAACATGCCAACTCCAAGACGTTCAGTTGTTGGTTGGGATTTAAATAGATTATCTATGATCATTGCTGTGCTAAATGTTAGGTTTGGGCTTAATCTGACATCTTATGAGGTGTATTTGACTGTAGTTGGTGGGCTTAAAATATCTGAGCCAGCTGCAGATTTAGCTGTTGCTGCTGCTTTAATCTCTGCCTCGACTAACAAGCCAGTACCACATCAAAGTATTTTCTTTGGTGAAATTGGTTTATCTGGTGAGGTTAGAAAAGTAACACAAGGAGAGGCAAGAATAAAGGAAGCTCTAAAACTGGGATTTAATAATATTATTTGTTCAAATAAGGAAAATCCTAATCAGGATTTTATTCACTCTATTTCACATCTTAAACAATTAAAAAGCCTATTATGTTAGAAGATATATTAATTTATGAAATAGAAGATTTAGCTAGCGCTAGGGAATTCTTAAAAGATTATACAAAGCCTATTATTATAACTAATAAAAATGGCAGCACTAAATATTATGGTATGCTTGTTCTTGATTATATTTTTAAAAATTTAAAGCAAGAATTTCCTCAAATTGTAAAAGTCATTGTTAATGTTGGTGATGACAATGCAGCTCTCTTTACAGCTGTTAAATTAAATTATAGCAATTCAATTACAAAAAGTGAGGCGCGCGGAACGTAGATGACTCTGGAGCATGATGAATCTGAAATTTTTTATAACTAATCGTTTTGTAAGTGGTTTGGTATTACGAAGTTCAACTATCTCGAGCTATAACCCTACTAATGTTCTAGCAAATATTAAAGGTTCAAATGGTTTGAGGTCATCAATTTTTTCTCCAACACCAATAAAATGCACTGGTAACCTAAATTTTGCTGATATTCCAATAATTACACCAGCTTTGGCAGTACCATCTAATTTTGTAACAATCAGACCAGTAACATCTGCAATTGCTTTAAATTGCTCGACTTGATTATACGCATTTTGGCCTGTTGTTGCATCTATTACTAAAATACTATGATGGGGAGCTGACTCATCTATTTTTCTTATCACTCTAATAATCTTACCAAGTTCCTCCATTAGGTTTTTTTGATTATGCAACCTTCCAGCGGTATCAATCAAAAGAATATCTATATTATTTTCAATAGAATTTTTAATAGAATTATATGCAACGCTTGCTGGATCCGATGATTTGCTTCCAGTAACTAATAAAGCCCCAGACTTATTAGCCCAATCCTCTAATTGCTCTACAGAAGCAGCCCTAAATGTATCACAAGCAGCAATAGCAACTTTCTTACCAGAATTTTTATAATTATTAGCAAGCTTTCCTATAGTTGTGGTTTTACCATTACCATTAACTCCGCAAACTAGAATCACATTAAGTTTATTTTTATGTAAAATGAATGGTCTAGATGCTTCTAATAGTATTTCACTAATTAAGTGAGCCAATTCTTCTTTTATTGTGTTACTACTTACTTCTTTATCAAATTTGATTGATTTTAGCTTTTTGACTAATTGAGATGCAATAATAGCACCTATATCAGCTGAGATAAGTAGCTCTTCCAATTCATTTAATGTTTGATCATCTAATTTTTTCTTTAAAAATATCTGATCAATTCCACTAGATATTTTATTGGAAGTATTTACTAAACTTTGTTTAAGCCTACTGAATATAGAAGTCATTTCCTATCAAATATTTGGTTTTTATACTTATCAAGAATTAATTCCATTTGATTAATATTTAAACTCTTGTCTAAGTTAGCATAGTCAACATTACTCCCGCTACTTATTAAAAGCTCTATGGTATTCTTTAATATTTCATTATTAAAATCTAAATTGGCTAAGAGTGTTTCTAAAGCTTCGTGATTGTTTTCCATATTATATGCTACAGCAAGTCTTAGAATATCTTGTTGATTTTTTTCATCAATTTGCGCCCCAACTAATTTATTAACCTCATTCTCTACCAAATCTATGTATTGTTTCCATTGTTTAGCTTGAAAAAAACATTCCCTTTTTAATATTTCAGTATCTTTACTATTATCATCTTTTAAATATGCTAATGCATCATCATATTTTTTTAAATCTATTAAAGCTTTCGCTCTTAACCTTGCCCTATATTGATGTTCATCAAATTTAAAATTATCTTTATCAGTCTCATCAAGTATCTTGATAGCTTCATTAGGTTTTTTATCCATAAGCAAGATTATAGCCAAAAAATCTGCATTAATTATACGTTTCTCACCTTGCAGCCTATACCTTACTTGGTGCTTTAGTAAGTTAGCAGCTTTATCAAGAAGATCCAAGTTCACAAGCCTTCTTGCAATAGCCAAAATAACTTCATCACCTTCTGCCCCTATGGGGTTTAGATCTTTAAACTCATAAAATAATGAAACAGCATCAAAATCACCCATTTCCTTAGATGATCTACCTGGTAAAAAAGCATTATTGAAAATTTTTACCATTTCAGATGTTATATAAAAATTACTTATTCCATTAGAAAAAGAATTTTGTATATATTTATAGGTTCTGCATGCTTTCATACCATCGTTATTATCTCGATAATAACCAGCAATTAACATCAATAATTCATACTCAAGTTTATCTCCACGCCAAGAAAATCTTAACTTATTTAATCTCGCTATTGCCTCAGTAAGATTGATTTCTTTTTGAGTAAGTTGTAATTTAATTAAATCTATTCCTGACCTAACCATATTAAATGGATCATGTATTTTTTTGCTGAGTTCTTGAAAAGATTGCTTTGCTAGATCAAGTTTATGTTTTTTTCTATAATAATTAGCCTTATAATAAGCAAGACTATTTGCGAAATTCCCTTCAGGAACCCTCATTTCCTTTATTATCATTTCAACATTATTTAAATCATTGGATAATAAACTTAAATCTATCTCAGCAAAAGCAAGAGGCATATATATATTATCAGGATATAAATTAATAAATTTTATATTATTTAAAAACCCTAATTTGTGGGGGTGATAGCCAATTAGGAATTCATTATAATTATTCCACAAAACTATTTCACTATTTTGTTGGTTATTAATATTTTGTAATAATTGACCATATAACTCCTTAGCCTCCTCTAAAAACCCAGTAAGAGTATAATTTACCCCCATAAGAAATTGTGCTTGTAAATTATTGGTATATTCTTTAGGTATTGTATTTTTAGAAAGCTTTAATGCAGCTAAAGATTCATGGTACCAACCATGCATAAATAGGAATTTAGCTAATTCAAACCTTTTGGCAAAAATTACTTCATTATTTGGTGCTAAGCTTGATTCAAAAATTAATCTGCTTTTATTATAGTTAAAGTCAACTATATCAAGTTTTTTATCTAGAATTGGTAATAAAGTAGGATTATTTTGATTATAAATTATTGTTGGCGATTTTGATATTTCATTTAATTTATTATCTTGAATTTTGGCCGATAACTCAGACCTAGTGTCATTAGCAGAACTAGACAAATTATGTTTTGAAATTATCAATAGGGAATTATTATTTTTAATAAATGCTACATTATCACTACTTACTATGGTAGCTATACCTTGAATTGTTGGGACAACATTAAAATCTACAGTTTCACTTAAATTTTCAATTCGAGTATTAACAACTCTAAGCGGAATAACCTTGATCACGTCGCCGATTCCAGGATCATTAAACTCTATAATTTTATTATTACTAAAGTTACCATCAATTTTAATTCCTTCATCATTTGGTAAATTTTTAATATTTAAAGCCAACCCTTTGCTTCTAAGCTTATGTCGTGAAGCAACTATATCTAAGTTTGATCCATTTTTTATTAATCTAACATTACTATATTCATCAATTTTAATTCTTAAAATCGTGCTATCCTTGCTTTCTAGCTGAATAAGATCAGTGAATATTTTATTTTTTTCTAACGTAAATTTTCTATTCTGATCAAATATCACCCATAAATATTTACCTCTAAAAAAAGATGCTGTACCAATATTTCTAGCCGCCAAATTAAATGATATTTTATGTTCATCTTTTGTGAATTTATATTTTATAACTTGTTGCTCCAATATTGAGTTTTGTGCACTAGGATTGACATCATTTACAATGGTTTGATCCTTCATCTCCAAAAGAGCTTGATCCAAAACTTTATTATCTTCAGACTCATGGCTAAATTTTATCGCCGTGAGCTTTTCGCCGTTAATGATGCTATTAGATTTAAATTTTTCTTTTGTAATTAAGTTAATAGATTTTTTATCATCGCTTAATGTCGGATGATCTGCAAATTTGTAAAAATCACTAGGGTTAATAAGTGTAAACTCAGATGGAACATCAGTGTTAATAGTTAATAAATTATCTTTGGAATTAATATGTAATATTTGATTATTGCTATGATAGAATATGAAAAGAGTATTACCATCGAGTATTTTTACTTCAATTTTGATTAGAGATTCAGCAAAGGCCGTATTAAAGAAGAAAAATAAAAAGAAGAAAAATATTGCGGGAAGTTGTCTCATAATTAAGTAATCCTAGTTCATGCTAGCAATAATACTTTTAAGCCCAAAAAATACAATGTAAAAATCACCATTAGTTCAAATTTTGTTATTAAAACCAATTTGGTAGGAGCCACAGCAGAGCTAGCTATCATCATCACAAAGCTACAACCACCACGACAATTAATTAGCATACCTGCTTACCTAGTATTTCTCTTTTGTAATGACGTCTCTGGCTGGTGGGAGTTTTTATGAACATTAGGCGTTATAAGACAGGGAACCTATTTTTCTTTTTATTTTTTATATATGTGTTTGACGCAAGTTTACTATATTTTTTACTTTTAATTGACGGATTTATTTGATTATGCTGAGCAAAATGTTTATCGAGAAGTTTAACCATAGCTTTATCTCTAGCACTCCAAGTGCTTCCCCCTGTAACAACACCAACTAAAGTTTTATTATTTCTAGATGCTGTGGTAATTAAATTATAACCAGCAGGAGTTGTGTAACCAGTTTTGAGCCCTTCAGCCCCATCATAATTAGCCGTGACACGATTATGACCATTGACCATATTTCCCCTAAATATGAAGCTTGTTTGTGAAAATAAAGGGTAAAATTTAGGAAAATCTCTTTTAATAGCAATAGCAAGCTTAGCTAAATCTCTGGCCGTAGTTTTTTGTTCTGGATCATGCCAACCTGAAGCGTTCTTAAATTTAGTATCTTTCATACCAAGCTTACGAGCCTTAGCTGTCATAAGCCTAGCAAAATTTGATTCTGATCTGGCAATAGTCTCAGCAAGAACAACTGAAGCATCATTAGCAGATCTTATTGTTGTACCTAAAATTGCATCACGTGTTGTAATATATTCTCCCTCTCTCAAACCGAGTTTAAGTGGCCGCATTTTTTCTGCATTCCTAGAAACTCTTAATTTTTGATTCATTGATAATTTACCTGATTCAACAGCTTCAAACGCTAAATATAAAGTCATAAGTTTTGTTAAAGACGCAGGGTAAATTCTAATTTTTGAATTTTTCTCATGCAATACTTTTCCAGTTTTTACATCGACTACAAGGCTTGTTTGATG
>Ga0105051_10006704_pt1 | contig 12279 bp, 16 predicted proteins | sample FRY02_FD_78383 | JGI IMG/M metagenome (GOLD analysis project Ga0105051, IMG submission 78383) | Freshwater microbial communities from Lake Fryxell liftoff mats and glacier meltwater in Antarctica - FRY-02 (megahit assembly) | ecosystem: Environmental > Aquatic > Freshwater > Ice > Glacier...
CAAGGCGAGCACCGCCGAGCGTGACGGAGCTACGCATCCCACGGTGAAGCCGCTCGACCTGATGCGCTGGCTGGTGCGGCTCGTCACGCCGCCGGGTGATACCGCGTGGGAGTGTCTACAATGTGGCTATGGCACATTGTCGGGAGTGCGGGGAAGTGTTCAAGCCACGGAGGGCGGAGCAAGTTCTCTGCTCGATCGAGTGTCGTCAGAAGGTGGCCGGCGGGAGCCGAAAGCACCCGGTTCACCCGTGCGCACAGTGCGGAGTGGTGATGACGACGGCGCGCGGACCACGGAAGTTTTGCTCGGTCAAGTGCCGGGCGGAAGCGACACGAACACCGCCGGTCCCGTGCCCGGAGTGCAGGACGCCCTTTCGTCCCCGGTGGGGGCAGACGCACTGCTCGAAACCGTGCTCGCGCCAGGCGCGGCGTCCGAAGGTGAAGGCTTGCGAGGCGTGCGGGGCGGCCTTCCTTCCAGAACGGCCGGCCAGGCGGTTCTGTTCCCGGAAATGTGCTCAGGCGAACAGGGAACGAGCGCCCCGACTGACCCGAGCTGGCTACGTCTCCCTCTGGATGCCAGAGCACCCGATGGTGGCCAAGAGCGGCTACCTCATGGAGCACCGCCTCGTCATGGCAGAGCACCTGGGGCGCATGCTGCGACCGACCGAGGTCGTCCACCACGTCAACGGGGACAAGCAGGACAACCGCTTGGAGAACCTGCGGGTAATGGAGCCGGAGCGCCACAACAGGCTCCCGAAGGGCCGCCGGAAGCTGGTCGAGTGCCCCCACTGCAAGGGGATGCTCTCGATCGCCAGTGCCCGTCGTGTAGCGGCGCCCTAACCGCCTATTCTCGGCCGGGCGTGGTGCTCGACCCCTTCGCCGGATCGGGTACGACGCTGCTAGCCGCCCGCAACGAGGGCTTCCGGGCCATCGGCATCGAGCGCGAGGCCGAGTACGCAGCAATGTGCGCGCACCGCCTACGGCAGCTCACACTGGACATGGGGGCGTAGCGTGACGACTACCAGCCGCGCTAGTATCCCCGGACAAGAGAAAGGCCCCGCGACGTTTGCGCGTCCGGGGCCAGGTCGCACCTACCCGAGAGGCACGACGTGAACGATTCTAGCGAACGCCCCGACGTCATGGACCTTGGGACGTGGCGACCGACCGTTCACGATCAGCGAGCGCCGGGTGGTGAGCGGTGCAGGTGCGCCGAGTGTGCACCGCCTCCCACGCTCTCGGTCTACGAGGCGCTGCGCTCCCCGCTGGTGAGCCGCGAGCGTGACCTGCAGATCGCCGCGTGGAGGCGCCTGCGGCCCGACGAGGTCCCGGCATACCTCGCGTACCTGCGGCTCTACGACACCCGCAAAGCCGCTTACGATGAAGACGAGGCGACCGCCGAGCTGTTGGCCGCACGGTACCGGAGGATCACCGCCGAGTCTGAGGGCGACGTGGTCCGTCTTCGTGGGAAGGGACTGCACCGGCTCAAGCCGCGGGCCTCGGCGGCATGAGCCTCGAGCCCCCTCCGATCCCCGAGGGATTCCTGACGCGATGGTGCACGACGCTCTCCGAGTCAACGGAGAGCCCGCCCGGTGCGTTCCTGCCCACCGGGCTCGCGCTGCTCTCGGCGATCGCCGGCCCGCGGCTGGTGATGCGGTGGGGCGTGACGCACGAGGAGCGGATGAACCTGTGGATACTCAACGTCGGCATGAGCGCGCTCGCCCGAAAGACCTCGGGGCTCTCGGGGCTTCGTACGGCCGTGAAGTGGATTCGCGACGACGCTGACCTGATCCGGCTGCTGCCCGTGGCGCGCATATCTGATGCCGGGCTGGTGGCGTCGCTCGACGTGGTATCGACGGACACGGCCGCCGTGGCTCAGGACGCCGACGAGTTCCCGACCGGGCCCAAGAGCAAGGACAAGAAGCCCGCCACGCCCGAGGTGCACCGCGCGGTGCCGCTTTCGTGGATCACCGTCTTCAACGAGGTCTCTCCGATCTGGATGGAGGACGGGGCCGGATGGGCGATGGACGCGCAGAGGGCGCTGCTGGCGATCTACGACGGGCAGCTGTCATCGACCACCAAGGCGACCTCCGTGCCGGCTCAGGACTGCTTCGTCACCGCCATCGGGAACATCCCGCCGGGCGTGCTGAGGGAACAGACGACGCTCGGAATGCTCGCCACGGGCTTTGTCGGCCGGTGGCTGGTGGTGCCCACGCCGGCGCCGACGGAGATCGTCAGCTTCCCCATGCCGAACGGTACCGACCCGTTGGTGCGCCTACGCTCGGAGATCGAGAGACTGCAAGCGGTCGCCCGCCGTGGTCAGCGGCACGTGGTGAACGGACTGTGGACCGAGGACGCGAAGTACCTGCGGCACGAGTGGTACGCCGGTCATCGAGAGACCTTCAAGGGCCTGTCGCCCGACGATCCCTATGCGATCGCCTCGTCTGAGCTGTTCGGCAGGCTCCAGGCGACCGCGCTCAAGGTGGCGACACTGATCGCCGTCGCGCGCCAATGCGATCAGATCAACGACCTCTCCGAGCTGCGCGTGAACGTGGACGACGTGGCGTGGGCGTGCCAGGTGATCGACGCGAGCATCGTCTACGTGACCGACACTCTGCGCGACTCAGGGGCCGAGGCGTCGAGCGCGGGAGGAAAGACCGAGGGACGCATCCTGCGCTACCTAGAGCGATCAGGAGCCGTCGATGAATCCTCGTCGCGGGTGATGCGTGACGTATCCAACGCGGCCAAGGGGGGCAAGGTGAGCCACAGGGACGTCGTGAGCGCGGTTGACGCGCTCTACCAGAGCCAGCAGATCGTCGTGGCCGATGCGGGAAACACCCGCCGCGTGTGGCTGCCGTGAGGGGCTACTGCGGGAAAAGCGGGAAGCGGGAAGGCGGGAAGCGGGTGTACCTCTATAACTTAAAACAATGCTTGTTTTTTATAAGAAAAGCTACAAGTCTGGGGGTCCGAGAGAGAGAAAGTCTGAGAGACACGCTTCCCGCTTCCCGCCGTTCCCTTTCTTCCCCCACCTCCCGATGACGACGAACCAAGGAGAAGGACCGATGGACCACATCACCATCACCACACGCACCGCGGGCCTCGACCAGCAGCAGTTGTCGCCGTCGAGCATCGTCGGATCCTTCTTCCACTCCTTCAACGACGAGGGCGGGTTCGTATTGCAGGGAGTCGTCGTCGCCGAACCCCGGCCAGGTTTCTACCTCGTGGAAACGTTCGAGTGGCTAGCGGGCGGATCGTGCGCGCAGCAGCTCGTCCCGTTTGAGGACATGGCCGCCTGGCGCTTCTACGACACCTCGCAATGGATGAACAACGAGTACGAACTCCGTGGGTGATGACGTGAGTGGGCACGTTGAGCGGACTGTCTCGCCTACGGTCGCGCTCTACTACTTGCTCCGCTAGTAGTCAAGGCGTAGGATTCCTGTTTGTGGCTGACCAGTCCCCACCCAACGCCGCCAAGGCCGTCCGTGTCCGGCGTGACGCCGAAAGGCGTGAGCAGGTCCTCGCCGCCCTACGCGAAGGCGCTGAGTGCTCGGAGGCGGCAAAGGCGGCAGGGACCACGCGCCAGACCGTCTACCGCTGGCGGCAGGCCGACGAGGCGTTCGCCGTCGCGTACGCCGACGCTGTGGAGCAGGGCACCGAGGTCCTCGAATCCGTGGCCCGCAAGCGAGCGGTCGGCGGATCGGACACGCTGCTCATCTTCTTGCTCAAGGCTCGCCGGCCGGAGAAGTACCGCGACACGGTGAGGGTCGATCAGACGACGACCATCCGCGACGATCGCAAGTCGGTACGCGCCGCCGCGCAGCGCGACCCCGAGGCGTTCGAGCGCCTGGCCCGCGCGATGGTCGAGGACAAGACCGCGTGACCACGCTGGCGCCGAGCGACCTCGATCCGGTTGACGTCATCACCGCGACGCCCGAGGCGATGGCGTGGCACATTGACATCGAGTGGTTCAACCCGCTGTGGCCGTCGCAACGCGAGCTGCTCGCACTCCTGCGCGCCGAGCGCAAGGTCATGTTCCTCAAGGCCCGGCAGCTCCGCTTCACGTGGTCACTGGCGCTGTGGTCGCTGTGGATGCTGATCGACCAGCCGGCGATCGCGGGCGCCTACGTCTCGATCGGCAAGCGCGAGTCAGAGGACGTGACGCGGCGGGTGATGCGCCTGCACGCCTGCCTGCCGGACATGGTGCGCGACCGCTACCCGCTCTCTGCCGAGTCCCTCTCGCGAGTCGCCATCGGGCACCGCGAGGGCGAGTCAGAGCTGATATCCCTGCCATCCTCGAGCACCGCCGGCCGTGGTAAGACGCTCGCGTTCCTGATCGGCGACGAGCGCCCGAAGTGGCCGCACCCCGAGGAGCAGGAGGCATCGCTACTGCCCGCCGTCCGGCCCGACGGCATGATCGTGATGGGCGGCACGGGGAACGGCTTCGATTCGTTCCAGGCGCGGTGGACGAACCACGAGGCGCTCGGCTACGCCACCATCTTCTCCGGTGCCCTCTCCGACCCCGCGAGGACGATCGAGTGGGTGATGACCGAGCGTGAGGGGCTCGGCGACCTGGGGCCGCAGGAGTACCCGCTCACCGCTGAGGAGGCGTTCCTGTCCTCGGGTCGGTGCGCCTTCGACCTGTCCTCGCTCGCCTGGTACACCGGCAACGCGACCGAGCCTGCCAAGTGGCGCGGATACCTCCAGCGCGACGCGGCGTTCATCGCCCCGGTTGAGCAGCCCTCCGGCGACTGGTGGGTCTGGGAATGGCCGACCGCCGGACGCGATTACGTGATCGTGGCGGACACCTCGGGCGGGCACAGCGCCGACTACTCGGCCGCGTCCGTGATCGACATCGAATCGTGGGACGAGGTCGCCAGCTACCACGCGAAGGTAGAGCCATCGGTACTCGCCTCAGAACTCGTCAAGGCGGGCATCCTGTGGTCCGGCCCGAGTGCGCCGGCGCTGCTCGTGCCCGAGGCGAACAACCACGGAGCGGGCGTCATCGCCCTGCTGCGCGAGTGGAACTACCCGCGCCTCTACCGGACCGAGCGCCTCGACCGCGAGGGCAAGCCCGCCACGACCTACGGCTGGCTGACGACCGACCAGTCGCGGCACCTCGCCATCGCATCCCTGCAGCGTGGCCTGAACCAGCAGACGCTCGGCATCCGCGACGAGGCCGCGATCGCCGAGATGCGCCGGTTCATCTGGGTCACGACGAACGACGTCACGGGCGCCGGCCGCTTCCAGGCCGACGAGTCAGCCAACGACGACCGCGTGATGAAGTGGGCCATCGCAGCCGGCGTGCTCGCCAACGCCGAGCAGCTCGTAGCCCAGCGACCCGCGCAGGCCGTCGCCGAGTACGAGCCGCGCGTCTCCTCGAGGACGGGATACTGATGTCGAAAGTGACCATCGTTGCATCCGACGGGAAATGGACCCTTGTCGCCGAAGCAGACGAGATGTCGCCCGTCGAGAGGTTCCCTGTCATCGCCTGGAGCTTCACCGAGGAACGGGACGACGGCGTCTTCGGAGTCCCGATCATTGTCGGCCCGGACGGCTACGCGAGCAACCTGTCCGGGGTCATAGGCCCCAATCGTGACTTCGAACTGGTGTACGAGCCCTGATGTTCGAGCACGAGCGCGGCGTCCAGTGGCGAGCACGCAAGCCCTACTGGTCTCGGCAGACCTTCCAGACCGAGGTGATCGGCGAGAAGTCGGCGTACGAGGAGGCCGAGCACGAGCGCATCCAGCGCATCCAGAACATGCCGCCGACCGACGTCAACCATCAGACCCGCCTGCCCTTGATGGGCGGTCCGATGGACGGCGGCGGGTTCCGCGTGCCGACCTGGATGCTCCGAGGCGGTGGCAAGGCGCCCGAGATCCCGATCCTCGTTCCTGCCCAGGCGTCCTCGGTCGTTCTGCCCGAAGGCGTCCACCGCCCACGGCAGCGCGCCGTCTACCAGCTCGACTGCACCGCTCCGCCGACCCTCCGATTCAAGCGACTGGAGACACTCTGATGATCGACCCCGCGATGCAGGGCGCGCCGCCCGCCATGATGCAGCCGCCCGGTCCCGAGGTCATGGACCCCGGCATGGACCCCGGCATGGCACCGCCCTCCGGTCCCCCCGGCATGGCGCCTCCCGAGACGCTTGATGGACCCGACTCGATGGCCGGCCCCGAGTTCGCCTCGACCGACCCGGCTCAGATGGCCGCGATCGCGATGCAGATCATCGGTCAGATGGCCCAGATGGATCAGCAGAAGCTGATGGCCCAGATCGAGCAGCTCAAGGCCGAGTTCGCAGCCCAGCAGCAGTCCGCCGTGATGTCCGCGCCCCAGATGATCCAGCAGATGATCGCGCAGATGATGGGCGGCGGTCCCGACATGGAGACGCTCGACGGCCCCGCGTCCACCCTCCCGATGGAAGACGGCCAGGACCCGGCCGCGATGGAAGACCCGAACGCCGCGTACCCGCCCGGCATGGCGGCGTAGTCGTGATCTTCGACGATCTCACCGACAAGCAGGTCGCCGAGATGTGCCGCGAGGACTTCTCGGCGGCACGGGAGTCGCGTCGGGAGATCGAGGCCCGCAAGCTGGAGACCTACCGGCTCTATCGGACGTGGCGCAAGGAGATATCTGCCGGCGGCAAGGGGCGGGCGAACGGACCCTTCGGATGGTCGCGCCTCGCCGACCCGATCATCTTCGTGATGATCGAGACGATCCTCCCGCGCATCGGGATCAACCCGCCGCGCGTGGTGGTCACCGCCAAGAATCCGCAGGCCGTGTACTACCAGCAGGCGAAGCAGATGCGGATGAACCAGCAGATGACGGCCGCCCGGATGCGCGAGGAGCTGCTGCTCTCGTTCAAGCAGTTCCTTCTGTTCGGCGACGGGCCGGTGAAGACGCCGTGGGATGCCGACCTCGGTGGCCCGCGTATGCTCGCCATCGACTGGTTCGACTGGTTCGTGAGCAGCGACGCCGCACGCTGGCATGACGCCGAGTGCCTGATGCACCGGACCTACCACACGCCGCGCGGCCTCAAGGCGCTGATGGCCCGCGACGCGAAGCGCGAGGGCGACAAGCTGTACGACCACGACGCGCTTGAGCGGCTGATCTACGGTTCGGCGTCCCGCGAGGCTGATGACGACACCTACGCCGCCCGCCGTGAGGCCACAGGGCTCGGTACGGCCACGTGGGGCGACAGCACCGGCGGCCCGATCGCGCTGGTTGAGATGCACTACCAGGATGGCTCGATGGCCGTGGTGGCGGGTGACGAGTCGCCGATCGCCGTGCGCGTCTGCCGCGAGCCGAAGTTCCTCGACGCCAAGGGTCGCCCGTTCCGCCCGTTCGCCAACTTCCAGAACACGCCCGACCTGTTCCAGCCCTACGGGATCTCCGACGGCGAGATGATCGAGGACCACCAGCACGAGTCCACGACCATCAAGAATCAGGCGATCGACCAGGCGACGGGCAACCTGAACGCTCCGAAGGCGTACGACCGTCGCAAGATCGCCCCCGACGAGATCCAGGCCGCATGGTCTCAGCCGAACGGGCTGCTCCCTGTGGACGGCAACCCGACGGAGGTCGTCTACCAGTTCCCGCCCGGCCAGATGTCCTCGGACGTGGAGCGCACGACGGAGATGATCCGCCGCAACGCGCAGGAGGTCGTCGGGGTCAACGACGTCGTGCAGGGCCTCGCCGCAGGCAGCGATCAGACGGCCACCGAGGTCTCATCGCTCCGCGAGGAGGCCAACCAGCGGTTCAGATTCAAGCTGCTCCTAATCGAGCTGGCGATGCAGCGTGTCGCCCAGAACTGGGACAACCTCGACCGGCGTATCTCGCAGACGCCGGTGACAGTCCCGCTCGAGGACAACTTCGAGATGGACCCCGGCGCGCGCGGGATCACGGTCGTCGGTGACGGCAAGTTCGCCCGCGTGGACACCTCCGCTAACGCGATGGGCAACGAGTACGACCTGGAGCTCGACGCGGGCTCGATGGCCCCACCAGGTCAGTCGGAGCAGGCCAACAAGACGCGGGCGCTGATCTCCGACCTCTCGCACCCCGCCATCCAGGGCATGGTCAACTGGCCCGAGCTGGCGAAGATCCTCGTGGAAGCGCACGGCCAGATGCCCGAACGCGTGCTGATGGACCCCGCCGCGATGGCGCCTCCGGGTATGCCCGGCATGGGCGGCCCTCCCGGCATGGGCGGACCACCACCAGGTGAGGAGCCGGTCGGCCCGCCGATCCCCGTTGACGGCCCACAGGAGGTCCCCGTGGGTCCGCCGATTCCGGTGGCGGCATGAGCCTCATCGACGACGAGCTGGCGGCCCTGGAGTCGATGGTCTCCTCAGACGGGTGGATCTACTTCACCGAGCGCGCCGGGACGACCATCGACTCGTACGAGCGGGAAGTCCTCTCGGGCACGCTCGCCGACCACACCTCGTACATCACCGCCACGACGTCACTCCAGACGGTCAGGGGGAACCTGGAGTGGCCGGCGCAACGGATCGCTTTCCTGCGCGATCAGGTCAACAAGGAGACGACGAACGAATGAGCGAGACGACGATCAACCTGCTCTCGGTCTACGAGAAGCATCGGATCAAGCTGGAGTCGCCCGAGGAGGTCGTCTCGGCGCAGCACGGCAAGTACCGCGTGCCCGGCACAGGCAAGGAGATCACCTTTAACAACTTCAAGGCGTCCATCCCGGCCGACTGGATGCCGCTGCTCGAGGCCCACCCGGACGCGCTCGTGCAGCGTGGACTGGTCAACACGGTCGAGAAGTTCACCCGCCTCCCCGATATCGGTCAGGGCGTGCAGGTCGGCTCAGGCGCGATGGCCGCGGGCACCAGCCGCAACGCGCGCGAGCCCCACGAGGGGTGGAACGAGGCCACGGGCAAGCAGATCGGCGAGTGGATCACCGCGAAGGCGATCGGCAACCCGGAGGCCGCGCTCGCCTACGAGCTGGCGAACAGGCGCCGCAAGATGGTCGTGCGCGGCCTGACGGACGCCGTGCTCGGTGACGATCCGCAACCCGACGACGACACGCCCACCACGCCCACCACGGCGGCCCCGGTGCCCGCCGGCATCGGAGGTAGCGACCTGTGAGTACGGACACGATCGACGACCAGGCGGGCGAGCAGGAGGGCGATGAGACGCTCGTCTCCTGGCTGCCTGACGCCGACGAGGAGACCGCCGACTACCTCCGCTCGCGCGGGTGGGACAAGGACCCCCGCGGGGCGCTGAAGGCTCAGCGCGAGGGCGAAGGCGCTCTGCGCAAGGAGCAGTCGGCACGCGCTGACATGGAACGCGAGCTGGCGGACGCGCGCGAGGACCTCGCCGCGCTCTCCGAGCAGCAGGGCGGCCAGCAGCTCTCGCAGGATGAGGACCCCTTCGGACTCGCTCAGGCGGCTGAGGCGTACGAGAACGGTCAGATCAGCATGGCGCAGCTCGTCCAGTTCCAGAACGCCGCCGTGCTCCACCAGGCCCGCGCGATCGCCGAGGAGGCCGTCGGGCAGCGCGTGGACCCGATCGCCAACCGCCAGCACACGGCCGACCTGCAGAAGACGGCATCAGAGATCGCCGCCAACTACGACGACTTCCGGGAACTGTCGGACGACGTGCTCGCCCTGATGCAGAAGAACCCCTCCAAGTACGGCGACTCCGAGGGCATGTGGGCCGCCTACGGGCTGGTTAAGGCCCGCAGCCAGCAGGCCGAGGTCGCACAGCGCCGCGCGTCAGCCGGAACCGAGACGCTTGACCAGGGCAGCCGCGGCCAGCAGTACGAGGACGCACAGGACGCGCTGCGAAAGCAGCTCCGCGAGATGAGCGCCCCGACCGGGGGCCTCTAGCCGCACAGCAGACCACTAGCCGGACTAGCAGTTGTCCGGCTAGTGGTCTAGTCTGGTAGGCGGCTCCTCGCAGCACGACCGCGACAAGGGCTCTCACCAGAAGGATCGAAGCTAACGCCCTCCTCGGGCGGCTCCGGGACAAGCCTCTAGCGCCTCCCGTGAACGGGGCCAATCTCAGGACAAGGCCGTAGCGGCGACGTTGACCAACCACGTCTCGTATACGGAGGTCCAATGCCCCCGACCATCAGGTCCGGGAACCTCGCCACAAACGAGGTCCTTGCCGCCCAGCTCGTCGTCGATATGGGCACCGACGTCATGCAGTACGACCCGCCCGGCGCTCCGATGATGAAGATCATCACGAAGCGCATGGGCGCCACGCCCGCCAAGGCCACGACCGTCCGCTGGATGGAGGACGAGCCGATCCCCTACTGGGACCAGGCCACCGCCATCGTCGCCGACTCGGCCCTCATCATCCCCGTGGACAACGGCGCCTACTTCCAGGCGGGCAATCTCGTCAAGGTCGTGCGAACCGACGAAGTGGTCCGCGTGTCCGGCGTCGCCGGAAACAACCTCACCGTCACCCGCGCATGGGCCGGCACGGCCACGGCGCTCGCCGACAACGACTACCTCCTGAACCTGAGCACGGCCGAGATGGAGGGCGACGTCGCCCCCGAGGCCAGGCACACGGTGAAGGTCGAGCGGACGAACTACACGCAGATCCGCAAGGACACGGTTCACCTGACCGGAACCAACATGGCGGTCGAGCACTACAACGGCGACGAGCGCCGCTACCAGCAGCGCAAGACGGGTGAGTTCCACGCCCGCGCCTGGGAGGAGATCGGTCTCCACGGCCGCAAGGCCGAGTCCACCTCGGTCGGTGCCAAGCCGATCCGCTCCTGCGGTGGCATCGATGAGACGATCTCGACCAACGTGTTCTCCCCCGGCGGGACGATGACCGAGTCCGAGTTCATCTCCTACGTCTCGCAGGCGTTCCGCTTCTCGGTCAACGCCGGCCGCACGCGGAAGCTGCTCCTCGCGAGCTCGACGGTCATCAACACGATCAACTCGTGGGGACTCGGCAAGCTGCAGATCAACGAGCGCGAGTCGGCCTCCTACGGGATGGACATCTCGACCTACGTCGCTGGCTCCGCCCGCCTCGAGGTCATCGACCACCCGCTGCTGGAGAACGGCTACGAGGGCTTCTTCTACATCGTGGACCCGGATGGGATGAAGTACCGCCCGCTCCAGGGCCGCGGGACGAAGCTGCACACGAACATCCAGGACCCGTCCGAGGACGGCTGCAAGGACGAGTACCGGACCGAGGCCAGCTTCCAGTTCGCGCTGGACAAGGTCCACTCTCGCGGCTCCGGGGTCACCTTCTGATGGGTGCCACCGGCGCCGTCACCATCCTCTCTGGTGTGCAGTACAACCGGACGCTGGTCGGGGCCTCCTCGGTCATCGAGGAGTACCTCATCACCTTCGCCGGTGGGTCGGCGACGTCCGACTACGCGACTGGCGGTCAGCCCTTCACGATGCCGGCCGACGTCAAGGGAATCGAGTTCGACTCCCTGGTCGTCCTCACCCGCTCGCCGCTCACGCGCCAGTGGAGCTGGAACGGCTCCCGCTCGGCGCCGAAGCTGCTCGCCGAAGACGCCTTCGCAACTCAGGAGGCCAACGCCACCACAGTCAACACGGACACCCTGACCTGCCTCCTGCGGGTCCGACGGTAGGAGATAAGGACATGGGAACGATCGTCTTCACTCAGGCCCCCATCGAGTCATCGGAGCCCCCGGCAACCAGCCGAGGCGGCGGGGTGCGCGTCAAGAACTTCCTCGCCACGATGACGATGGGCGCGACCTACGCCACCGGCGGCGACACCGTCACCGCTGCGGCGACCATCACCGGCTACGACCTGTTCGCGGTCGAGGTCATCTCGCACAACGCGGGCGCTGGCATCGACATCGTGTGGGACCACAGCACGTCCACGCCGAAGCTGATCGCCTACGACGAGGATGGCACCTCGGGCATCGCAGCACAGTTGGGCAACGGGTCCTCCGCCCTCGCGGCCGTGGTCGTGTACCTGCGCTACGTCTACGTCGCGGGCATCTAACCGATGGCCGCTCGCATCGCCCCCCCGGTTCACGCCGGGGGGGCATCGCGTAGGGCGGTGACCTGATGGGCGCTGGCAGCGTCATCGCCTCAGCCCGCTCGGGTGGCCTGGCAATCTTCCGATCCATCGACCTCGACGAGTCCGAGGAGCAGGTCAAGGCGACCGAGGGGATGGTGTTCTCGATCTACGCCTCGAACACGAATGCCTCTGCCCGCTGGCTGAAGCTCTACGACGCGACAGCCGCCGCCGTCGTCGTCGGCACGACGGCCCCGGTCGCCACGTTCTTCCTGCCCCCGTCTGGTGCCTCGCCCCTCAAGTTCGACTCGACCGTCGG
>Ga0105051_10006709_pt1 | contig 12276 bp, 8 predicted proteins | sample FRY02_FD_78383 | JGI IMG/M metagenome (GOLD analysis project Ga0105051, IMG submission 78383) | Freshwater microbial communities from Lake Fryxell liftoff mats and glacier meltwater in Antarctica - FRY-02 (megahit assembly) | ecosystem: Environmental > Aquatic > Freshwater > Ice > Glacier...
ACCGTTCCAAACTGTCCACAACCAATCACGGCGATCCGTTCTGCCATGCGATCACCCTACCACGACTTGCGCTGACGAGCGGTGCTAATCTGTACCGACTTGGATAATCACAACACATGACGACCATACATTCATCCTCATCAGCAACTCGCAGCGAAGGTGACTCGCAATCCGCCCTTGGTGGCGTTCGGCTCGAGCGGCGACTCTTCATCGCACTCTGCGGCGGCATGATGCTGCTTGTTGCGTGGCTTGGTGAATCGCTCTTCGGCATTGAAACTTCTGTCGCGCAGATTCCAGCCGTGATCGGCGCAATCATTCTGACTGTGCCGATGGCCAGCGGCGCGCTGAAGGAACTGCGTGCAGGACGACCATCCAGCGATTCGCTCGCAACGCTTGCAGTGCTCGCCGCGCTGGCGAATCATCTTTACTTAGCTGCAGGATTTCTGGCGTTTTTCCTCTGGCTCTCCGAGCTCATTCTTTCGCGAACTGCATGGGGAGCGCAGCGGGCCATACGAGAACTGCTCGAATTGACTCCCGACATCGCACGCATCGTCGACAGCAGCGGCGCCGAGCGCGAAGTTGGTCGCAATGCGGTGAAGGTCGGAAGCATTCTGCGCGTTCGGCCGGGTGAAAACCTGCCAGCGGACGGTCGCATTATTCGCGGCAATAGCAGCATCAATCAAGCGTCGTTGACTGGTGAAGCAGTTCCAATTGATGCGCAACCCGGCATCGTTGTCTATGCCGGCACCACCAATTTGACGGGACAAATCGATATTGAAGTCACCGCAGTTGCTGGTGAAACCACGATCGGTAAAGTTGAATCCCTCATTCGCGAAGCCGAAAATTCTCGCAGTGATCGCCAAGAACTCATCGAGCGATTGGCCTCGTATTATGTTCCAGTCGTGTTGATGGTCGCTGGCCTTGTCTGGTTCTTCACCAGTAAGAGCGCCATCGCAGAAGTTCGAAGCGCCGCCGCTGTGCGCGCGATCACCGTGCTTGTTGTGACTTGCCCAGGCGCGCTGCTCATCGCCCATCCCACCGCCATGGTTGCTGCATTTGCCGCCGCGGCACGGCTTGGAATCATGATCAAACAAACGCGCACGCTCGAAGCAGCTGGCCGCATTGATACAGTCGTGATGGACAAGACTGGAACGCTGACAACTGGCAAGTTCAGCGTCAGCCGACTTGCACCGGCCGATGGTTGCGAAGGCGCTGCGCTGCTGCAAGCCGCAGCGGACTGCGAGCAATCATCCAACCATCCGCTGGCGCGCAGCATTCTTGAAACTGCGACGCGCGCTCGCATTCAACCTGCGGCGCTGAACACTTACGAGGAAATCCATGGTCGCGGCGTGCTGGCGAAAACCTCGTCGGGATCCACCATTCACGCTGGTCGCTCACAGTGGATTCGCGAAATCAATCCCGCCGCGGCTGCGCAAATCGCGGCGGTCGAGCAACGAATCGAAGGCATGTCGAGTGTTCATGTCATGGTGGACAATCGATATCTCGGCGCGGTCGGTTTGGAAGACAAACTTCGCCCCAATGCCGCGGAAACTGTGACCCGCCTGCGCCAGTTGGGTGTTCGCCGCATCTGCATTTTCACTGGTGATCGCCTCGCGGTCGCCCGTCAAGTTGGCGAAGCGGTCGGAGTCGATTCAATCGAGGCTGAGTGTCTGCCAGAAGAGAAGCACGAAGAATTGAAGTATCTGCTCAAACGAGGCCACAGAGTTTTGGTGGTCGGCGATGGAATCAACGACGGTCCGATCTTGGCTAGCGCCGATGTCGGAGTCGCCATGGGACTCTCCGGATCGGACATCGCCACCAACAGCGCTGGTGTCGCACTGATGAACGAAGATCTTCGGAACATTCCCTTTCTTCTGGAACTCGCCACCAAGACCAAGGGAATCATCGCGATCAATATCGCGGCGAGTCTGTTACTGGCCACCGTTGGATTGGCGTTGGCCGCGACGGGTCAAATAGATATTTGGGTCACGCCGTTCTATCAGGCCGCCGCATACATCTTTGTCATCGCCAATAGTTTGCGGCTTGTTCGCTTTGGCGAGGAATTCGCCGACGCCGAAGAATTGCGGCGAATGGCCGAATCAAACCGCACGCTCAAGCCAGTGCGCGAGTCGCAAAGACTCGCGGCCGCAACATGAACCATGAACAATCAGAGTGCAAGTGATTGGCTTGCACGCTGATTGTGTTGGCATTCTGCGGTGCGCTCTCGTCCGTGTGCAACGCGAGAAGCCCACGCGCACAAGAAGTCGGCAAGAATATCCCCGAGAATACGCCAAAGTCAATCTGGCCCGGCGCGACTGTCTTCGCCAACTCATGCCTTCCCTGCCACGGCATCGACAGTCCCGCAGCAGTTGATTTGAGCAATCAAGGAAATTTTCAAAGACGATTGCCGACGGCGGCGAAACTCGTTCGTGAGGGAATCATGCCGCCGTGGCTTGCGAGTGCGACTGGAGCGCCGCTTGCACACTCGCGAAGGCTTTCGGATCACGATCGCGCAGCGCTACTCGATTGGCTCGACCACGGCGCACCGCGCGAAGTGATCGCGCTGGGCCAACCTGCCATGACCAGCGTGCGCAGCGGGCACAGCGGGCCCGCCGCGCCCGCTGCGCCGTCGCATGATCCAAGCGCGTGCGACAGTTCGATTCGCATCGCGCAAGACTGGCAGATCGGCGCTGATCCTGGCATGCAACTGCGAACATTCGCCATGATGCCGCACGAGGAAATTCCCAAGTACATCCAAGGCATCGAATTGGACGCCGACGCGCCCGGTGTGGTCCACAGTGTTTCATTCGTCTGGGATCAACGAGGCTATGGATTGCGACTCGATGCCTCCGATCCGCAGCCGGGATACGACGCGGTCGGCGATATTGGATTGCAAGCCTCGGGTGCTGGTGGAACCGTCTCGCGCTTGAAAAATCCATGGCGCTTGCCCGCGGGATATGCAATTGAAATTGCGCGTGACGCTGCGCTGGTCGCTGAAGTGCACGCCGAGGGTCGAGGCAAAGTGGAATCTCCTGCCGTCACGATTCTATTCATCGAGGCAGTGGAACCGTTTCGCATCCTGCATGCACACTCGTTCAGTTCGGTTCGACCGGCGACGATTGCATCCCGCTGCGATGCGGTGTCGATCGCCATTCGCGCTGGAAATCGGGTTGAATCGATACAGGTCATCGCCCAGCATCCCACTGGCGCGTCGCGCATACTGCTGGATATTCCAATTTGGAACGAACGATTTTCAGAACCGTGGTTCTTCGATCCGCCCGTCGACTTGAGCGCTGGAACCCAATTGACAGTTCGATCAACGATCAATCCGCTGGCGGAAATAAATCCACTCGACGCTCATGCCGAGCTGATGAGTCAGCCGACGGTGGTCATTCTCGCGGCGGAGCATGTTGATCATGTTGACAGCTCACCCAAGACTGCGCCTGCCACAACTGACTCAGCGATCAAGTGAATCTGGGCCCCTTACGCGATCGTGACTCGCGGATCGAGATAGACATCCTGAATGGCATTGAGCAACTTGATTCCTTCAGCCATCGGCCGCTGGAACGATTTTCGCCCTGAAATAAGACCTGTTCCACCAGCGCGCTTGTTGATGACGGCCGTGCGAACTGCTTCGGCCAAATCGCCCGCCCCGCTGCTGGCGCCGCCCGAGTTGATCATTCCAGAACGACCGCTGAAGCAATTCAGAACCTGATACCGAGTCAAATCAATTGGATGATCGCTGCAGAGTTCGGTGTAGATGCGCGGATCAAACTTGCCGTAACTCGAGCCGCCCATATTGAGCGCTTGATATCCGCCGTTGAGCGTCGCCTGCTTCTGCTTGATGATGTCGGCCTGAATGGTGACGCCCAAGTGATTCGCTTGGCCAGTCAAGTCTGCGCTGGTGTGATAATCCTTGCCATCCTTCACAAAGGCTGAGTTGCGCAAATAGCACCAGAGCACCGTCACAAGACCAAGTTCATGCGCATGCTGAAACGCTTCGGAGATTTCAACGATTTCGCGATCGGAATCATCCGAGCCAAAATAAATCGTTGCGCCAACTGCGGCGGCACCGAGATTCCACGCTTCCTGCACTGATCCAAAGAGAATCTGCTTGTGTTGATTGGGATAGGTCAGCAACTCATTGTGGTTGAGCTTGACGAGAAAGGGAATCTTGTGCGCATACTTGCGCGCCACACTGCCAAAGATGCCGACGGTCGTCGCGACGGAATTACATCCACCCTCGATCGCCAACTTAATGATGTTCTCGCCATCAAAATAGATCGGGTTCTTGGCGAAACTCGCCCCCGCCGAATGCTCTATGCCTTGATCGACCGGCAGAATGCTGCAATAACCAGTGCCTGCGAGTCGACCGTGATTGAAGATCGCCTGCATGTTGCGCACCACTTGCGGATTGCGATCGCTCAACAAATAGGTCCGGTCGATGAAATCCGGCCCAGGCAAATGGAGCAGATCCTTGCTGACTTTCGCCTTGTAATTCAAGAGCGAATCGGCGTCGGCCCCAAGCAATGCTTCGAGGCTCGAATGCTGGTCGGGTCGGGTGGCGGCTTTGGTCATGTGGCTTGACTCCTCAGTTGCGTTTGTAAATTTGAAAATGCAAGGATACCTAGAGTCGGGCACAATGCACGCACGATGCTGATTTATGCGGGAATTGATGAAGCTGGATATGGACCGCTGATGGGACCGCTCTGCGTTGCGTGCTCGCACTGGTCGATCGACGCGGCGAGCGATCCGATTGCACCGCCGGATCTCTGGAAGACCCTCGCACGGGCGGTCTGTAAATCGAACAAGGATCGCCGCGGACGCATCGCCATCAACGACAGCAAGAAACTCAAAGGCAACGGCGCAAATGGAGTCCATCCGATGCGCACGATCGAGCGTGGTGTGCTGGCTGCGTTGAGCCTTGCCGCAACTGGCGAACCAATCACGAATGATCGCGAGCTCTTTGCTTGCGTCAGTGCCATCGAACCGTCGACCACTGCGCCGTGGTACTCAGGTTCAATCAACTTGCCGTGGGCATGCGATGCCGCGCACATTCAGATCGCATCTGCCATGCTTCGCCGTGCGGCGCTTGATGCATCGGTGGTCGGCTATGCAATGGCGTGTGAAACGATCGATGCTGAAGCGATCAACGAAGCCGCGCAGCGCGGACTCGTGAAAACCAGCGTTCCGTGGACACTTCTCATCAATCATGTCACCAAACTGCGCGCACAATGGCCCACCGCCGCCATCCGCGTCGCTGCCGATCGACAAAGCGGGCGCATGCGATATCTCGACGACCTGCTGCGCGCATTCCCACACGACCGCATCCGCATTCTGGGCGAAGATGAACGAGAGAGCATCTATCAACTTGACGGTGCGAACTCGATGGTCATTTCGTTCACGGTCCAAGGCGAGCGCAACCACTTGCCGATCGCCCTAGCATCAATGACGGCGAAATATGTTCGCGAACTTTGGATGGCCCGACTGAACCGCTGGTTTGCCGAGCGCGTCACCAATCTGCAGCCCACTGCAGGTTATGTGACTGATGGACGGCGCTTTGTTGGGCTGATTCGACCCGCCCTTGCTGCCTGCGGATTGGATGAATCTCGGCTTGTTCGCAGGATTTGAGCGCGGTTTGCCCTCGGCAACTCGCCCAGTCGCCGCTGCGAGCAAGTGTTGACCCAAGTGTCTTGTTTGCTAGACTGCGGAACTCTTTACTAACAGGACAAAGGACACCAATGGCTACTGATCTCACCAAAGTTCGCAATATCGGAATCTGCGCCCACATCGATGCTGGCAAGACCACTGTCACCGAGCGCATTCTTTTTTACACAGGCAAGATTCATCGCATGGGTGAAGTGCACGAAGGAACTGCCACGATGGATTCGCTCCAAGAAGAACAGGAGCGAGGCATCACCATTCAGTCGGCGGCGACGACATGTCCTTGGGAACACAAGGGCATCGAATACAAGATCAATCTGATTGATACTCCGGGCCATGTCGATTTCACCATCGAAGTGGAACGCTCGCTGCGTGTGCTCGACGGCGCAGTCGCTGTCTTCGACGGCAAGGAAGGCGTTGAAGCGCAAAGTGAAACTGTGTGGCGACAAGCCGATCGATATGGCGTTCCGCGTTTGTGCCTCATCAATAAGATGGACAAACTCGGCGCGGACTTCGACTACTCATTTGGTTCGATCCTCACGCGCCTTGGCGCCAACGGCATTCCAATTCAATATCCCCTCGGCTGGGGCAATGACTTCAAAGGCATCATCGATCTCATGACCATGCGCGCGATGTACTGGTCGCAGGCCGATGACGGTGAAGTGATCACCGAAACTGATATTCCCGAAGAATGGGCTGAAAAAGCGACGGAATGGCGACACAAGATGGTCGAAAAAATCGCCGAACTCGACGACGCCCTGACGGAGAAATATCTCGTCGATCCAAACACCATCACGGTTCCCGAGTTGAAGGCTGCATTGCGACAAGGGGTCATCGACCTGCGCGCATTTCCAGTTCTCTGTGGATCGGCGCTGAAATATGTGGGAGTCCAAAGGATTCTCGATGCGGTCATCGACTATCTGCCATGTCCAACCGAGCGACCCGATGTCGTCGGCTGCGACCATCGAGACCCCAGCATCAGGATGACCCGTCCTCACACCGAGAATGCTCCATTCTCGGCATTGGTGTTCAAGGTCGTCGCCGATGTCGCTGGAACGCTCACATATCTGCGCATTTATTCCGGCAAGCTGACCAAGGGATTGCGCGTGCTCAATCCTGGCAACGAGCGCAAGGAAAATGTATCGCGACTGTACGAGATGCATTCTCAGCATCGCAACGCACTCGATGAAACTGGTGCGGGCCAGATCGTCGCGGTCGTGGGACTGAAGGAGTCGTATACAGGAGACACGCTCTGCGATCTCGATCATCCAATTGTGCTCGAGCGCATGGTGTTCCCAGAACCTGTTATCTCGATGTCCATCGAGCCCAACACGGCGGATGACAAGAAGAAACTCGGCGAAGCGCTCACCACGATTCGCCGCGAAGATCCCTCGTTTCGTTCGAATTACAACGAGGAAACAGGCGAGACGATTATTTCTGGAATGGGTGAGTTGCATCTGGAAATCATCAAGAACAAACTCGTGCGCGACATGAAAATTGGCGTCAGCGTCGGCAAACCGCGCGTGGCATACCGCGAGACCATCACGGGCGTCGCCGAACGCGTGCGCGGACTCTTCAAGAAGCAGTCGGGTGGACGAGGTCAATACGGTGATGCCGTGGTGAATGTCCGTCCGATCACTAAGGAAGAAGCCGAGGCCGAGGAATTGGTGATGAAGAACGGCGTTGTCTTCGAAGACAAGATCGCCGGCGGAGTCATTCCCCGCGAGTTCATCCCGAGCATCGAGTATGGCGTGCGTCAGGCCGCAGGCAGCGGAATCTTGGGCGGCTATCCCGTCATCAATGTCAAACTCGAATTGGTGTACGGTTCTTACCACGATGTCGATTCGAGTCAGATCGCCTTTGAACAAGCGGGCGCACTCGCATTTCGTGAAGCATGCACGAAGGCTGGCCTTGCTTTGCTTGAGCCAATCATGAAACTCGTCGTCACCACGCCTGACGAATTCTTCGGCAGTGTCTCGGGCGATATCGCCAGCCGTCGCGGACAAATCACCGATAGCGAGTTGCGCGGAGTCATTCGCCTCATTACTGCTGAAGTGCCGCTCTCGGAACTCTTCGGTTACACCACCAGTCTTCGTTCGATGAGCCAAGGTCGCGCATCCAGTTCGATGGAGCCGTTGACCTATCGCATCATGCCCGATCGATTGAAGGACGAAGTTCTCGCCAACCAGTGAGTGCGATGCACGCCGAGTCCGCATGAAAGCGCCAGTCGATGCTGACTGGCTGAAGTATGCGGCACGACTCGCGTTGCGCGGTCACGGTGGAGCGGAACCAAACCCGATGGTGGGTTGCGTCATTGTGCAAAGTGATGGCTCGGTTGTTGGCTGGGGATACCACGCACGATGCGGACAATTGCACGCCGAAGCGATCGCACTGGGTCGAGCCGCTGCGAAGGCCAACGGTGCGACGGCCTATGTCACGCTCGAACCGTGCGCGCATCAAGGGCGAACAGCTCCCTGCTCGGACGCGCTCATTCGTGCGGGTGTTGCGCGAGTTGTCTATGCCGTCGCAGATCCCAACCCCGTCGCCGCTGGCGGCGCCGATGCCCTTCGCTCGGCGGGAATCATCGTCGATCACATTGCCAACACGCAGTGCGAAAATGTTTCGGCTCCATTTGTGCTGCGGATGAAATTGGACCGACCGTGGGTCATCGCCAAGTGGGCGCAGACACTCGATGGCCGTACCGCCACGCGCACTGGCGACAGTCACTGGATCAGTGGACCGCAGAGTCGCGCGATGGCGCACCGCGAGCGCGGTCGCGTCGACGCGATCATCGTGGGAATTGGCACAGTCCTCGCGGACAATCCGCATTTGCTGCCGCGCACGAGCCGACCTCGACGAATTCCCAAGCGAGTGATCATTGATCCTCAACTCGCAACGCCATCCGATGCGCAGATCATTCGAACGAGTTCGCAAGGATCCGTTGCCATCGCCGCATTGTCGAAATCCATCCACGCACTCAGTGATGAGCGCCGAAAAATCTTTGCCGCAGCGAAGATTGAACTCATCGAACTTCCAGGATCATCCACGACCCACGCCCACAGTTCATTTCGCGGATTGCCGCGAGCGGCCATCGCATGGTTGCTGCGCGAGCTGTATCAGTCTGGAGTATCGACGGTGCTCGTTGAAGGTGGTGCAGGACTACTCGGTGCGTTCTTCGACGAAGACTTGGTCGATGACGCTTGGACCTTCACCGCACCCATGGCTGTCGCCGACGGATCTGGCGCGCCTGTCGCGACGGGCGAAGGACGAAGCCTGATGATGGATGCTCTGCGCTTTGAATTGCTCGATGTTCGCCGGTGCGCCGACGATGTTGTCATGCTCTGGCGCCGTCGCCGTTAAGGCTGAGGTTTCGTCGCTGGCGAATTGGCAGTGCCCGATGGCTCTGCAACCTGATACGAAGCGGCATCCAAACGAATTCCAATCGCTCCCGGGAAAATGCGCAGAACACCGGAGCCGTCATCAAGACCGAAGCGACCATCGTTGGACTCTCTCGATACTTTGATCGATGCGATCTCGCGTCCATCGAATGACTCCAACACCACGCGACCGAGCGACAAGTTCTCCGGCGCAGCACTCAGCGTGACTTCCGTGGCCCGACTCTGGCACAACTTGCTCAAGAGTTCGTCCACCTTAGCCGCCTGTGCCTGGCGCGTTCCTGAAGCGTCGCTCACATTCCAATCGGCCGCGACCCGCTCGATTCGCACAGATTCTGCGCCATTTTGTTCGATCCGAATGCTCCGCACATCCTCGGGTCTCACCCCCGCCGCGGTTGGATCAATCATCAGCAGAGGTGGTGGAAGTGCCGCCGAGACGGCCGTGCCATCCACTTCCATGATCGCTTGAGAATGGTTCGATAAGCGCGCGAATCGCTCGGCTGCTCCGGCGCGAATCGGCGAACCGAGTTCGAGGCGTTCGATCAACGGCGCACTGGTGACGCGCCCTTGCGCATCGGTCGTGCGCGTCGATGCTTGAATCTCGACGAACGCGCTGGGCTTGTCGAGACCAAATGCGATCAATTCAAGTGGACTGTCGACGACAAATCCACTTGCCTGCGCCCTCTCGAGCGCTTCGAGCCATCGCTCAACCGCGCCACGGTCCGCACGCGTTGCGATGGGCGATACAACTTTCCACGCAGCACCTTCGCGAACAACTTCCAGTCGCTGCATCGTGCCGTCACTCGCAGGGCTTTGGCTGATCAATCGATCGCACTCAACATCCGCCCGTGAAAACAGCATGGTCTGTCGCCACTGCCGTGGATCATTGAGCAGCGCGGTGTCATGCAATGTCGAACGCGCCGCGCGTGGTTGCGGACGCTCGCCGCCGAGATCAATCCATGCAAATCCAGCGGGAAGACGCCGCCCCAGGCGAATGGTCGACTGACCACTTGCCCATCCAAAGGTGATGGAAGGCGCGTCGGTTCCAAGGCCAGTTGACTCGAGCATGTTCGCCGCATCATCGCCGCCAATTGCATCTCGACGAGCCGTCAATTTCGCGGCTTGATCGATGACTTCCATGAGTCGCGCACTCTCAACTGGAAACTCAAACGGCACAGTCTGAAACCAACGACCATTGCGCCGTGCAAATTCAAAGCGACTGTGTGGTCCACGGACAATTTCGATGCGCTCGATCGATGACCACGGCACAGCTCCATCCGCAAATGCACTGATAAATCCATCATCAAGCTGCATGGAGCGCGGATTGACCGAGACTCGCCAGAGGAACCACCCACTCACGGCTGCGAGTGCCGCGATGAACCAAACAAGAAAGATTGCGCGCCATGTCGTGATCGTCATCTGCGCGATCTCCATGCGCTGATCAACACACCGATCATCAGCGATGCGAGTGGAACGCCCAGTGCTAATCCAGCGGTCAATTCGAGGCGTTTGCGAATGGTCATGGGTCCGATTCGAGGCGCCTCGCGTCCGCTTCCAGTGTTGCCGAGTCGCTGATCGAGACCAGCGAGCCACAGCACACCGTTGACTGCGAATTCTCGGTTCCCTGGATTCAGCAGCGCATCGCGCCCTGCTCCAAGAGAGCGCGCAGAGTCAACGACGGAACTCACCATCCACGACGGAGAGCCTGTGATCATCGCGCGAATTGGTTCCATTCCTGGCAATCGACGAGTCGTCACCACTGCGACTGGAATCGCCTCGGTCGTCGGCTTCGTCGAACGCGCATCCGGTGTGCTGCGGCGCCAATCGCGTTCGATTGATCGATTGGGCTCGGGCCGCGCGGCGAGCAATGCTTGGCTGCTGATGATGTTGTTGCCCACAGGGACCGAATCAATCGGTATCGCCACCGCGAAACCCAGTCGCTGATCGGCAAGCGCATGCGCAAGCGGATTCTCGCTCTTGAGCACAGCGATATCCACTTTTGTTCGGCGCTCAGTTTGGCCTTCGGCGACTGGAATATCGTCGACGATGACCGCATCAGAGAGAGCCCGTGCGCCAAGAGTTGCGGCGATCTCGCTCCATGGATCGGATCGACCTGCAAGCGGACGAAGGCTTGGACCAATCGAGAAAAAGAGCGGACGCCCTTGCGTGACGAGACCATTGATTGCTTCGAGCAGCGCGCGTTCTATCGCATCTCGCTCGACCGCGACTGTGCGCGGCGGAATGATCATCCACACGGCCCGCTCATCAGCAATCGGCTGCGGCTCAGCCGTGACATTCCACTCGCGCACCGCAATTCGCGCGGCGCGACACGCGTCGGAAATCGCAGTGCAATCAAATCCGTCGGCGGCTGAAGTCAACATTGATCGCTCTTGCGCATGCACAATGATCAACTCGGGCTTGCGAAGATCGAGGATGCTGCGGATGGCTCCCGCGATCAATTGCTCCATGCGATATCTGCGATCGAATCGCACGATCGATCCTTGATCTACGGCATTCACAGCGAGCGCAGAATCTGGCACGAACACGATTCCATTTGGGGACTCCACCACGAGCCCTCCACCCCTTGCCAGTCCGATTGAAAGTTCTTCCAGCGGATCGCTCGGCAGTGCATCGAGCGCGTCAACTGAACGCAAAAGCGCCCGCGCGCGCACTCCCAGCTCAGGCCTCTGAAGCCGCGCGAATTCCCCAAGCGCAGCGGGCGCGTGCTGATCGAGACTGCGTTGCAAGAGCCAGTTTGAAAACGCGCCAAACTGCGCGGCCCAATCTCGATTGTGAGTTGCGACCACGGCGGCAGTTTGTGAATAATCAACAATCGCACGGTCTGGCCTTCCAATCTGCATCGCTTGAATCGTTTGCACGATCGCTGGAGTTCCACTGGCGAGCCCTCGCATCGCACCACGAACCTGTTCGATCGGCTGGCGATCCTTCGAATCAGCGGGCAACTGATCGATGACCACAGTCAGTCGCGCAGATTCTGCCGCTGCGTATGCCGCCAACGCTTCCATTTCCACAACTCCCAACCGCACCGCCTCGAGCATGTCCGCAGCAGATCCTCGCCTGCGACCGACGAGATCGTTCAGCCACGCCGCATATCGCACAGCTCCGTCGGGTGTTGTTGGATCGATCCGCTCGTGCGCAGGCTGATTCGAAGCGTGCGCAGCGGTGATAGCGGTGACAGGCATGACAGGCATGACAG
>Ga0105051_10006715_pt1 | contig 12268 bp, 29 predicted proteins | sample FRY02_FD_78383 | JGI IMG/M metagenome (GOLD analysis project Ga0105051, IMG submission 78383) | Freshwater microbial communities from Lake Fryxell liftoff mats and glacier meltwater in Antarctica - FRY-02 (megahit assembly) | ecosystem: Environmental > Aquatic > Freshwater > Ice > Glacier...
ATAACAGCTGGTCCATCTATTCTGTGAAGTTTATGAAGTTTATCATGAAGATACCAACGTTTTGTGCCATTAGGATCAACCTTACAAATTGGTTGTTCTAGTGTTGTTTTCATTTTATATAATTATAAACATGATAAGTGGAGAAAGTTTCATTATATCTTGTTGTGTGACTTTTTTTCCATGAAGATACCAACGTTTTGTTCCATCAGAAAGTATAAGAGCTGGTCCGTCTATTCTGTGATATTTCCCATTTAGGTACCAACGTTTTTCTCCATCAGAACATATAATAGCTGGTCCATTTATTCTGTGACGTAATCCGTTTTTATACCAATGTTTTGTACCACTTGGATATATAGAAGCTGGACCATCTATTCTGTGACGTAAATCATTTTGAAACCATTCTTTTGATCCATCAGAATATTCAATAGCTGGACCATCTATTCTGTGACGTTTACCATTTTGATACCAATGTTTTGTACCATCAAAAGAAACTTTACAAATTGGTTGTTCTAGTGTTGTTTTCATAACATGACTATTATATAATTGTTCTCTGCCAAAGTATCTTATGAAGATGTTTGATATTGTGATTTAAATTTAATAATAACCCTCACGAGCGAAAACCAGTCACCCGTTGCAACAGGTGACTGGTTTTCTAACAGCTAAGGACTGCTCCAACCTTCTGTCTTAAGCCCTTCAATCGAGCAGAAAGGGAGCCTACTCCCGTTACTAGTGCGCTGCTAACACTGTAGGGGCTAGTCTATTTATCCGACTTTAACGCTCTGCCGGATACTGAAGTTCAAGTCGTTTCAGTGCATCATGTTTATATTTATACCAACCAATACAACCGTTTGTTTTCATCGGTGTGTTATATTTCACCAAGCCAACACCTTCAACATCTTCTTCGGTTATATAATGGGGAACGGTATCATGAACCGTGTATCCCCAATATCTTCCGAGATTATTGGTTTTCCGGTCTGCTGTTTGCACCCAATAACGTCCTGACCGTGAAAAAGTTTTTTTGCGAGTTCTCATACTTTCCTCATAGAATACTTGGTTTCTATTCTAATCCGAAAAAATAAAACTGCCGGATTACCACACCCAAAACAACCATCGAGTAATACGAGGACTCGATGACAATGTTAATCTTTTTGGCAAAACTTTACATTCGGCAGCAATTCTCGAATCTCTATCTTTACGTCATTTCTGTTTTTTGCCCGAATAAAAAGTTCAACAGCAATTTCTTTACCATCATCAAATCCCCAATAAATTGCCGGATCAGACAAAAACGACAATCTTGATATGCAGACAATCATACCCTTCATCACGATTAATGGTTTTCCCATATTCTTGCCCACCGTAAGAATATCGCTTCGCCGGCTGCTGTAACCAATCAAAATCAATATCTAACTTATTGAAAACTTTCTTCATTTTCGATTTGATAGACCGCAATGGCTGATCCAGTTTCCATTTATCGCCTTTTAAGGACAAGAAAACATTGACCCCTGCTGAATCAAAATCATCCTGCATCACATATCTGACACCAGCAATCGCAGCGAGTTGCTGCATAACAGGAGCCATTCTTTCTTTACGTTCAACTGGAAACATAGTGAATTACTTTCTATAAACACCTGCCGGATCATTTTGATTTTTCCAAGTCTGCATAAAAATATGGTTCATTGAATAATTCCTTTTGATCCTTTGGATTAAAAGGACAACCATACTTGTCAAAAACAGGCTGATATATCGGCTCGTCGGTCCACGATTCAACGGTCAACTCACGAATACTGACAAAGCCACCTTCCCTCATGGCGATTGAATAGGTTTCACAATCGTCAATGGGATCGACGACGCTTCCTTGTTGAAAGTCAGCCATGACACATTCCCAGCACTTGACTTGACCTTCTTTGTTGTCAACAAAAATTGTATCGTACATGCTCATGATTTTATCCCTTTGTCAAATTTTGATATCGCCGAACCGTGTTGGGTTAAACCATTTATCTCGTTCAATATACAATCTCCACGGACCTTTCGTTGTCTCTAATTCCTTGAGCGAAAAATATCCCCACTCCTTTTCGTGTCCATCAACCAACCCCCAAAACAAGTCTTCGCCATCAAACTCCACTGCAAACCATGTCCAATTAGAGTCTGGCGTGAAAAACTTTACCTGCACAATTTTGTCATCAAGCGGGACTTTCTCGGTTGAATACAGTGCGGGCAATCGTTTTTGGATTTCTTTTGTAAGTAGTTTCATACTTAAATCAAATCATCAAGTCCTGCCGGATTGTCCGTTATTTCAGGTCTCGTTTCTTAAAAAAAAAGGTGCCTCTGGAGAGGATTCAAACCTCTCTTCTTCTGTTTTCGCTTGATCTGCGTCAATTTCCAAGACCACAGGATTCTGATTTTTCTTCTTAGTTGCACAAATAGCAAAATAGAACGGGTAAGCATCCGTCAAATAGACAAGATCGGAACGACTTGGATAATCCTTCCAATTCGTTTTCTTGAATCCTCTGGGAGCAATTCCTGTTTTTAGACACTTTTCTACAAATAGACTGTTAGTACCATGGTAGAGTCTCATACTCACTATTCTATCTAATTTGTCTGCCGGATGCAAAAGAATCCCGCCATCTTTCGACGACGGGATTCGATCAAGAATCAACTTAGTGTTAAGCGTGACTAATCCTTCGACCGCCGATCTTGCTCTTGATGAACGCATACGTCCACCATACGAACAGGACGACCAAAGCTCCATCGCTCAACATCCACCCACCCTGAACTCGACCAAGAACATTAGAGAACATCTCCGTAATCATTCGTCACCTCCCAACTTACCGAAGCCAACACCTTTGATGTTCCCGGACACGCCGTTGCGGTTTGACTGACCACCAACACTCCCGAACCAAGGCATCACGGTTCTAGGTTCGTGCTTCTTAGGGTAGAACAGATCATTTCGAACGAACATTTCGCTCGAACATCCCCCAATGGACACAACGAAAAGAACCAACAACGACATTCGACCAATTCGATTGCGAGACATAACGTGTCTCCTAATGATGAATCCATTCATCTGCCCCTATTGAGGCTTGTTTAAGCGGCTCAGCCGCAAGTTGAACAAGAAACATTCTTGTTCTGTATGCAACTATCCACTTAAAACAAACTGCCGGATCAAATTGTCTAAGTCCAGTAACCTTCGGCAGTTGAGTTTTTATTACCGGACTTACTCTTATATTACCGGACCGGATTAGATTAACACATAAAGTAGCCTGCCCCGAAGGGCAGGCTACCAAACAACAGAAAATTTTGCCAACGTGAATGTTTACATAAATTGAACAACAATCCACCCAAAACCCAAGAATAGAAGCGGAACAACAAACATAATAGCGATTGCGTTGCCGACTCCTTTAGTCTCATCTTTTTGAAAACGATAGGTAAACATAGCGATCACCGTAGAAATACCAATAGCATGAGCTATTCCGATTGGATTCACCCCAAGCGGGACAACAAACCACCCCCACAAAGAAGAAAGGCAAAAGCCTGTCCACATAAGACCCAAAACAAACACAACCAAAATGAAAAGAGATATAACGACCTTACCAATGTTCTCTTGTGCCTTCGACATTACATTTTTCCTTTTACTAAATTACCAACGTGAATGTTGAACAACCCAATTACCATTTTCATCGCACTGTACCGCTTCCAATAGCCGGATAATTACTTGACTTCCTCGAAAACGTCTTGCTTTGATATATTTCGCAGCATCTTGCGTCGTATCAAAAGGTCCATAGCAAAATTGTTTCTTTGCAGTATTGCGAAGAATGATACACTGTTCAAGGTTGACATTTGCAGGATATTTACAAATTGATTCCGCCGTATCGTCCAGTAGTTCTCGCAAAAGACAATCGCCACCGTATCTTTTAATCAATTCCTCGACTTCATTCTCTATTGCAACAATTTCAGGATGCGGTTCACCGCTGTTATCGTTGCCTTTATCAAGGTCGATCATCGTCCATCCCGCAACAACATCTTCTGGCGCTTGAGATAAAGAATCATTAGCGCTATCAAGAGTTGCAGGAACGATCCCCCCCCCATGATTTTCATTTTCTATTTCGACCTCAAAAAAACATTTGACGTTTATGCTAAGTTTAATTTTTGGGGCAGTTTTTCCCATTGCCATAACAATATCCTACCACATTGCTAGTGTTGCCAAAATAGTCAGAAAAACGATTTGTCTCCAATTCATATCTCAATGCGTGACAATCTTTTCTGCCGGATCAGACCGTTCTCTGATCTTTCAGTGTCTTCCAATGCACAAAAATCCAATTATTCTCAGGATCGTCATTGTCTTCGATAGACGTGACAACTGCATGAGTTGAAACAAGAGCAGAGTCATCGGTATAGGTGACAACAAAACCGTCCACCGAAGGTTTAATGTCTTTGACACAACCTGGATCAACTCTATCGTAAGAGCCATCTTGTGCCCACTTAAACCCATATTGCTTCAAACGAGCCATCGTATCCGATGAGACATTCATATTAACCCTTTCTACCAATTACGGACTCGCAACCAACATCATCTTATCTTTGGTGGGCAAAATTGCCGGACTACTGCTTTTGCTGCTGTTACTGTTCAGCCAACAGTGCCGCTTTGACATAATTGACCGTGAATTTAAACGGTTTGCCATCATCCCTCTTAGCATTGATGGGCATTTTGTGTGCTCTCGAATTGTAGCCAGTGATCGTATAGAAACGTCCTTGACTACGAAACCTTGATCCAAGAGCGCTCGCAGGCATTTTGTGTGCCCATGACATCTGCTCAAAAGCAATTTCTTCCTTTGACAGAATATTGCCATTATCCCCAATAAGAGCAATCTTGAGTTTCAGTGTTGCGTTTGAATCATTGAATGTTCCATTACCAAACTCAATATGCAATTCAAGGTCTTCGGCAATCGGCTTCATTGCCTCAAGCAACTTTGCCTTAAGTAATTGCAGATTCGTCTTATTAATCGTATCCATACAAAAGGTCTCCAACATGAAATTCGTTAATATCCCGTGACATTAATTACTCGCTTCCGCTTTTCTTGCGATTACTCTGCTTGCGCACCCACGTTTTGGACCTCGAAGTTCCGCTAACACTACTGCGGTGGTCCTCCAACTGCTTGACGGACATAAACTTGCCATGACTCGACTTCTGAACACGAGCATCCTTGACTCGATCAATTTTCGCCAGGTGTCGTGCTCGTCGAGCCGTCTTCGCTGCCTTTTTCCCATCTTTTGCCATACCGTATACTCCTTGTTAGATATCTCAATCAAACCATTGTATTGCTGCCGGATCAAGTGTCAAACGCAATGGCTCTCAACTTTATCATCTTTGTCTTTTTCTACAATCTTCCAAAATTTCGGCTCTTGATCTTCAAGCATCTTGAGAAACTTCGGAAGTCCTGTGCTTGTGAAAGCACTATAGTCCCTACCTCCAGGAGAGATAATTACCTTATGCTTCTGGATCATTTTAACCATCCTAGCGTTAACAATACGATAACCCCCCTCTTTTAGAGATTGAACGGCTTTTAACAAGTCCCAATACTCGAATCTCTCGCCGTCAATAGTTGCATAGTATCGACGCTCTGGCAAACGGACCACATCCTCTGTAGAAAAATCCATCTTCAACGAATTCTTACACTTCGATTTTCTCTTTATTTTTGCCATAAAAATATCTATTCTGTCTATTTAGCCGGAGTAGGATTTGAAGAAATCCACGACTTTATCCCATGATGGATTGCCGGTCAACAGTTCATCTAGACAAATCATTGCACTTCTTCCTTATACCGATTCAAGATCAGGTTCAGGATCAGGCTTATAAGGACCAGCCTTACGCTTAGAATAGACACGAACAATGTTCTTCAAATCTGCCGGCACAGGAGTCTTTTCTCCTGGAACTCCAACAACAGGAGCAATGATGAGGTCTTCAACGAGTGCTGTATCAAAATCAATGCACAATTGTTCGGCAACTTCATCAGTCTCAGGAATCATTTCGGTGTCATACCGAAATAAATAACCATCACATCCATGCTCGTGAATATGAATTGCAACAGCTAATCTCGATTGCGCTTCTTTGAAAATTGCCATTGAAAATATCTCCGTTTGCTATGACCGTTTATTTAATGACTTTATCCCCGTCGATTGTTCTGCCGGATCTAATCACTAAAATGAATTATTTTATACTCAGCAAGCATCTTCTGATATTCTGGCGATAACTCTTTTGCTTCCTTGAGAGTCATTTCTTCACCGTCGCCATAAACAAGATAATCGTCTTCCCAGCCTATAGGAGCATGAGTCATGTGTTGTGCGTAATATCCAGCGCTAGATATTTCATCAAGCAACCAATCGGACTCATGATGTTGTGCCCAGTCAGTAGCATCGTCTTTATCTTTTGCCATCACAACGATTTCGATTTCGACCGTGACAATAAAAGGTTTAAGTTTTTCTTGTTCTTGTTCCATTATTTGCTCCGTGTTAGAGACTGTCTGATTTTTTGACGAACCCATCCCTTCGGCATTTCCTGCAAAAATGTAATAGCCATAATCATCAATGGCAAAATAATTGCAAAAGCCAAAAAACAAAATATGACAATAGACATCATACTCATTTTCTTGCAGTGGTTTAACTGCCGGAGTCAAATAAACTCAAACTGTTTCTGTTTCCCATTCTTTTCTTGTATAGCAAACGTGAACACCAAGTTTTACCAATTCTTCTTGAAGTTCATCTGCCATTTTGCATGCTTCGTCCACATCCATCGTATTCGTATCCCAACATCCTGCAATCGTATCCATAGGGACAGACTCGACCTCAAGATGCCAATTCTCGACTGGCATAATAGCAATATAGCAACGCTTGAGCGTGCCATTGCTTTCATCAACGAGTTCTTTTGCCCATTTTTTGAGTGTCATGATATATCCTAGTTCTGTTTTATAACGGATATAGTTAGCAAATTTGTAGGCTTCTGCCGGATCGACCCCTTTTGCGATAGCCCAATCATACGTCAAAGAGTGCCAATCATGAAGATAATCAGGATCAATTTCTTTCGCTCGATCAGAAACTTCTATCTTGAACAAGTTTGTTAATCTAGCCTTTTTCTTACTGTTCATTGATTTAATACTCTTGCGATCCACTGCCGGTTGAATTTAGTTTATACTGTTCTACGATAACATTTCGAAAACAACAAAAAACAAAGAGATAAAGTTAAGATAGTTGAAAGTTCCGGTATACTTAACGTGAACGATTGATTATTGTTAAACATTGAACCCTCAATTGGCGACAAACCCAATTTGAAAGTGAAATTTTGACGGATAAAAAATCAATCCCACCACATTCTTAGTTCGATCTGATCCCAGTCCTTAAACTCGATAGCTTTGACAACTTCCTGATCGACATGTTGATTCTCATCCAATATTACCCACTCGAAATCATCGTTGTTTGGTTTAGCGATATAAATATTATCGGGTTCAGATTCTTTTGCAAATTCTTCGACAAAAACAGTAAATTCTTTTATGCTTTTAAACCCTCGAACATAAAGAGCCGGACTACCTTCTCGGGCCAAAGCAAACTCATATTGCGAAAATTGCTTGAGTAGTTTAGATACAATCTCACCGTCCCAATTATTATAACCAGGCACAACTTTGGCAACCCAGCTAGCAAGTTCCCCTCCATCAAGCCAAACACCTCGCCAATTCAAATCTCTCTCTTTCATCGCCTTTTCCATTACGGCTTGATTGTCATAATCAAGCCCTTCAACGGCATCGGCGTATGCTTTACATGCTGCTAATTTGTTCGTATCCATAATTGTTCTCCGTTATTGTCTCTTTCCTATAGAATTAAATCTGCCGGATCATTTGTAATGCCATCTGTATCAGGTTAGATTGTTTTAATTTTTGTGCTAACAACAATAAACCCAACACCAATAGGCAAACTACCGGGATCATTGATGACACAATATTCGGTATTGTCGGCTTCTTTGTCCAAGTACTTAATAAGTATTGGAAAACCGCTTATTGAACGCTGACATAGAAACTCTTGTCCTGTAACCCTTTTACCATGAATGTACCATTCTTTTCTTCCATCAGGAAATATAGCAGCCGGTCCATCTATTCTGTGATAATTACCGTTCAGAAACCAATGTTTTGTTCCATCAGAATATTCTACAGCTGGACCATCTATTCTGTGACGTTTTCCGTTTTGATACCAATATTTTTTTCCATCAGAACATTCAATAGCTGGACCATTTATTCTGTGAAGTAAATCATTTTGATACCAACGTTTTGTACCATCATAAAAAACTTTACAAATTGGCTGTTTTAGTGTTTGTTTTGTCATAGATTTACTGCCTTTTTCGACGTGAATTTGCTTCTTCCGCAACTGTGTTCTTGCTCTTCAAATAGTCACCAGAACTTTTGTAGATATCAATAAGTGACAAAATTAACAATATGTTCTACGGTAATTGGACAATTAAATCTAGAGAAATCATTAAAAATGTAACCAACATCTGCTCCGCAAATACCATCAACTGTCCAATAACTTATTCTATCAACAATTTTTTCCCATTTATCTTTATTGATACAATGTATAATCATTTCTTTTAGATTTTCATCTTTGATATCTTCTATATCTTTGATAAAGGATACATCTCCTGTTTGATTGTCCCTGCAAAATGTAATTATAAGAATGTTTTTCATCTTTTACTTTCCAAACCACCTAGACCTCATCATTTTCATCCTCATCGGGATCATCGGGATCGTCGAAAAGTGCATCCTCATCTTCATCGTCATAGGTTAGACCATCATCGCTTTCGCTATCGCTTTCGTCTTCATCGTCGAAAAAATCATCATCTTCATCGACAACAGAACGCTCAACAATTCTTATTGCGGTCATAACCATAGCGGAACTCCTTAGAGAACGACAAAACTCTTTAGACAACGAAACGGAACCCTTTTCCGTCAACCGTCAATCCAATGATGCTATCAAGATCATAGTCTCGCAGAACGATTTCCTTCTGAACCCCCTGCCGACTTTTCGACTTCGGCTTCAACCAACGATTGACCAAGGCAAGTTCGGCTGCATCAAGCGGTTGAGACGTAGCAACGTGAATCAATTCCCATGCTAACGACTTTTCCACCTTTACTTCAAGATAGTGCTTTTCGTCACCATCTTTTATATGAACGACAAGCGGCGTCCCTTTAATGTGCAACCCCCACTTTCTAGGAAGCGATTGAAACGTCGCCGTAATACCTTCTCGCTGGCGCTGACGATTAACAGCATTTTCATAGTTAAAGTTAATGAAACCGTTGATCGTCGCAACCTTGCGAATCTTCCATCGCTGCTCCGTTACATTCCAAAACGGATTGTCTTTCTTGTTGAACATTCCATTAGGATCGGTAATCGTTTTGATCGTAACGGGACGAGCGCCTCGATTAACGCTGACCTCTCCAATGAGCGCCTGTTTCGTTACAACATTCGCTCGAATCACCTGCCCAAGCGTAATAGGATTTGTCATTGCTGCTGTCATGAAATTCCCTTTCTGTTGCTTCTATCTGATTTGTTTCATCTGCCGGAATATCTTAATAAGAAGGGATTCCCATCAAAAAACCAACCAAAAGCATCGGATCATTACTAATATAATAATCCCTACGATGGTCGCCAGAACCAATTGACATTTTTATCATGGAAACATCTTCTCCCACAATATTGCTTTCTCGGTCTTTCGTCTTGTAAAACCCACTAAGAAACATGTTTGCTCCAGGACTGGCATCTCCATTTTCGTCAATAAATCGGACTCGGAGACCAACAAAATGTTGAGCAAACCGAACAGGTTTCCACTCAACGTGACAATCAAAATGATGGGAAGCGTATGCGTTAGCTGCTCCTGCCAACTGAACTAGAGTATTAATTACTGGACCTGTTACGGCTTCATTAGCGTTGTCATCTGCGTTTTTCATTTTTTCTCCATCAGATAATCATAAACAATAAAATTTTCGTTCCTCGAAATCTCAATTTTTTAGCAAACAAATGAGCGAGAGATTCAGTGTCTTCTATGTTTAAAAGAGAGGTTCCGTACAACACATGATCTTTATCATGGGATGCATTTATCGCAAGTTGCTCAACTAGTTCACGAACATGATCCGATGTAAAAACACTTAATGCCGCAATGATCGTTGCGATTTCATTTGAATTTAGTTCAAGATTTGGGGCGTTCGATAATGAACCCATCAGGTAACTCCATGTCATGCCAAATATAGGTCATAGCTCTGCGAGCCACTATTATAACACGTGATTGATCGTGCATTTTGCTTGACGGAGTGATTTTAATCGCACCAGAACTAGGAGATAGGACTCCCATATAAGTATGTTTCTGTCGAGTTCCCGTTCCCTTAAGCACAGCAAAAAATCGTTTAATCCCAAATTTTTTGCTGTGCTTCAATGTAACCTGAAACCTGTAATACTCATCAGGTCCATTTGTTACATCGAAAATGACACGATTCTCTAGAATGTCCTGTTTTGATATTTCACTTTTCATACTGTAATATATCTGCTAAAATTCTGCCGGACAACATCTATCACCCTAATCTCTATTGTATATCCAATTAACACAGTATGCAAGTGTGAATGTCAAATTATCATAAACAGCATGATCTCTGAAATGTCATATCTAATATTTTCAAATAGCCAAGCGTCTATACAATCTTCCGTTATTTCCCAATTTTCATAAGAAAGCCACTTATCGACAACATCTTTTCTGAATTTTTCATAAAATTTTAATGCAAATCTACTATTTCCAGTGCTATCGTATAAAACAGCTAAAGCCAATTGATTACAGTCAGGTATAGGTCCAAGTCCCCAAGTTAGAGTTCCATCGACTGATATATAACGAAGAGATGTTGCGGGATCAAGATATCTCCACATCCCATCTACAAATACAAATACAAATACAGATACAGAACCAGGAACATTTACAGATATAGAGCCTTTATAAATTTTTATTATTCAACCCAACCCATGATTTTTTTTGACGATATGAAAATGTGAATATCGAATTATATAATTATAAACATGATAAGTGGAGAAAGTTTCATTATATCTTGTTGTGTAACTTTTTTCCCATTTAGGTACCAATGTTTTTCTCCATTTAGAAATTCAATAGCTGGACCATTTATTCTGTGAAGCTTATCATTTTGATACCAATGTTTTTCTCCATCAGGATATTCAATAGCTGGACCATCTATTCTGTGACGTTTCCCGTTAAGATACCAATTTTTTCTTCCATCAGGATATTCAAACGCTGGTCCACCTATTCTGTGATATAAATCATTTTGACACCAATATTTTGTTCCATTTGGATATACTACAGCAGGACCATTTATTCTGTGAAGATTATCATTTTGATACCAATATTTTCTTCCATCAGGATATTCAATAGCTGGTCCATCTATTCTGTGAAGTTGTCCGTTTTGATACCAACGTTTTTCTCCATTTGAACATATAAGAGCTGGACCATCTATTCTGTGATATTTCCCATTTAGGTACCAACGTTTTTCTCCATTTGGATATTCAATAGCTGGTCCATCTATTCTATGACATAATCCGTTTTGATACCAATATTTTGATCCATTTGGAGATTCAATAGCTGGACCGTCTATTCTGTGAAGTTTTCCGTTTTGATACCAATGTTTTTCTCCATTTGAACGTTCAATAGCTGGTCCATTTATTCTGTGACGTAATCCGTTTTTATACCAATGTTTTTCTCTATTTGGATATATAGCAGCTGGACCATCTATTCTGTGATGTAAATCATTTTGAAACCATTCTTTTCTTCCATCAGGTAATTCAATAGCTGGACCATCTATTCTGTGACGTTCTCCGTTTTGATACCAATGTTTCGTGCCATTAGTATCAACTTTACAAATTGGCTGTTCTAGTGTTGTTTTCATAGCGTGACTATCTATACAGTGATTCTCTGCCGGACTGTCTTTAATTATAGGGATTTTTTATGTTTGGCAAAAAAGTGCTAAATAATAAAAAACAGGATAAGTGAACTTTGTTTCATTATATCTTGTTGTGTTACTTCTTTTCCATTTATGTACCAATATTTTGATCCATTTGGATATATAATAGCTGGTCCATTTATTCTGTGACGTTTATCATTTTGAAACCATTGTTTATCTCCATCTGGATGTATAATAGCTGGTCCATCTATTCTGTGACGTTTACCATTTTGAAACCAATG
>Ga0105051_10006718_pt1 | contig 12260 bp, 11 predicted proteins | sample FRY02_FD_78383 | JGI IMG/M metagenome (GOLD analysis project Ga0105051, IMG submission 78383) | Freshwater microbial communities from Lake Fryxell liftoff mats and glacier meltwater in Antarctica - FRY-02 (megahit assembly) | ecosystem: Environmental > Aquatic > Freshwater > Ice > Glacier...
GCTCACGGGGCCGCTGCTCGAAGTCGCAGTGTGGTGCGCGGCGGGGGGTACTCATGACTGGCTCGCCAGTGCCGTGTTGTCTGCGAGGAGCGCAGCGATGCGTGCCTCGGTTGGCGGGTGGGTGAGGAACAGATTCGAGAACCTGACGTCGCGCCCGGTGAGAGGGTTCACGATGTACGCCGTGGCCTGGGCCGGAGCGACGTCCATGGGTACCGCCCGTGCCGCACGATCGAGCTTCGCAAGCGCTGATGCCAGTGGGCGAGGATCACCTGCGAGTTCAGCGCCCAGCCGGTCGGCTTCGAACTCGCGAGAACGTGACAGCGCCATCTGCATCACGCTCGCGGCCACCGGTGCGACGATTGCGAGGGCCATGACGACCATCGGGTTGGGTGCGTCGTCCTCGTTGGATCCGCCACCAAACATCGATGCGAACATCGCCAGGTTCGCGATCATCGAAATGCCGGTCGCAACCGCCGCCGCAATCGACCCGATCAGAATGTCACGGTGCCGGACGTGTGCGACTTCGTGGGCCACCACGCCACGCACTTCGTCACGATCGAGCGCCGCCAGCAACCCCTCGGTGACACAGACCACGGCGGTGCGCTCGCTGCGGCCGGTCGCGAACGCGTTCGGCTGCGCATCGGGCGACAGGAACAGTCGCGGCGTGCGCATCCCGGCACGTTCCGCGAGTACAGCCAGATCGGACTGCAACCATTCCAATTGGCCGGGCCGGACCTCTTCGGCACGAGCGGAACGCACAGCGAGACGATCAGAGAACCAATAGGAACTACCAACAAGGCCGAAACCAAACACGGCACCGATCACGATGCCTGTCGGGCCGCCGAGCAGCGAGCCGACCAAGATAAACGAACCGGCGAGGCCGGCGAGCAGAGTAAAGGTCTTCAGGGTGTTCTTGAACACGAGGGTTGTCCTTTCAGCGCACGACAAAATTGACGATGCTGAAAGTCTCCCCGCCCGATTTCTCGGACTGGCCACGCCGGCCCCGTGGTGGGACGTCTTGACGACTGGCCTCGAGGGGTACTCCCCTTCAGTAAGGGTGATGATAGAGGTCGTTAATCACATATCATCGGAAGTGCGAAATAAAATGCACCTATTCGATGGCCCGACGATGTATGACGGTGTGCGGCGGCGATCGACTCAGGTCGTGTAATCGGCGTTGAAGCGCACGTAGGTGTCGGAGAGGTCGCAGCCCCACACCGTTGACTCGCTCTCGCCCAGCCCGACGCTGACGTGGATCAGTACGTCGGTGCCCGACATGTAGCCCGACAGTGCGGCGAGCGCGTCGTCGTCGAGGAGGCGGGGATACACCTCGTTGGTGCCGAAGCGAATCGTGACTGCGGTTTGATCGATCAGCTGATCGTCGGCGTGGTCGCTGCACTTACCGATCGCCATTGCCACGCGGCCCCAGTTCGGATCGCCGCCGTGGACCGCCGTCTTGACGAGGGGTGAGTTGACGATTGCCTTGGCGACTCGCTTGGCCTGGGCCGGATTGATTGCACCGTCGACGTGGACTTCGATCAACGAGTTCGCACCTTCGCCATCACGGGCGATCTGCTTGGTGAGGTCGACAGCCACTGCGTAGAGCGCAGCTTCGAACTGTGCGGCATCGACGGGGCCGGCGATGCCGGAGGCCATCACGATCGAGGAGTCGCTCGTCGAGGTGTCGGTGTCGATGCTGACGCAGTTGAAGGTCCGGTCAACGACGCGCCGGAAGGTGGCGTCGAGCTCGTCTGATGCAATGGCGGCGTCGGTGAAGAGCAGTGAGATGTGCGTGGCCATGTTCGGCTCGATCATGCCGACGCCCTTGGCCATGCCGACGATCCGTGCGCCGCCGGGGAGCGTGGCCTCGGCGAGCTTGACGACCGTGTCGGTGGTCATCATCCCGCGTGCGGGCCCGTCGGCATCGCGGCGGGGGAGCGGTTGGGGAATGGCCTGCAAGCCGGCGCGGACACGGTCCATTGGATAGCGGCGCCCGATGACGCCGGTCGACGTGACGACGATGTCGGTGGGGTCGCAGCCGAGCCGTTCGGCGACTGTCGTCGCGACTTCGCTGGCGTCGGCGATGCCGTCGGGCCCGGTGGCGACGTTGGAGTTCTTGGAGATCACGACGACGGCTTGAGCGCTGCGGTTCGCAACGTGCTCGCGGCTGAGCGTGACGCTGGGCCCGGCGAATCGGCTGGTGGTGAACACGGCAGCGGTGGGTACCGCAGCGTCGGCCGCGATGACGACGAGGTCATCAGTTTCGTCTTTGATGCCGATGTTCGCAACATGCGCGGAGAACCCGCCCGGGAGTTCGATCATGTTCGACAGACTACGACCCGGTTCGGTGGTACCGATGGCTCTGGTCGGACGGTCAGGCGGTCAGGCGGTGGCGTCAGCATCGGCGGCGAGCCCACACGCAATGGCGTCGAAAATCGACTGCAGCGCGGCGACCTGGCTGTCGTCGAGGTGGTCGAAGATCCGTCGGCGGACGCTCTCGACATGGTGCGGAGCAGTTCGCTCGAGGAGCTCGCGGCCGGTGCCGGTGAGGACACCCATCATGACGCGGCGGTCAGCAGCCAAGCCTTCGCGCTTGACGAAACCACCTGCAACCAAGCCATCGAGCCGTCGGGTCAGGCCGCTCGGTGAGAGTTGGAGCACGTCGGCCAGATCGCACATCCGCATGGCGCTGCCGTGCGCTTCGGACAGGTACACGAGCACCTGATAGTCGCCGAGGGTGAGGCCATGTTCGATGAGATCACGCTCGATCGCATTGACCAGATCGGACTGGACCTCGATGTACGAGCGCCACGCACCAGCTTCGGCGGGGCTCAACCAGTTGACATCCGTCGTCATGTCCAAGATGCTCATCTTACTTCTGAATACAGACGGAACTTCTGAAGGCACACCGACAGGGGCCGATGCGCGTGCACGGTCGGCAGCACGCTCGGCAGCACGGTCGGCAGCACGCTCAGCTGAGCTGGCGGGCGACGGCGTCGGCACAACGCCTGCCGGAGTACAGCGCACCCTGGCTGGAGGCGGTATCGCGATGGTCGCCGCACACGAAGCGGCCGTCGGCGAGGTCGATGGCCTGCTTCGGGCTGAACGGTGTTTGCTGGCCGGGTTGGCCATGAGCGATCTTGTATGTGGCGAGATGGTCCCACGTGTCGACAGCGCCACCCCACCAGCCGCGTAGCTGGCGTCGGGCGATGTCGGCGAGATCGCCGTCGGGAAATGCTCCGGGAATTGCAGCGGCAATGAGGTGCCGGCCTGTCGGCGCGTAGGTGGGTGCGACGTTGCTCATCACTGCGACGTTGAGGACCGGGCCAACCCCGGTGCCGTCGAGGACGACCAGCTTCTTCTTGGTCGGCGGTGTATCGGCGGCGAAGTAGACGCAACCGACAGACTTCGAGACAACCGTTGCAAGGCCAAGTAGTTGTGCGGCGGCGGGGCCCTCGGTGGCGATGACGACGGCGTCGTGCGCCTGCGTGCTGCCATCGATTGTGATGCTGGTCGCCGTGGTGGCCGTCACCCGCTGATCGAGGTGGATTGACCCATCGGGGAGCTGCGCTGCCAGTTGGTCGGGGATGGCCTGCATGCCGGCGGCCGGGACCGCAGAGTCGCCGTCAGCGAGCATGCGGAAGATGATGTCGAACATGCGTCGGCTGTCGTTCAGGTCGGGATCGAGCTGGATGCCGCCAACCAACGGGCGGAAGAACCGCTCGATGATCGTGTCACTGAAACCGGCCTCGCGCAGGGCGTCGCCGGTGCTGATGTCGTCGCCACGGAGCAGTTGTGCCGGGTGGACGCTGCGGATTCGGCGTCGGAGCAGTGCGATGCGGGCCTTGTCGAACAGCGAACCGATCGGCGCAGTGACCGTGCCGAGCACGGATGTGGGCATCCGGAACGGGTCGGACACGACGGATCCCTTGCCGTTGCGCCAGACCAGTGCGCCGGGGTCGAACGCCTGCAGGTCGAGGGCGTCCATGTCGAGCTGCCGACGCATCTCGGGGTAGGCGGTCAGGGTGACCTGGAATCCGCGGTCGAGGATGAAGCCATCGACGATGTCGGTCCGGACGCGCCCACCGACGCCATCACTGGCTTCGTAGATGTCGACATCGATGCCGGCTTTGTGGAGCGCTGTGGCGCAGGCCAGGCCAGCGAGGCCAGCGCCGACGACTGCGACGGTCACTTACCCAAGATGGCGCGGAGCGCGGGTTCGAGTTCGGCGTGACGGAACGTGAACGTCTCGTCGCCGAGCAGGACGGTCGGGCTGACTCGCTGCCCGGTGAACAGCAGGTTTTCGGCAAGCTCGCTGCCGAGGAGCAGCTTCGGACCGAACTTCGGGATCGGGAGGAAGGTCGGCCGCTTGAGCACCTTGCCGAGCGTGTTGGCGAAGGTCTGCTGGGTGACCGGGTTGGGCGCTGTCAGGTTGACGGGCCCCTCGACGTCGGCTGCGAGGAGGTGAGCGATTGCTGCGACCTCGTCGTCGATCGAGATCCAGCTTTGCCACTGCGCGCCCGAGCCCATGGTGCCGCCCGCACCGATCTTGAAGAGGGGGAGCTGTTTTTTGAGTGCGCCACCGTCGGCGGAGAGCACGATGCCCGTTCGGAGTAAGACGACTCGGGTGCCGGCGGCTGCTGCGGGAGCGGCAGCTTCTTCCCAGTCAACGCACAGCTGTGCGAGGAAACCGGTACCGGGAGTCGATGACTCGTCGAGCTGTTCGTCGCCGCGTGCGCCGTAGTAGCCAATCGCCGAGCCGGACAGCAGCACCTTCGGGCCGTCGGAGCATGCTGCGATGGCAGTTGCGAGCAGCGACGTGCCGTCGAGGCGGCTGTCGATGAGCACCTTTTTGTAGTCGTCGCTCCACCGCTTGTCGCCAATGCCCGCGCCAGCGAGGTGGACGACTGCGTCGATTCCTTCAAGGTCACCTGGGTCGAGTACGCCGTCGCTCGGCGACCATGTGATTTCGCCTGGCTTGGCGGCCCGCCGGACCACCGGGACCGAGGTGTGGCCAAGCGAATCGAGGTGACTGATCAGGGCCGTGCCGACAAGACCTGAGGAACCGGTGATGGCAACGCGCATGACCCGAAGTTTACGGCAGCCCACGCGAGCCGCGCCACCCTGCTCCCGATTGCAGGGTGTGTGCAGGGTGTTTCAGGGTGTGTGAGCGGTGTGTGAGCCGGAAGCGGGTCAGGCTTCGGAGAGGATCTGATCGAGGAGGTCGCCGCTCACTGCCCCGGCAATCGACTCGATCGAGCCGTCGGTCTTGACAATGGACATCGCGGGTTGGAAGGCGACGTCGAATCGGTTGAACACGATGCCTGGGTTGTCGCTGATTTGCGGGAACGTCAAGCTGTGCTTGTCGATAAACCCCTGGAAATCGTCGTCATCGCCGGTCCATGCGACACCGACGAAGTTGACTGCACCGGCGAATTTCTTTGCTGCTGCCTCGACCGAGGGAGCTTCACGGTTGCAAGCGCTTCAAGTGGGCGCCCAGAACCAGAACAGTGTGGGCTTACCAGCCAACGTCGCAGTATCGAGTTCGCCGCCGCCGACGAGCGGAGCGGTGAACTGCAGCGCGGCCGGTGCGGCCACAACATCGCCCGCGGCGGCCGTGTCGGCAGGAGCAGGCCCGGCCGCTGCAACGTCGATCGCTGCAACGTCGATCGCCGGAACGTCAGATGCCAGGGACGTTTCGGCTGCGGGCTTGGGCGTCGCTGCAGTGCCGTCATTGGTTGACCCGCCGCCGCACGCCGCGATCAGCAGGCTGCTTGCAGCCAGCGCCGGAAGAAATCGAGAACCTCTCATCGAGCTGACGGTAGTGGTGATCGGCTCGAGACCGACTGCACCAGGGGGCCGGGTTTCTCGGAGGTTTCGCAGTCAGGTGCTCTTTCCGGGCCGCAGTTTCGGACAGCAGTTCTGGACAGCAGTTCCGGACAGCAGTTCTGGACAGCAGTGAGCGCTCGTAGCCTGACTGGCGATGAAGACGCGCACACTGCTCCTGCTCTCGGTGGGCACCGCATTGATGATCTTGCTTGCCGGCGGTGCGCTGCTGTTTCAGCTCTCCAACCAGGAGTCGACGACTGCAGCGATGGCCCTCGGGTCAGCCACAACAATCGGCGATGTCGACGTCACCGTCGTCTCCGCTGCTGTTACTGGCACGCGGCTCGTGGTGTCGGTCGAGATCGGTGGAGTCGACGACAGCAATGGCATCGACAGTTTTCGACTGGTGACGGGTGATCAACGGCTCGATCCGATCGCCGCGCAAGCCGCCGGTCGATGCGGCTCGATCAGTGTTGCCGCCCTGGCGTGCACCATCGAGTTCGACATCAGCGCCAGCGAAGGGACGAGCCGTGTCCTTGTGCTGCGGCGCGGCGAAGAACAAGCGACCTGGCGTCTGGGCTGAGCGTCTGGGCTGAGCGTCTGGGCTGGGCTGCGTCTGAGATCTCGGGGCGAGGCACCCGATATTTCAAGACGATTCGGTGAACGTGTTGCTCTGACCACCGGCCGTACCGGACAGAACGCTGCAAGAGCGCTACCGTAAACGTCGTGAGCGATAAATTTGACGTCGTAGTAATCGGTGGCGGTCCGGGTGGATACTCGGCGGCCCTCTACGGAGCATCGGCGGGGCTCAATGTTGCCCTCGTCGAGATGGACGCCCTCGGTGGCACCTGCTTGAACCGAGGCTGCATTCCGGCCAAGGCGTTCCTCGAGACCGCTGCAGTCAAGCGTCATGTCGACCATGCAGCTGAGTTCGGGATCAACCCGCCCGGCCATGAAGAAGGCAAACAGGCCACCGTCGACTTCGCTCGGACGCAGGCACGCAAGCAGGGCATCGTCGACGGCCTCGTCGCCGGTATCGCCGCGATGTGTAAGGGCCGCAAAGTCGAAGTCTTCAACGGTACGGGCTCGCTCGGCCCAGGCCGCACGGTTGGCGTCGTGATGAACGACGGCTCGAAGGCGATCATCACCGGCGATGCCGTGATCCTCGCCACCGGATCGGTGCCCCGCACCATTGCGGGCTTCGATCGGGGTGGCCCGATCATGACCAGCGATGAGGTACTCGATCTCGACTACGTGCCCAGCCGGGTCGCAGTGATCGGTGGCGGCGCCATCGGTTGCGAGTTCGCATCGACGTTCGCCGACCTCGGCTCCGAGGTCACCATCCTCGAAGGTGCACCGAAAATCTTGCCGGGCCTCGATACAGACGTTGCCAAGGTCGTCGAGCGGTCGTTCAAGAAAAAGAAGATCGCCTTGAAAACCGGCATCATGGTCACGGGCCATCAGCCGAACAATTCAGGTGGCACCACCGTTTCCTTTGGCCCGAAAGACGGTGAGAGCGACTCGGTCGAGGTCGACGTCGTCGTCGTGTCGGTCGGTCGTCGGCCGCTCGCTGACCATCTCGGCCTTGAGGGCACAGCAGTCGTCGTCGACGAGCGTGGCTTCGTGCAGGTCAACGAGTACTGCGAAACCGGTGAGCCGGGCGTGTACGCCATTGGCGACCTGATCAACACGCCGCAGCTCGCGCACGTCGGCTACGCCGAAGCGATTCTCACCATTAAGCACCTCCTCGGCGAGAGCCCCATGCCGATCCGTTACGACCGGGTCCCCTGGGCGATCTACTGCCACCCCGAAGTTGCGTGGGCGGGCCCCGACGAGCAGCAGGCAAAAGATGCCGGCTACGACGTTGTCGTTGGCAAGCACTCCTTCAAGTTCAATAGCCGGGCCCAGATCATTGGTGAGACCGAAGGCCTCGTCAAGGTCATTGCCAAGAAGAACCCCGACGGCACAGCGGGCCAAGTGCTCGGCGTCCACATGGTCGGGCCGTGGGCCACTGAGCAGCTATCGGGTGGCTACCTCGCAGTGAACTGGGAAGCAACGGTCGACGAGATCGCCGAGTTCATCCAGCCGCACCCCAGCCTTTCTGAACTGTTCGGCGAAACGGTGCTCTCGCTCACTGGCCGCAGTTTTAGCGGCTGAACGCCGTCCTCCGATTCGTCCTCCGACTCACCCGTCACTCGCACACCTCGCACTTCAACAAGGACTCACCATGGCAGACGTCATTCTTCCCCAGCTCGGCGAAACGGTTACCGAGGGCACCATCACTCAGTGGTTCAAGAAGATCGGCGACGCCGTTGCTGAAGACGAGCCGTTGTTCGAAGTGTCGACCGACAAGGTCGACACCGAGGTGCCGTCGCCGGTCTCCGGCACGCTCACCGAAATTCGCGTCGAAGAGGGTGAGACTGTCGACGTCGGCACCGTGATCGCTGTTGTCAGCGGCGGTGGCGACGCAGCCCCGGCTGCACCCGCCGCCCAACCAGCGCCCGCACCCGAGCCAGCGCCAGCCCCCGCACCAGCCGCACCAGCCGCACCAGCCGCTGCGGCATCCGCACCAGCGCCGGCCCCAGCGCCGATGGCAGCACCGGCTCCCGTTGCTGAGTCAACGACGGCAAAGGCCGGCGACAACCGCCTGCTTTCGCCGGTCGTGCGCCGTTTGGTGAACGAGAACAGTCTCAATCCCGACTCGATCCCCGGCACCGGCCCTGGTGGCAGAATCACCCGCGACGACGTCCTCGATTACATCGATGCCGGCGGTGGCAAGGCAGCCCCGGCGGCCGCGCCCGCTCCGGCCGCGCCCGCCGCCCAAGCATCAGCTGCGGCTCCCGCCGCTCCACCGGCATCAGCTCCCGCAGGGGGTGCGGGTGCCAGCGACACGTCGATCCGGCTCTCCAAGATTCGTCAGCTCACTGGCGATCACATGATCATGAGTAAGGCAGTCAGCCCGCATGCCTTCAGCGTCGTCGAAGTTGACTTCGCCAACGTCGACATCACCCGCAACGCAGCCAAGGCCAGCTGGAAAGCACAGCACGGCTTCAGCCTCACGTACCTCCCGTTCATCTCACGGGCAGTCATCGACGGTCTTCGTGAGTTCCCGCACCTCAACGCGAGCGTCGGTGACGACGAGTTGATCATCCACAACTACATCGATCTCGGCATCGCCGTCGACCTGGATTACGAGGGCCTCCTCGCACCGGTGCTCCGTGGTGCCGAGACCAAACGCCTCGGTGCAATCGCCACCGAAATCTCTGATCTGGCCAACCGGGCCCGCGAGCGCAAGCTCACCCCTGACGAAGTCTCTGGCGGTACGTTCACGCTGTCCAACAACGGTTCGGCCGGGTCGGTGCTCACGATGCCGATCATCAACCAGCCGCAGGTCGGTATCATCTCGACGGATGCAATCGTCCGGAGGCCGGTCGTCACTCGTGGTGCCGATGGCGGCGAAGCAATTGCCATCCATCCCGTCGGTAATTTGGCAATGAGCTGGGATCACCGTGCCTTCGACGGCGCCTATGCGGCCGGCTTCTTGAAGCGGGTCAAGGAGATCCTCGAGACCAAGGATTGGTCGACCGAATTGTGACTCAGCCGCTGCGGGTCCGGTGGTTGGGCAGCGTGCCCTATCGCGAAGCGCTCGCGGTACAGACGTCGCTGTTCGAACACGGCACCGGCCAACACCTGCTGCTCCTCGAGCATCCGCACGTCTTTACCTACGGGCGGACCACCGATCTCACCACCAACCTGAAGTGCGAGCCGGCTGCTGTCGGTGCCGAGCTGATTGCTGCCAAGCGCGGTGGTGACATCACGTATCACGGCCCCGGCCAGCTCGTCGGCTACCCAATTCTGAATGTCGATAACTCGCTCGGGGCAACCGGGCACGTGTGCGGTGTCGAAGGTCTGATCATCGACGTATTAGTCGAACTCGGCGTGCCGAATGCGAGCCGACTTGATGGCTATGCGGGTGTGTGGCTCGATGCGGGTACGGCGCGCGAGCGCAAGATCTGTGCGATCGGCGTGCGGTTGAAGAAGGGGCGGACCATGCACGGTTTCGCCCTCAACGTCACGACCGACCTCACCTACATGCGCGACCACATCGTGCCGTGCGGGATCAGCGACAAGCCGGTCACGTCGCTGGCCGAAGAGGGTGTCGACGTGTCGCTGGCCGACGTCGTTGATGTCGTTGCCCGCCTTGCTGCTGATCGCTGGGCTGCCGACGCTGATGCCGAGAGTGGAGCAGAGGGTCGCGGTGTCGTCGAACGTCAGGACGTGGCCTGGAAGCACGCTGCTGATGGGCGCGACCTTGCAGCGTTCTCACGGGGTGAGGGCCCCGGTGACCAGGTAAAACTCGTGTCAGCACGCGCGACCGGCCGCCTCGAAGCTGCCGGTGTCGATGTTGCTGCCGGGCTGTCGATTGAGACGCGTAAGCCTGATTGGTTGCGCCCGAAGGTCAATCTTGGCCCCGAGGTGCTGGAGCTGAAGAAGACGATTCGTTCGCTCGACCTCATCACCGTGTGCGAAGACGCCGGCTGCCCGAACCTGTCTGATTGCTGGTCTGATGGCACGGCGACCTTCATGGTGTTGGGGGAGCGGTGTACCCGCGCCTGTGGCTTCTGCCTGGTCGACACGCGCAAGCCGATGCTGCCCGCCGACGATGAGCCCGCACGGGTCGCTGAGGCGATCGACCGGATGGCGCTCGATCATGCGGTGCTCACGATGGTTGCCCGCGACGATCTGGCCGACGGCGGCATGGCCCACGTCGCGGCGTGTGTCGAAGCAATCCGGCTCCGGCGCCCGTCCGCGAACATCGAGACGTTGATCTCTGATGCAAAGGGCGACGAAGCATCGCTTGAGTTGCTGTTTGCGTCGCGGCCCGACGTGATGAACCACAACGTCGAGACCGTCGCCCGGCTGCAGCGGGCCGTTCGACCGTCTGCTAGCTACGCCCGATCGCTCAGCGTCCTTGCCCGAGCGAAGAAGGCTGGCTTGATCACCAAGACCGGGTTCATGGCAGGCCTCGGTGAGACCGATGACGAGATTGTTGGCTTGCTCGCTGACATCGCCAACCTCGGTGTCGACATCGTCACGATTGGTCAATACCTGCGGCCGACGTCGAACCACCTGCCGATCGCCCGCTACGCCGACCCCGCCGAGTTCGATCGGTGGAAGCAGATCGGCGAGTCGTTCGGCATTGGCCACGTCCAAGCCAGCCCGTTGACCCGCAGCAGCTACCACGCCAAACAGGCGTCCGACGCCGTCGCAGTCCCGGTGGCTGTCCCGGTGTCGATTTCGCTCTGACCGGGTTGACTGATGCAAGCGGCAGGCTGTTGCTATGTCTCGTTCCGTGGTAGGTCTGAACTCACGTTCAGCGCGGCGCGATTGCCACGAATGCAGGCACGGATGATCGCTCCGAAACTCAGGGCGAGACCGACGGGCAAGATCAACGGCAGCAGGTCCGTCGTCGGGGCGAGCACTCCGACTGCGAAGCCAGTGCGAGCCGATAATGACGGCGGCCGTCTGGAGCCCTCCTCGAGCGGCACTGTTCCCCGCGACCCAGGCTTCAGGCGACGCCAACGTGGCTCGGGTCCGTAGCCCGACCCAGCGATTCGGCCCGATCGCGCCCGCGGTGGTTCGGGCGGCAATGGTCCACAGGACGACGGCACCGACAATCGGCAGCACGCTCAGTGGCAACGCCAGGCCAATCGGCGATCGATTGACGGCCATGAATTGCGTACGAATGTCCACGACGGCGACACGAGTTCTTCCGGCACTGTGACGATGATTTCCATCGCCCGCCGCCGCCCCACTCGCCAGGCAATCGGCTCGGTCCTACTTCGACTGTCATTGCGACTGTCATTGCGATTGCGATTGCGATTGCGATTGCGACTGGGATTGCGACTGGGATTGCGACTGGGATTGCGACTGGGATTGCGACTGGGATTACGACTGCTGATGGCGATGGCGATGGCGATGGCGATGGCGATGGCGATGGCGATGGCGATGGCGATCGCGACTGCTGATGGTCGCTGGATCTCGTGATGCGGTTCGGCCGGGGCTGCGCCGCAGCGAGGTGTCGGGCTGCGCCAGATTCTCTGAGATTTCTTCGATATTTCTGTGGCCAGAGATGCCGCGCAGGGCCACCTGATTGCTGGCCTGAGAAGGGCGCGGCACGCCGTGCGGATGGGCCGTCACGCTGGTTCGCTCGACCGCGTCGCGCCTGGTCAGCGATGCCTCTGGGCCCCCTGGAAGCATCCCGCTGCGCGAGTGGTCCGTCGGTAGCGACGGGAAAACGTGTTCGCCGATGTGCGGTATAATCATTCATATGTTCGCAGCACGAATCGTCGAGTTGGCTGATGCCGACATTGCCGATCTCGACGCTGTGTTGGCGGCGGCGAAACGCAAGCGTGACGAGGCCGATCTGGAGA
>Ga0105051_10006719_pt1 | contig 12260 bp, 9 predicted proteins | sample FRY02_FD_78383 | JGI IMG/M metagenome (GOLD analysis project Ga0105051, IMG submission 78383) | Freshwater microbial communities from Lake Fryxell liftoff mats and glacier meltwater in Antarctica - FRY-02 (megahit assembly) | ecosystem: Environmental > Aquatic > Freshwater > Ice > Glacier...
AAACTCTGCATCAAAACCATACTCTTTACGAACCATTTCCTCTTCATGGACTGTTTTGAGACCGCTCTTACCTATTCAAAGGAGTAGACTATCTTCGTCTTTGAGATCACAATAAAGATTATGTTCTTTGATATTATTGACAATGGATTGCTGCCCAGCTTCTCAATAATTTCGGAGTTTCTTGGCAATATCTTTGCCATAGATGGTCTCGATCTGTCTAAGTCATAACTCACTATCGGGCGTGAGAAAGCCCCCACTACGTCAGGACATACCTCATCAGCAGATATTTTTCTCTACAAGTGTGACTTCGCATCATTGCGATCTCAGATATTGTGCTGCATGGAGTCAGGCCATTCCCCCACCAACAATGAGATAGTCAGTAGTAATATGATCGACAAGAGGTTTGGATAAGTCGTTACCTAGTTCGAGTAGTGATGTATATCGGTGGTTTTGATAACGCATGATACGAGGTTATGATGTAGGGACGCATAGCAATGCGTCTTGTAGGTAAAATAATCCAGAGAAATCAGAAAAAGGTTCGGAAAAATCGGAAAGATGTCATGTAGAGACGCATTTTTGGTACGTCTAATGATGATATATCTTAATTATACTCAATCATCTCAGAATTTGCGAACAATCGATGAAAAATGTATTGACAATATATATATATATATCGGTATTATTATAATTCACATTAAACGAGATAATTATGATAACTTTAATTATATTTCTTATTGCGGTTCTTTTAACCGCCATAGGAGTTATAGGAATCGTTTTAGGTAGCTTTTTTGGTATTCTCATTCAAGAATACTCCCCCGAGGAAGTATCACAGTTAAACGGTCCCTTGAGGTTATCTCTAGTGTTCCTAATTATAGGAATATGTGGGATCATATGGGGAGCCATAAGATTATTTTCCTAAATATGATATTCGTTTAGTGTGAGTTTAGTATGAGACAATGTGTTTCGCTATTTTCATACTAAACGAATATCTTTTCGGTTTTATCCGAGAGGATATTTTTTTGGTTTTTGTTTTTTTCGTCATTGCGAGCGTAACATCGTGGAGCGCGGCAATCCAGTGAATTGAGCTTTTTAAAAATTTGATGCAGTGGTTTGCCACGTCGCTTCATACCTCACTCCTCGCAATGACGATATTTCACAGAGGATGCTTCGTGTCCCACAGGGATTCGTTTTATATTTTCGCGTCCTTACGCAGGTGATTCAATGAATTGCTTCGTCATTACGCTATGCTGCATTCCCCTGTCTGCCGACAGGCAGGTCGCAATGACAAGCATATTAGATAGGTTTACTGATTACTTTTGTTTCACAATATGATCTAAGTCAGACTATCCCATGTTCACGCATATTGCCCGATGCTGGTGTATATCAGCCAAAGGGAACTTGTGGGATAAGATATGATGTATTGTTGATGGCGATGTTTCAGGTTTTGAGTTTACTACAGACATAATCAATTTGATCTTGCTGATTTCACCATAGATATCATCATAGTCCGTAGATGCTAGAGTTAGCATATCAGACGACCTCATCAAGTGTATCATAGGTCATAATGGGGATCACTGGTCAGAAGATCTCAGAGGTCATAATGGGCATATCTAGTGTTACATCAGTCAGAATGGTGAGTGGGACGAATGGTCATATTGTATTATCAATGATTCATAATTCTATTTTACTCGCTCACATGGTTATCGATTGATCGATAGCTGACTGTACTCATGTTTTGGATGATTCAGAGATTATGGCTCACATCCTCGTGTCTGGTGATAATGGATTACCAATTTGTATGTCTTTGAAGTAATGTTGTAACTTTAGTATTAGCTCTTCCCTTTGGCTGCTATGAACAAACAATCTCTTGAGTCCATCACAGATCTGACCTGCGTGCCACACACGATATTGATCAATCATATCCATCATTGCATCATCGATTGGAGTATCGGGTAAGATAATACCTGGAGCCGATCCACCGAGCTCAAAATGAGTGTAAGTCAGATGTGCTGCTGCATTTGCTTGGATGATTTTTCAGACCTTTGTTGATCAAGTGAAGATAATTTGTGATACTGGAAGTTTGGTGAGTTCGTCTCCAAGAGTACCGTCTCCATAGACCGGCTGAAATACATTATCAGGGAGTTGAGTAATGAGTAGATCATTGAGTAGTTTTACTGTCCAGATGCATGCAGATGCTGACTTATAGATTATGGCATTGCCTGCGAGGAGCGCTGGTATGACTTCTCGTACTCGCTGACTGCTGGGGTAATTCCACGGAGAGATCACTGCTGTTACTCCACGTGCTTCATAATACTGTGTATGGACTCCGTGCTGATTTTGGTAGATAATCTCAGGACTAAGCATCTGCTCAGCATGCTCAAGATGCCAACGCATATATCCGATATCATAGTCAACATCACCATATGCGTGAGTGATCGCTTTGCCAATTTCCAAGCTAATAGATTGTGCTATCTTATTACGATGAACAATATACTGATCCAAGAATGCTTGAATACATCATATCCTGACTTGTATGGATGTTTGTGACCAATTGGCAAATGCGTGCTGAGATTGAGCGAGCATTTGTGGTAGATCGCAGATCTGAGTAGGTTGTATCTCTCATAAGATCTGTTGGTTTCATCGATTGGAGCGTGCTAGTATATTCATACTACTATGATATTGACTGGATAACAATAGTACAATTATTGAGTATATTTTGATTGAAGATCAAGTGACAAATACTTATTTTGCTAATAAATTATGAACTAGGTCATAATCAACAGCGAAGATACTATCAATCTGCTCTGGAGATAGCTGGACAAACTCACCGACGGGAAGATCTCCAATCAGCAAACCACCAATCGCAGCACGATGAAGTCAGACTACTTTATTATTAATACTGAGGAGCATCTTTTTGATCTGGTGATAGCGTCACTCAAAGATGGTAAGGATAATATGATGTGTGTTGATACGGGTTATGAGTGATGGCTTGGTCATGAGAGTTCATCATTTGTCTTCGATCTCGACTCACAATCTTAGCTTGTCGAGTTCGGTATCAGTTAGCTCGAGCATGCTCGTGACGAGATAGGTCTTGCCAACTTTGCGGTTTGGGTGGATGATGCGATGCATGAGCTCGTTGTCACTGGTACATAAGAGTAGTCATGTGGTGTCAACATCTAGTCTACCGGCAGGATTCATGAGTTTGGTGTACGCCCAATCCCCCAATATCTCACGATAACTAGGGTGTCATCCGTCTTCTACGTTACTACTTACGTATCATTCAGGTTTGTGTAACATCATGCTAATCGTGTCAACAACAGTGATATCTTGATCAAGTTCTGGTCGATGTAGTGTAATTGTCTGACCCGCTTGGATGTGTTCTTTATGTGTGGATGCTACTGTTCCATTGATGCTAATGAGTCATTGTTTGGTCCATTGTGGGACATCACTACGAGCGATAATTCATAGATTTCATAGGTATTTGTCAAGACGCATGGACATAGGATAAGAAAAAGAACAAGTATAAAGTTATATTCAGTATTTATACTGATGTTGATGAGTGTTTCAAACTATCAATGATTAATTATCATTTGTAATAAAAATCATAATAGTTATACAAGTATTACTTTTCTCACTCTCGTGGATTCGTTGTTACTTTATATTTTACTGTATTATATTATGTCACATATTTGTGTAATGCCTACGATCACCTATGCAACATTAGGTACTAAATGACAGATTGTCATACCCAAAGAAGCCAGAGATAAGCTCCACGTCTGACCTGGCGATAAGGTGGTCTTGATGATTGAAGATGGTAGACTGATGATTATCAACCCTGATGGTGTGCAACATATGATTAATATTTTGCAAGAAGGTATGATGAATCATGAAGCACTAGAGAGTAAGAAGTCAGAAAAGAAAGAAAAGAAAGTAAAAAAGGAGAAGAAGTCAGAAAAGAAATAATATTTATCTCGTGATCTTATCACTGATGACTAAAATTCTCAATACTCAAATCCTTTATCAAGATAAGTTTTTCACGATTAAATGTGATGAAGTGCAACTTGATAGCGGTAGAGTATGAAAATTTGAATATATTGATTCGGTAAACCCATGAGATGGAGCGGTTGTTGTAGTTCCTATTGATGAGCAATGATATTTCTACGTTGTATCAATGTTTCAGGTTGGATCGTGAGTAGATACGATAACGTTTCCAAAATGATATATGCCTGCTTGAGAAGACCCACTGGCAAGAGCAAATTTGGAACTACAAGAAGAAGTATGATTATCGGCTTCAAATCTAGTAAGTCTTGGTAGTCTATATTCACATCCGTGATGGATCACCTGGAAACATCATATTATCCTTGCGCAGTGACTATCTCCATCGACACTTGAGTGAGATGAAATCGAAACAATCACGATACTCAAATGTACACAAGACGAAATCAAAACGATGATCATGAGCTGACAAATCTGTGATGCAAAGACGATAGCAAGTTTCTATATGGCTGTGGAGTATTTATCAAAATAAATATAAGCTCATCGGACATAAAATATTATGTCCCTACAACATATTCTAATCCAAAATTATTGTAATCTCTCTATCGGTCAAGGCGAGCCATTGACCCTACAAAATATTCTAACTTATCTAACTTTTCTAATCTCATGAAATTGAAACAGCTATCAACAATGATGTGTACTCTATGATTTGTCCTTATACTTGCATGATGTGGTAAGCCTGCTGTCATCGAAGAACTGGTCAAACAACCATATTATCTCACTGTACAACCACTCACTAAGTCAGATCAAGCTGGTACAATAACCAAAAATGCAAAGGTCATCGGTACGAGTGAAATCATTATCACTAGTCAGGTAGGTGGTCGTGTGACTGCGATTAACTCTGATCTCGGAGCGAACGTCTCTAATAGTCAATCAATACTGCAGCTTATGGATACTGCTGGATCGATACGTTTTGGTGTGGAAAAATGACAGCTCGCAGTACAATCTGCGCAGAATAGTTATGCGGTACAAAAGGCAAACCTGGAAAAGCAGATTGCAGATGCTCAGATTGCACTGGATAGAGCTCAGTTATGATATAACTCTACCGCATCAGATGCGGCTAAGCAGTTGGAAAAGCTAGACTATGATCTGACTAACGTGGATGCTAATGCGAGTGGATCGAGTACACAACTACAACTACAGAAACTACAGAAAGATCTAGCCAAGGCACAATTTGATTATCAGACAAAACTGGATGTTGATAATCAGACGCTAGATAATTTTATCAAGACAGCGGGAAATATCAACACTGATATTACTAATCTGATGAGTGACGTAGTGACTGAATCAGATAAGCTCTTATGAGTGAGTGAGGAATGGAAAAACTATAATGATGCGTATGAAGTATATCTATGAGCCAAGGATTTTTCTGCAAAAATAAAAGCAGAAGATTCTTTGCGTAACTTACAATGATTACAAGATAAACTTGATATACTTAGTCAGACTAGTATTAATCAGAATAATATAGTAGAATATTTGTCTTCATATGGTGATATTATCCGTGGTATTAACTCCCTTGTTACGGATATTAAGAATGTACTTACGGCAAGTATTCCATCTTCTAGCTTATCGCAGGCAGGTATTGATGGTCTTAATGCGCAATATAACTGACTTGCGGCGAGATCGAGTGGAATCACTGCTTCGATTACTGCTCAGGTCAATGGTATCAATTCGTTTCTTACGAGTTATGAGCAATGACAACAGTCCCTTGCACAACAGATTGATATTCTTAGAGATCAAATTACTCTTGCTCAGAAGTGACTGACTGATGCACAATTTACTACGGAGATTGGAGCAGATAGAACCAAAACATCGCTTGATGCTAATATTCAAAATGCGCAACTATCGCTTGATAGTACGAAGCTTGCTACTGATTTTGTTACTAATACAAAAGATCTTAATCTGCAGACAATCCAAAATCAACTTGCAAGTGCTCAGGTAGCCTTGAGAGAGTTGGATTTTAAAGCGGCAAAATATACGGTAAGATCTCCGATCCGTGGTATTGTGAGTGATATACTGGTAGATGTATGACAAGAGGTAGTTCCAGGTACACCACTTGCGAGAGTGGTGAGTAATACTCAGCAACTTGAGATCAATATGAATGAGTCAGAGCTTGAATATTTAGCTGTCTGACAAGATGTTATGGTGTCTAATGAATATCAAACTGGTAGCGCTGTGATTGATACCATTGCTCGTGTAGCTGATAAGGATGGTACGTTTAGGGTTATCATTACTCTAGATGATGATGTGTTTAGTGTAGGTAGTTTTGTGGATGTCAACATCCCTTTACGTAAGTGAAATATCATGATTCCTCTTAATGCAGTCAATATTGTTGATGCTAATCGTGGTCAGATTTATTTATGGGATGGTGAGTCAATTATTAATAAGTCAGTATGATTGGGTGCTATTTTTGGTGATATGGTTTCAATTACTGATTCTGTAGAGGCATGATTGATGCTTATTGTTTCTAATGTAGATAATTATGATGAAACTACATATGTTCTTGAAGTCAAAAAAAGAGAATGGTAGAAAAGTGATATACATTACAGAATTTGGAGAATATGCTATTATAATGTATCATCATCTATTCTTGAGATAATGTCACTTTAGATTCTCAAGAGATATTTTAGTAAACCTTATACATTACCATGTCAGATCAGATCAAGTCATATATTATGAGCCTGGAAAATACTTATTTTGGTCGACGGATCAAAAACTATAGAGTATCGTTTATGGCGTTATTTTTGTTGGTATTATATGGTAGTTATAGTCTAGTTATATTACCAAAAGAATCCTCTCCTACTATCAAGTTTGGTATTGTGCAGGTGACTACCGTCTATCCTGGTGCAAATCCTGTCGACATTGATGATATTATTACAGAGAAGATTGAAGATTCGGTCAAAGATCTTAAGTGAGTAGATAAGGTAGAGTCGAGATCATCGCTATGAGTTTCATCGGTTACTATTACATTAGAAAATGGTATTGATACGAAAGATTTTGTTAATGAGGCTAAACTCAAGGTTGATTCTCTAAATTTTCCTGATGATGTGTTTGATCCTAATGTATCTGAACTGAGTACGGATAATGAAGTATTATTTGAGATGATGATCTATGGATCGCAAGAATATTTTACGATGAATCAGGTCAGAAGTCTCGCAATGGATATGAAAGACAGTCTCAAATGACAATGATCGATTGTGGATGTTTGAGTAGATGGTGTTGCTGGTGAGAGTGACTATAATATATGAGTTTACCTTGATCAGTGAAGAGTAGAAGACCTGGGTCTGACAGTATGATGAATTGTCTCACAGATTAGGGCATATAATAGTAACTTACCCCTTGGTAATCACACTGTATGAGAGCTTAATTATGACTATCGTATCAATAATGAACTTACTGATATCGGTCAGATGCAGGAGATTCCTATCAATATAGGTACTCGTTATGTGACATTGGCAGAGCTTGCTAGTATCACGAGAAGCTACAAAACCGATGATGTTACCTATGGATGAGTGGGTGGATCAGAGAATAACTATGCAGTTAATCTTACTATCTTCAAAAAGGCGGGCGGTAGTATTTTTAGTGATGCTGATGAGGCAAAACAATTGATTAATGAAGAGATTAGGAAGGTGAAATATCGTGGAATCTCAATGATTTATACCAGAGACTTATCAGAAATTATTATCGAAGATTATATATCATTATGACGAAATGGTGTCAGCGCTATTTTGTTAGTAACGATTATTACGGCTTTTTTTATTGGTATTAGGCAGTCCATTATTGCGACTATTGCAATGATTGTTTCGTTTTTTATTACCTTTATTATTTTACAGCTATTATGATTGACATTAAATTTTCTGACTAATTTCTCGTTGATCCTTGCATTTGGTAGTGGTATTGATACGGTGATTGTGTTTATTGAGGCAGCATATGCCAATATGAAACGCTGATTTAATCCCAAATCAGCCATGCTCATCGCAGTCAACACCTATAAGTCAGCCAATATCAATACATCACTCATCAATCTATGTGTATTTATTCCATTACTAATTTTACCTGGAATTACTGGTAAATTCTTATCATTTATTCCGATTACGATTTTTACTACTCTGTTGGGTAGTCTGCTCATGTCACTCACGGTTAATAATGCACTATTTTATAAACTCAATAAGCCTTGGAATTATTACTTTGCTGATAGTGATGATAATGAAGATGATGATGTCATTTTGAGTGAGGTAGAACAAGCAATATTGGATCAGGAAAGAACTGGTAAACAAGTAAAGCCAACTACCGATAAACCAGCAATGGAGCGTATTATTGATAAAATGATGTTATGATATGTTGCAATGTTGCGCTATCTTTTGGAAACAAAATTGCGTAGATCATTGACGATTCGATTGCCGATTGTGGCAGTTATCCTCTCGTTTGTATTATTAGCTCCCAATATTGGGTTTAAATTATTCCCGTCGGGAGATAACCCATTTGCGAATATTGTCATTGAGGCTAAAGAGTGAACAAGTATTTGATCGACGATTGTGGTGTCTGAGGGTATTGACGCTATTATTGCTCAAATACCGGAGATTAAAAGTTATGATATTACTGTTAAGGCTGGTCAGATTCGTATTGGTACTGTGCTTATCGATAAAGAGTTACGTGATCGTGATAGTTTTCAGATTCAGGATGATATCCTAGTACAGTTATGATATTTGACATCTGCATGATATCGTATTGAAGGTCAAGTACAGGCTTGATGACCACCTACTGGTAAAGCAGTATGAATCAAAATTGTGGCAGTAGATAAAACTAAACTTGTATTACTCAAATCAGTCAGTGAAGATTTTGAGTTATATTTGAAGAGTTTGACTGGTACGGTCAATGTTACTAATTCTAATACGACATCTCCTGGTCAGTTTGAGATCGTATTTGATCGTGATAAACTAGCTCAACTATGATTAACCCCTCAAGATATTCAGTTTGAGATTAATAATGTAATCAATGGTCAAAAAGCATGAACAATTAATCTTGAATCTGTTGAGAGGGATATTGTGGTGCAATATGATGAGTTTCGTGATGAGGTGACTCCAAGTCAGATTATGGACCTGACAATTACAACTCGTACTGGTCCAGTGAAGATCTCTGCAATTGCTAAGGTAGTGCTCAATCAGTCACTCACTAGTATTGCCAGAAGTGATGGGCAAATCGTAGCAACAGTTGAGTCAGATCTCCAACCATGACTCACTCCGACTAATTTCCAACCTCAGCTCATAGCGTTTGCTGATAGTTATGAGTTTCCTGCGGGGATTGCCTATACTGCTGGTGGTGAAAATCAGGCAAATGCTGACTTGATTCAGGGTGCGTTGATTGGATTGGTGATTGCAATACTGTTGGCGTTTATTATTCTTGTGTATCAGTTTAACTCCTATAGTCTGCCTGCGATTGTGATCTATAGTATCTTTACTGCGTTTTTGTGAGTGAACTTATGATTGCGAGCAACTGGCAATCCATATAGTATGGCGGTACTGATCTGATTTATATCGCTGATCTGAGTAGTGGTCAATACTGCAATCTTCCTGGTCGATAGGTTCAAAGCTAATATGGAAAAGTGAGCAGAAGTAGTAGATGCAATTATCGAAGCTGGACAGGTGAGATTTACACCGATTGTTATCTCTACGATCACTGCCCTACTGTGAGTATGACCAGTAGTGACGCAGGATGAGTTTTATGCAGGACTATGATATACGGTGATCTTTGGGCTTGTATTCTCTGCAGGTATTACACTGCTAGCAGTACCGATGTTGATCTATTGGGTCAAATATGAGAAGCCTAGACAATTAGCAGAAAAGATAGATGAAGTGTTGGAAGAGTGAGAGGAAAATATTTAATATCTTGAAATATATTATTATGATCCAGATAGAATCCTGACGAAAACAAGCTCTTGCTGCCCAGTGGGAGCAGCCTTACATCTGAGAGATCAAAAGCTATCTACTTGAGCGTAAACAAACTGGAGCAATAATTTATCCTGAGAGTAAGGATATCTTTGCTGCGTTTGATCATAGTAGTTGGGAGAATACTCGTGTGGTAATATTGTGACAAGATCCCTATCATGGTGCTGGGCAAGCTCATGGCTTATCATTTAGTGTGTCAGTATGAATACCTCTCCCACCATCCCTGGTCAATATCTACAAGGAGGTGAAGTCAGACTATCCAAATACTAAATATGATAACGGTGATCTGACTCATTGGGCGGATCAGTGAGTATTATTGCTCAACTCACTCCTGACGGTGGAAGCAGGCAAACCACTATCGCATGCACATATCTGATGGCAATACCTGACCGATGCAGCGATATCAGCATTGTCGACTCATAAGGAGCATGTGGTGTTTATGTTGTGGGGTAAGTGGGCACAGAGCAAGGCTGCGCTGATCGACTGATCCAGGCATCTCATCCTGGAGTCTTCCCATCCATCTCCGCTGGGTGCATGGCGTGGGTTTGTGTGATGCGGACACTTCTGTAAGTGTAATGAGTATCTGAAAGAGAATGGACTGAAGGAGATTAGGTGGTAAGTAAATTTCTTCTCCCTTTATCAGGAAAACTTAAGAAATCTCCTCGGCTTTTCCGTGTCCTCCTTATCAGGGGAGGGATCAACAAACCTCCCGTCACTCGCTTTGCTCGTGCCACCCTCCTTATACCCTCAAGGGGCACCGAGGTCAGGAGGGATAACTCACAGTTTTTGTTTTGATTTTTTTATTGTGGTTTTGCTTATATTCCTGCATCCTCCCTGATAAGGGAGGGGGACCGCTCGCGGTGGTGGGTTTGTAAAGATGCTTGGAGGTTTGCTTGAATTGTGAGTTTGCAAGTAAGTTTGTATTTGTTATGATATTATCATGTCCCAACTTCCTTACATCCCGTATAGCTCTACGAACTCAGATTATGCCAAGCAAAACAGAAAAGCCATGACATACTGCGAAGCAAGGCTACGGTTTCTCGTGCTCAAAGATAGGCTCGTATGATATAAGCGAATCAGACAGAAGATGATAGGAAGCTACATATTAGATTTCTACTGTGCAAAACTAATGCTGGGTATCGAGATCGATGGAAGTTCACATGATGATAAGCAAGACTATGATGAGATGAGATCCAAGGTACTGCGTGATTATGGAGTCAAAATCATCAGATATACTAATACACAAGTAGCTAAGCATCTCGAATGAGTGTTTGATAGTATTATCAACGAAGTTAGAGATAGAGAGGAGGAAATTAGTCAGAGATTATGATAAGAAAAAAACTCACGGTTGTGAGTTTTCTTACTTTTAATAATTACTTTCAAAAAAATCTTCATCAATTTCTTTAATTTCATAGGTATTTTTGACTTGTACGCCGACTCCGTATTGATGCATTAAATCTACAAGCTTTTCTCAATCAATCAAAATAATTTTCATTTCCATCTGACTTGCATAAGATTTTGCATCACTAGAAAATTTAGAGGTAGTTACAAATACTCATTTCTTTGCTTTTTTGCCAGCGAGTGCTCATACAAATTTTTGAACTTCCGGTCTACTTACTTGTCATTGTCGTCTTTTAGCCTGAATATAAATTACATCTAATCATAATTTATCTTCATTTATCATGCCATCAATACCCTCATCGCCAGATTTTGAGGTTTCTATCATATCGCCATATCACATTTTATTTAAAAGCCTTAAAATCACTTTTTCAAAATAGTATGGATCAATTTTTAATAATCTTTCTAATAGGTCTAATTTTACTTCATTTTCAATTGTTATAACTCAAGTATCAATAAGATCTTGCGGAGAGGCGCTTGCTAGTTGTAGATTTTCTTGTGGTATTTTATTTTCTTCTTTATAAAAAGATAAGTAATCAGAATTATTATCAACATCATTTAGACTCAAAGTTTTATTTTCTTCTAATATTCATTTTCCTTTGGCAGTAATTTCTGTCATTCCTCTTTCAGGATAACTCACGAATCATCATTTTTTTAGGTATGATTTTCACCAAGCAATTCTATTAAAAATTAGAATATCTCCTGTTTTTGTTCTTTCATCTAATAATTCTTGCGGTAGATCTGAATAGTATTTATCAACAACACTCTTTAATAAATCTCTATGGGATAAAATACCGCTATTATTTAAAATTTCTAATATTGGAATAAATGTCTCGTGAAATTTAGGTAAGTGCATAAGAA
>Ga0105051_10006722_pt1 | contig 12256 bp, 9 predicted proteins | sample FRY02_FD_78383 | JGI IMG/M metagenome (GOLD analysis project Ga0105051, IMG submission 78383) | Freshwater microbial communities from Lake Fryxell liftoff mats and glacier meltwater in Antarctica - FRY-02 (megahit assembly) | ecosystem: Environmental > Aquatic > Freshwater > Ice > Glacier...
CGTGAGGATTATCTCCTCCCCATTTGCCTTTTCTTGAATCCCATAAACGCAATTTACAATCAGGATACCAGCCACAATGATGAATCCATTTCCCACAATAATTGGTCAAGCGATTCATCGAATAACCATCATGCGTCCAGTTTTCTTTTACCTTTAGAATTGATTTTCTTAAAGACTCATCCAAGGCTTCGTCAGCATCTAATGATAGGATATGAGGGTAAGTTGCTTGTGAAATAGCCCAGTTTTTTTGCTCTATATGACCTTCAAAAGCATGTTGAACAAACTTAACATTGTATTTCATGCAAATTTCTTCGGTTTTGTCTTTTGAAAATGAATCTACTACAACAATTTCATCTACTAAATTTTTGAGAGAATCAAGACATCTTTCGATGTTTTTCTCTTCATTAAACGTAATGATAACTGCAGTAATTTTAATCATTTATTTCACTCTCAATTCTTGTCCAACGGTGATTATTTCCAAATTAATACCAGGATTTAATTCAATTAATTGTTGTTGAGTAAGATTGTATTTTTGAGCGATTTTTATTCCTGTATCACCGGCTTTTACTTCACAATATTTTTTTGCAGGAATAATAGGTTTTGGTTTTTTTACAGGAGGAACAACTATTTGTTTAGCCACCTTTGATGAGTCAACTGCTGCATCTGTAGTAGAAATAATATTTACATTTTCAGGAGAAACAATTTGAGGAATCTTTAAAAGCTGCCCTGTATAAAGAACTACACTTTTCATGTTATTTGCAATTAATATATCATTAACTGTTACTGCGTATTTACCTGCAATAATTCCTAAACCTTCTCCTCTTTTAACAGCATGTATAACATATACAATCGTAGGAACAACGGGTTTTTCCTTCACAGCTGGAACAACTTTCACAGGTTTTTCCTTTGGAAGATTGGGTTTAACTATCGGTTTTACATTTGTTACACTAACTTTCAAAGGTGATTCTGTTTTAGATTCACCGCTACTATCAGCACTTATTTTTACTGTAGCTGAATCTATGGTATTTGGTTTAGCTGGCTCAGGAGAATAAATTGTTTTTTCAAGTACATACACTTCTTTTTCAAGTGAAACAATTTTACCTATTTCCTTGATAGGACCAGTAATACATTGCTTCGGATTTGAAAATGGAATATAACCTGTTTTATAAATAGGATTCAATGTTTGTATTTCATCTGCAGACCAACCTGTTAGTTTTGAGATAGTTGACATGTGTAGTCCATCTTTTAAACAAATTGTATCCAACTGTCCGTAATTCCATTTTGCTTCCATCGGCACAATATTATGTTCAGCATGATACGTTAATAAATAAGCCGCAGCAATAAAATTAGGCACATATCCTTGTGTTTCTAAAGGTAAGAATGGTCTAACTTCCCAATAGGTCTTTTTTCCTCCTGAACGACGAATTGCTTTGTTTACATTTCCTGGTCCAGCGTTGTAGGATGCTAAAGCTAAATTCCAGTCACCATAAATGTCATGTAATTTTTTTAAGTAACGACAAGCAGCATCGGTAGCTTTATCTGGATCCATTCTCTCATCAATGTAAGAATTTTCGTTTAATCCATAATACAATCCTGTTCTGTACATAAATTGCCACAAACCTAAAGCACCTGCTCTGGATTTAACTTGTGGTCGAAGCCCACTTTCAATAACGGCTAAATATTTCAATTCAATTGGCATGTTATAATGTGCCAATTTTTCTTCGAACATTTCAAAATACAATGCTGATCTACCTAAAACTACTCTAGCAAAACTTCTTCTTTTTTCAGCAAAAAACTTAATCGTTGCCAATGCTTGAGGAGTACAATCCAAATGGAAAGGACTCATCGCATTCATTTTTTCTAGACGCTGGCAATAAATAGAATCGGAAAAACGAGGAATTTGTCCTGGCTCGTATTTCAACGCATTTATAATAGAATCATAATTATTTTGACTCGCATAATCTGCATAAAATGCATTTAAGGATTGTTCAACAGTTGTGATGAATGGATCGTTGTTGACAGGACTTTTCTTGAGAGTATCTTTTACTTGAGATACAGCAATTAAGCTAATTAAATTAAATAAAATTACTCCAATAATCCTGTTCATACACTTATTCTTAAGCTATCTCAGATAGATAGTGTGAGAAATTAAATAATTCTTTTTCTTTGAAATGGTTTGCCATTACTTGTATTCCGAAAGGCATTCCATTACTGTGTTTACCCAATGGTAAAGAAATAGCTGGATTTCCCGTTAAATTTGCATGAACCGTAAATATATCTTGTAAATACATTTGTATAGGATCTTTTACACCATCTAAAGGAAATGCCGTTGAAGGCGTTGTCGGTAAAATCATCACATCATAATTTGACATAATTTCATCTGTTTTATCCCTCAATATCCTACGTACTTTTTGACCCTTTGAATAATACGAATCATAAAATTCATTGGATAAAACAAACGTTCCTGCCATTATTCTACGTTGAACTTCTGGACCAAATCCTTCACTTCTTGAATTTACATACGTTGCTTCAACTCCAGCAGCAATTGAGCTTCTATGTCCATAATGTACTCCGTCACAACGAGATAAATTGGATGATGCCTCAGCAGTTGTTAAAACGTAATAAGTTGGAACCATATATTGCAAATAAGGAAACGATACATTTTCAACCGTATGACCATCGTCTTTTAATTTTTGTATCGTTGCTTCCATTTTTTTAACAACTTCTGGATCTACTCCTTCAGTTTCTAAACTTTCAGCCAATACAGCAATTCTTAATTTTCCAATTTTTTCAAATGCTGAATAATTTTCAACTGGTTTGGAAGAAACGGTATTATCATATTCGTCTTTTCCTGCCATTATTTCTAATAACAAAGCCGAATCTTCTAAATTATTTGTGATTGGTCCTATTTGATCAAATGATGATGCATACGCAATTAATCCAAAACGACTAATTCTACCATAGCTTGGTTTTAATCCGTAAGTACCTGTAAATGAAGCTGGTTGTCGGATAGACCCTCCCGTGTCACTTCCTAATGCCACAGTGCAAAGATTTGCAGCAACCGCAGCTGCTGTACCTCCTGACGATCCTCCTGGCACTAATGAATGGTTCAATGGATTTTTAACCGGTCCGTAAGCAGAAGTTTCGTTTGAACTACCCATTGCGAACTCGTCACAATTTAAACGTCCAATTATTACTGCATCTTCATCTATTAATCGTTGAACAGCAGTTCCTGTATACAACGACTCAAATCCTTCTAATATTTTTGAAGACGAAGAGACCTTATGATTTTTATAACAAAGATTATCTTTGATTCCAATAACCATTCCAGCTAATCTACCTACTTTTCCTTCACGTATTTTTTCATCTACACGCAAAGCTTGTTCACGCACACTTGTTTCAAACACTTCTAAAAAAGCATTTAAATCAGATTGTTTTTGAATATTTGTTAAATAATATTCAACAATATTCAATACAGATTTACCCGAAGAAAGGGCAGACTTTACTTCAGCAAAAGTTTGATACATCAGTTAACTTGTTTTTAAGCTTTTTTTTCGTCTTCTATTTTAGAATCTTCCTTTGCGTCAGTTCCTTTTGAAGCATCTTTGAATTCCTTCATTCCTTGTCCTAGGCCTTTCATTAATTCTGGAATTTTTTTACCTCCAAATAATAAAAGCACGACTGCTAAAATCAAAATTATGTGTCCTGGAGTTAAAACGCTTGCTTGAATAATCATAATCGATGTTTTTTAATTATAGTACAAAGTTACTTAAATATCATTAATTGCATTGGAAATAAAAGAAAATAGTATAAATGAAATTGTTAGAAAGATGATTTTCATTTGTGATGAATTAATTTAGTACTTATAATTGAGCAAGTATAGCTTATAAAAAAGGGATAGAGCTTGTGCTCTATCCCGTTATAATTTTATTTTAAATTTTTAATTACAACTTACGAGCAATTTCAGTTTCTTCGTAAGATTCAATAATATCTCCTGCTTTAATATCATCAAATTTATAGATATTTAAACCACACTCATACCCATGTTTCACTTCTTTGACATCGTCTTTGAAACGTTTCAATGATCCAAGTTTACCAGTATGAATTACGATTCCATCACGAACAACACGGATAACAGAACTTCTTTTGAAGATACCTTCCGTTACGAAACATCCTGCAATTGTACCCACTTTCGTGATATCGAACGTTTCACGTATTTCTGCAGATCCAACGATTTTCTCTTCGATATCTGGAGAAAGCATTCCTTCCATTGCAGCTTTAATTTCGTCAATCGCTTTGTAGATTACTGAGTAAAGTCGAATATCAATTTGCTCTTGATCAGCTAATTTACGAGCTGCAACTGATGGTCTAACTTGGAAACCAATAATGATTGCATCCGAAGCTGCAGCCAAGTTGACATCTGCCTCAGAAATTGCTCCAACACCTTTGTGTACAATTTTAACCGCAATTTCACCAATTGATAAGTTTTGTAACGAATCTGCTAATGCCTCGATAGAACCATCCACATCTCCTTTTACGATAATATTCAATTCTTTGAAATCTCCGATAGCCAAACGACGACCGATTTCATCCAATGTAATATGTTTCGTAGTACGAAGTCCTTGCTCACGATGTAGTTGCTCACGTTTAGTTGCAATATTTTTCGCTTCTCTCTCATCGGTTAATACATGGAATTTATCCCCTGCACTTGGTGCACCATTGATTCCTAAAATAGAAACCGGTCTTGATGGCTCTGCTTCTTTCAATGAAACTCCATGCTCATCATGCATCGCTCTAACACGACCATAGTTACGCCCTACCAATACAACATCTCCAATTCTCAATGTTCCAGCTTCAACTAAAATATTAGTTACAAAACCTTTTCCTTTATCTAATGAAGATTCAATTACTGTTCCAACAGCATTTTTATTTGGATTTGCTCTAATATTTAACAATTCAGCCTCCAATAATACTTTGTCAAGTAATTCATCAATGTTTAAATTCTTCTTAGCAGAAATCTCTTGACATTGGTATTTACCACCCCAATCTTCTACTAAGATATTCATTTGAGATAACTGCTCCTTAATTTTATCAGGATTAGCACCGTCTTTATCAATTTTATTAATTGCAAATACCATTGGTACACCTGCAGCTTGAGCATGAGAAATCGCTTCTTTTGTTTGAGGCATTACATCATCATCCGCAGCAACAATAATAATTGCAACATCTGTTACTTGTGCACCCCTAGCTCTCATCGCTGTAAACGCCTCGTGACCTGGAGTATCTAAGAATGTCATTTTACGACCATCTTTTAATACTAAAGAATAAGCACCAATATGTTGTGTTATTCCTCCAGCCTCACCAGCAGTTACATTTGCATCTCTAATTTTATCTAATAACGAAGTTTTACCGTGATCGACATGTCCCATTACCGTAATAATTGGTGGTCGATCGATTAAATCTTCCTCTCTATCTTCTTCTTGAACAATTGATTCTTGAACGTCTGCACTAACGAATTCTGTTTCAAACCCAAATTCTTCTGCAACAATTTGAATCGTCTCTGCATCTAAACGTTGGTTGATTGAAGCGAAAATACCTAACGACATACAAGCAGAAATTACTTGAGTCGATTGCACATTCATCATCGAAGCTAACTCAGAAACAGTTACGAATTCTGTCAATTTCAAAATTGACATTTGTAATTCTGCTTCATCAGCTTCGTCTTGACGACGTTGAGAATTTACATCCCGTTTTACTTTTCTATTTTTAGAAGCTTTTGATTTTCCTCCTTTATTTGATAAACGTGCTAATGTATCCTTAATTTCTTTTTGGATATCACGTTCATTAATTTCAGGTTTAACAAATTTCCCTCCTGCTTTATTAAAATTAGCAGCTCCTGGTCCAGGTCTGTAATTTGCTGGTCTTGGAACACCTCCAGAACGTGTTGTTCCTGCTGGATGTGGTGTTCCTGCCGTACCTGGAGTTCCAGCTGCAACACCTGCAGATGAAGGTTTTGTAGGATCAATTTTCTTAATTCTTTTTCTCTTTTTACGAGGATCATTTGAATTTAATGGTCTACCATTACCTGATGGTTTTGGTTTGTTCACTGGTAATTCAATTTTACCAAGTACAGTTGGACCAGTTAAAATTTTTCGTTCAACACGGATTGTTTCAATTTCCTTCGGAGCAACTGGTTCAACAGGAACTTCAACCTTCTGTACTACTTTAGGAGCTTCCACTTTTTTCGCTGCCACTTTAGGAGCAACAACTGGGGCAACATAAGGAGTTTTTTTAGGTTTCTCGTATTTCTTTTTATCGGGACGTGTTTTAGTATTCAATTTATCTAAATCAATACGCCCAACAACTTGAACCTGAACATCGCCTTCACCAATGGTAACTGGTTTATGAGTTTCAGCAATTATAGGAGTTTTTACAACTGGCTTAACTTCCTCAACTGGATTAACGTTCTCAATTGACTTAACCTCTTCTTTTTGAACCTCTTGTGAAGCTTCAGCTTTTGGCACAACGGGAGCTGTATTTTTGATTTTATCAAAAGCAGCTTGATCCACATCGTCTTCATCTTCTACTTTTGGAGCTTCACTTTGCCTAGTATCTCGTATAGAAATCGTTTCACGTTTCTCACGTTTTACACTCGTCATTTTTGACTGTTCTTTAATAGTTTGGTCTGCTGCAAACTCACTTTGAAGTAATTCATAATGAGTTCCCTCCAATTTCGTGTTTGGATTGATATCAATCTTTACTCCTTTAGAGGCAAGAAATTCTGTCAATGTTGCAATTCCAACATTCAACTCTCCTGCTGCTTTTCCTAATCGAATTGATTTTTCGGCCATAAAATTATCCGTCCTTTTTATTAACTTATTTTATTACTACGTATTCCCTTTTAAGTGTGCCATTTTGATTAATTATCAAATTCTGCACGAAGTATTCTAAATACCTCCTCAACTGTTACATGCTCTAAGTCTGTACGTTTAACTAAGTCTTCAACACCTAATTCTAATACTGATTTTGCACTATCACACCCAACAGCTTTCAATTCGTCTATGATCCAGCTTTCAATTTCATCTGCAAATTCTTCTAAATCAACATCTTCAACATCTACTTCACCATCTCTATAAACATCTAATTCATAACCAGTTAATTTACCAGCCAATTTAATGTTATGTCCACCCCTACCAATCGCCAAAGACACTTGATCAGGTTTCAAAAATACTTTTGCACGTTTTTCTTCTTCATTGATTTCTACCAACGTAATCTTCGCTGGAGATAATGCTCTAGTGATGAATAATTGAGCATTATTTGTATAATTAATTACATCAATGTTTTCATTTTTCAATTCGCGAACGATACCGTGAATACGAGAACCTTTCATTCCAACACAAGCTCCAACCGGATCAACTCTATCATCATACGATTCAACAGCTACTTTTGCTCTTTCTCCTGGTTCACGAACAATACGTTTGATTGTAATTAAACCATCAAATACTTCTGGAACTTCTAATTCAAATAAACGCTCTAAAAATTCTGGAGCAGTTCGAGAAAGAATAATTACAGGATTACTATTACGCATATCAACTTTCGCAACTACCGCACGAACAGCTTCTCCTTTTTTGAAGTAATCTGAGGGTATTTGTTCAGATTTAGGTAACAATAATTCGTTTCCTTCATCATCAATAACCATGATTTCTTTTTTCCAAACTTGGTAAACCTCGCCTGTAACAATTTCTCCAATTTTCTCTTTATAAACTTTGTAAAGATTGTCTTTTTCTAATTCCATGATTCTTGAAATCAAATTTTGACGTAAAGAAAGAATATTACGACGTCCAAAATCACCAAATGTGAATTCTTCAGTAACTTCTTCTCCAATTTCAAAATCTGGTTCAATTTTAGCAGCATCAGAAAGAGCGATTTCAGTGTTTTGATCTTCTACTTCACCATCAGCAACAATTTCTTTATTTACAAAAATTTGAACATCTCCCTTATCAATGTTTACGATAACGTCAATGTGCTCATCTGTATTGAATTTTTTCTTCAACATGGCACGGAAAACATCTTCCAAAACATGTTGCATCGTATTTCTATCGATGTTTTTTAATTCTTTGAACTCCAAAAATGACTCAACTAATTCCAAGCTATTCATACTGTTCTATTATTTATTTAAAATGTAATAACAATTTTTGTTTCTTTTATCTTATCCAACGGAAGAACGATTTGTTCAACAATTGTTTCTTTTTTCTTTGTTCCTTCAATTTTTTGAATTCTTGAAGTTTCAATCTCAATTTCTGTGTCAGTAGCAACTTTTAATACACCTTCTAATAAAGTATCATCATTCATTAGTGCTTCAACTGTTCTACCGATGTTTTTAACATATTGAGCTAAAACGCGCAATGGTCTATCAATTCCTGCTGAAGAAACTTGTAATTCGAAATCTTGTTCATCTCTGTCTAAATTGTGTTCAACATTTCTAGAAACAGCCATGCAATCGCTTACAGATACACCACCTTCGTGTTTGTCAATCTCTATGTTAATTTGATTTGTTTTAGAGATTGTTAAATCCACCAAAAAAAGCCCATTTCCCAGTTCGGCAAAGCGCTCATCAATTAACTCTAATACTTTTGTTTTACTAATCATGCCTTATAAAAAGAGGGGACATTCGCCCCCTCATTTGTTCATCATTACTATAATGATGGTGCAAATATAGGTCTTTTTTTCAATAATACACTATTTATTGACATTTAATACCAAACACTTTTGTAAAGTAGCCCAAATAATCCAACAGATTTTAAATTTAGACAAAAAAAATGGTAATTGGCAAATACTACGGAACTAATTTTTGATGAAGTAGATATGAAATAGATGAAGTGTATTGGTCTACTATTTTAACGAATTTGGTATTAGTAACGAATTTATCCTATGAATTGATTCGGTATATGTTTCCTTATCTCAAGTATTTTTCGAACTTTGCAAATAAAATGCTTGTCGAAATTCACGATAAAATTGTCTCTACTCAAATTTTTGAAAGAAAATTCGTGTGCGACTTAAACGCATGTAAAGGCGCATGTTGTATTAAAGGTGATGCTGGTGCGCCAATTACCCTTGAGGAAGTCTCAATTCTCGAAGAAGATTTAGAAAAAATCAAACCTTATATGCGTCAAGAAGGAATTGATGCTGTAGATAAAACAGGTGTATTTTATATTGATATTGAAAATGATACGGCAACTACATTAGTTAATGATGCTGAATGTGCTTTTGTCTTTTTTGATGAAAAAGGAATTACTAAATGTGCAATTGAAGCTGCTCATAAAGACGGTAAAACAGATTTTAAAAAACCAATTTCTTGTCACTTATACCCAATTAGAATAAAACAATTCAATGATTTTACTGCAATAAATTATGATCATTGGGAAATTTGTTCTGACGCCTGTAAATGTGGTGAAGAATTAAATGTACCTGTTTTTCGATTTTTAAAAGAGCCTCTAATTAGAGCTTTTGGTGAAGAATTTTACAAAGAATTGATTATTGTCGACGAAGAATTTGCTAAAAGCTAATTTTTTAAGCGTTGTTTCAAAATATTTATTTAAATTCGTTAGTAGTTCAAAATTTATATAATTATGAAAACAGTACTGCTTCTTTTTTTTGGATTACTTTTTAATTCTATACTTTACTCTCAAGTTACATTTGATGATGGTGAGACATTTTATACGGACTCAACTGAAACTGTTCTTTGCCACGGTAAATACAGAAAATTTTATTCTGGTTTAATTTTAAAAAGCTCTGAAAATTTCGTTAAAGGAAAATTAAGTAACGAATCGCATGAATTTTTTGAAAATGGATTAATGAAAAGTAATTACAGTTACAAAAATGGTTTATTAGACGGGTTTTCTCTTGAATATTTCCCAGGGTTAGACCAAATTAAAAGTAAAATTCAGTACTCTAAAGGATTGAAAAATGGAGAAGCTATTTCTTATGATGAAATTGGTGAAATAAGTGAAACGTTGATGTATGTAGACGGAGTTCTACAAAAATAAGTTTAATCTAATCGTTTGTGAAAAGAATTCTATTTTTTGTTTTTATAATTAGTACGGCTGTTTCTATAGCCTACTATATGACGCTAAATAAAAAAAAACCTCTACCAATTCTTAATCCAATTGAGCTAAATGCTGAAATGGTTGATTCTAGTCTACAATCAGTTGGCATAGGTCATAGAATTGGTAAATTTTCATTTTTTAATCAAGATGGAAAACTTATTACAGAACAAAATGTAAAAGAAAAAGTATTTGTTGTAGAATATTTTTTTACCACTTGTGGTACAATTTGTCCCATAATGAATTCTCAATTAAAGCGGGTTCAAGCGGCTTTTAAAAATGAAGATAAAGTAACCATTTTGAGTTTCACAGTTAACCCTGAGGTTGATACTGTTGAACAAATGAAATCGTATGCAACTTCTCATGACGCAATTTTAAATAAATGGCATTTTTTAACTGGTGACAAAAAAGCATTGTATGCTTTAGCAAGAACATCTTTCTTTGTCTTAAAGCCTGCCGAAGCCCAAAACTTAGGGGACGCAAATAGCGATTTCATTCACACAAATAATTTTGTCTTAGTAGATCAAAAAATGAGAATCAGAGGATACTATGAAGGCACCTCCATTTCTCAAGTCGATAAACTTATTTACGATATTGATCAATTGCTAAATGATAAAAAATGATGTGTTAGGTGTTAAACCAACGCCTCAAACAATATCTCCACTGGATGCTTCGCCTCTCTTCCTGTCCCATCAGAAATTTGATGTCTACAACTCGTTCCTGAAGCTGAAATTAATGTTGCTTCTTCTTCATTTCGAATGGTCGGGAAAAGGACTAACTCTCCTATTTTCATAGAAGTTTTATAATGTTCTTTTTCATAGCCAAATGAACCTGCCATACCACAACATCCACTCGGAATATTTAAAACGGTGTATTTTGCGGGCAAGGATAAAATTTTCTTTAAAGGAACTAATGAAGACAACGCCTTTTGAAAGCAATGTCCGTGCATTCTAACTCTTTGTGTTTCCGAAGTAAATTGAGATGCTTTAACTCTTCCTGCGTCTACTTCTTGTGCTAAAAATTCTTCTATTAAAAATGTTTTATTCACTAATTTTTTTGCTACTTCTTTTAATTCACCTCTACATAAATCTGGATATTCATCTCTAAAACTTAAAATTGCTGAAGGCTCAATTCCGATTAAAATTTTAGTTGAATCAGCAAACTCTTTGAGTCTTGAAACATTTTCTTCAGCTAATTTTTGTGCTTGTTCTAATAATCCTTTTGATAAATAGGTTCTTCCACTTTCTACTAATTCTGGAACGATTATTTTGTAACCTAAACGATTCAATAATTGAACGGCTGTTTTTCCAATCGATACATCGTTGTAGTTCAAAAATTCATCATTGAATAAGTGAACTTCTCCGTTTGTAAAATCACCTTCTTGTTTGTATTTTTTAAACCATTTTGAGAATGTTTGATTGGCTAATTTCGGCAATTTTCGATGTTCTGAAAAACCACTAAATTTTTTAATTATATTCCCAATTGGACCACCCATTACTCCATTGTATAACCAAGGTGTTCTGCTAAATAATTTGTTTATTTTCGTTGTGTTTCCAATGATTTTACTTCGAAGTGGTACACCGTTCACTTTATAGTATTGGTAGTATGCTTCGGCTTTTAATTTTGCAACATCTACGTTTGAAGGACATTCAGATTTACATCCTTTACAACTCAAACATAAATCCATCACTTCCAATATTTGCTTGTTATCAAAAGGATTTAATTTGTCTGAATGAGTTATTGTTTCACGAAGAATATTAGCACGTGCTCTTGTAGAATCTTTTTCGTCGCGAGTAGCCATATAACTCGGGCACATCGTACCTCCGCTGATCTCTGTTTTTCTACAATCTCCAGAACCATTACACATTTCAGCTGCACGAACAATTCCTTTATTGGAACTAAAATCTAAAAGAGTCTCTAAATCTGGAGTAACTTGTCCTGCCGTATACCTTAAAAAAGTATCCATTGGAGGAGTATTCACAATTTTTCCAGGATTGAAAATATTCCACGGATCCCACGTATGTTTTACTTCTTTGAAAAGCTGGTAAATCTCTTCCCCTAACATAAAAGGAATAAACTCACCTCTTAAACGTCCATCTCCGTGTTCACCACTTAATGAACCTTTGTATTTTTTTACAAGATGAGCAATATCA
>Ga0105051_10006733_pt1 | contig 12246 bp, 11 predicted proteins | sample FRY02_FD_78383 | JGI IMG/M metagenome (GOLD analysis project Ga0105051, IMG submission 78383) | Freshwater microbial communities from Lake Fryxell liftoff mats and glacier meltwater in Antarctica - FRY-02 (megahit assembly) | ecosystem: Environmental > Aquatic > Freshwater > Ice > Glacier...
AGTGCGTGAAACAGTAAAATTACCCCTGGACCCAACTTATCTCGCCTGCTGATCGCTGACGGGTCTAACCCATCCTTGGTTAATTCGACCGAGCAAACTTCTATCGATTTTTCTAGCGGTTGCCCGTTGGGTAAATTCACCCTCTGAAAGCAATGGCGGGCCTGATCGTTTTCAGAAACCACTCGTCGATGAAGCAGATAAATCGAGATCGCATTGTCTGGGTTGTGAGTATTGCGTCCTAATCGAAGTTTCACAAACCACCAAGTGGCAGAAGCAGACGAAACCCACCCCATTGGCTGGACTGCATTACAATCCGGACCCGCGATTGCCGCGATCGCTTACACTTTATGATCGTGAACGTCCTTGTCAATGTAATCTGGTACGTCGGTGTTGAACAACTAACAGGCTTGGATTGCAACAGGACTGCGGAAGTTACCAAGAACCAGACAGATGTCCTGGTGGTTTTAGAGCCTAGGGGTGTGCCGCGATGCAACTGGCAGAGAACGGGAACGCAACGTCTTTGGTTTACCAAAGGCTTCCATCGCTCCACAGCAATAAAACCGAATCACACCCAGTGAAAAACGCTAATTGGTGAACGGGTACGAAGAACTCTGGCACAAAGTCTGACTTGCGAAACGATCGTACAATAAATTGTGATCCCAGAGTCGATCTTCGGGTTTTGAAAACGTTCGATACAAGCAACAATACTCAACAGGGCAGGGTGCTAAACCCAGTTGACTCCGCACCCCAGGTCCTTGAGCGTCAGTGGTAGATTCCAAGCGAAAGCTAACTTTAGATTGGGTTCCAAATGTTCTTACGACAACCAAGTCCAACAGGCTACGAGATTAAATTTCGCATCTTTGGAATATCCGTGGAAGTTCACCCATTTTTCTGGATTGCCGGATTGATATTTGTCGGCCAGTCGGCGGTTACGTTTTCCGTCGGGAACAAATTGGTAAATTTGATCGCGGCCATGCTGATCTTTTTCTTATCGATTTTGATACATGAGCTAGGTCATTCGATTGCAATGGCTTTTTATGGCATCCACTCTCGGATCGTACTCTATGCGTTTGGTGGTATGGCAATTCCCATAGGACGATTGCCTGGGAAGTTTCACAATAGTATGTGGGACCAAATCGTTATTTCGGCCGCAGGCCCATTCGCCCAGTTCTGCGTTTTAGGATTGATCATTCTGTCTGGGCTACTTGGGGGAGTCGATTTCGGACTAAGTCGATCCTTTCCATTTCTGACGTTCGAATATCTTGGCCCCCCGGTGATCGCAGGGCTAAGCGTTTGGCTTGCATTATGGGTTGCGATTTTCGTGAACTTCATTTGGCCACTGTTTAATCTGCTGCCCATCCTTCCGCTTGATGGCGGGCGAATCTGCCAAGGACTCTGCCAGATTTATCAGGGCAACCATCGAGGCGTAGTGGCTTCGCTGTGGGTAAGCGTTGTCACCGGTGTCTTCTTGGTGATACTGCTGTTTCAGGCCCAAGAAATTTACATGGCGTTGTTTATTGGGTATCTGACCTATCAATCGTTGCAAGAGTTGCAAAGTGGACGAGGCATGTGATGAGTCTTTCAGCCTCGGAGCGCTTTGAATTCCCTAAACAGACCGCGAGCCAAACCAGAAATCGCTTTCATATATCACCGACATGCATTGTTAGAACCATCGCCACGATAACTTGGTTGATTAAGCGTAACACACAAGCACTAAACGACTTGCGCCAACCAAAGATTAGTCACATGGTTCTGGCATACGGTCTGTTTTTTTGCAGAAAGTCTCAGTGTGAGACAACCAAACCAAACCTACTAGGTATCCAATAAGTCTTACGAACGTCAGTTCATTTCTGCCCACAGGGTTCTGTCCGATTTGCCTGCAGCGGGAACGAAAAGTTCATGCCGATGATGACCGCATCTTCGGTTTCCGAGTTTCTATCGATCACAACCAACGATAAGAACAGGACGTCCAAAGTTTCGGCACCCAAACTGCCCCGTTGGAACGCATCAACCCTGATTTTCATTCCAGAACAGCAAGATCGCGACGGAATTCAATTTCAACACATATTGAGATTACGATCGACATCACCTGGAAGCATTTAGGCAAAGCAGATTGCGATCAATAATCTTTTTTCATCGAAGTGAATCCAAAGAGAAAATAGCCAACGGATTGAATCAAAAGACATACCAAAACGTGAAAGCAATTCGCTTGGCAACTGGCAGTGAATGAAAGTTGAAGTTTGAAAAACGGTCTCAAGTGTGACCAACCTCATGTTTTTCACCAAAGAGCATCAAAAAAAAATAAAAAAAAACAAGCCCGAATCCGTTGCGAATTTGAGCGTTCGCTAGTCAGAATTCTTGCCACCAAAATCGCGACAACATCAGCAACCCATTGCTACCATCGAAAACAAAATTTGAATCATCGGCACTGATGAAGTACAAGCAGATACACCGATTTCGAATCGTGAAAAAGACCTCTTCGAAAAAGAAAGCAGCGATGGTGACGACAATGAAAACCAAAACTCGAAACCACCACGAATGCAAAAACACTCGCTAATCCTCGGCATTTCCCATGCCCGTTGCCCAAACCAATCCCATGCCAGCAACACGCAGGAGCGTCCCCTTATTCAAGCACGCAACCTGCTTTGACGCTTGGGTCGCGGAATTACTATTGAAAATACACCCACGCTTTAAACCTGCACGAGAAAACGGTACGACCTTAGAAGATGACCTCAACAGGGTCTAACATTCATGAAGATTTAAGTTCAAAACGATCAACTTTTCGCCGTCGTGATAAGCTTTCAAAATGAAAAATTTTGCGATGTTTGCAAAAAAGACGTTGAAATATATTTTCACGATTCGTAAAACAATAGGCGAGGATTCCTAAACGTTGTTTACGTTTCATCTTCTTTGAAATGAGTTGGCGAAAACAAGTCGCTGATTCCGCTTAAGGACGGACAAGATGAATCGCTTCTGAATCAACTTCAGAATGCACACACGTTTGAGAATATGGTTTTGATGACCGGCGAACAGTGAAGCTGGAGAAAGAATGGATTTCTTTTACCTCGATGGACTGAAAGGAACGATCAACCTTGGTTGCCCCCCCGCAAGCGAATGGTTTGCGAAGGGCGATTTAGCGACGGTTGATCGGTTTGGTTTCTGATCTGGGTGTCATGAAGATTTCCCGACTTTTTCTAATGTGAACGCTTCTGCGATGTTCGCCTTAGAGATTTTTTACGGAGGACGTGTTGTGGCAAAGAAAAAAGCTGCAAAGAAGGCTGCACCTAAAAAGGCTGCTGCGAAAAAGGCTGCTCCTAAGAAGGCTGCTGTAAAGAAGGCTGCTCCTAAGAAAGCCGCTAAAAAGACAGCTAAGAAGACAGCTAAGAAGGCAGCTCCAAAGACTGCACCTAAGGCTGCAGCTCCAAAGACAGCTAAAAAAGCCGTTAAGAAGAAAAAGTAGTTCGGCTACCGCAATTTTGGTTGCCCAAGTGATAGCCGCTTAAATGGTAAAAAATTCGTTTTCGGAAGTTAAGCAAATTTCTTTCGTGGCACGGATGATCTTAGACCTGGTTCTAAGTTTTTGCGTGAAAGCTAAACGTGATTTTTCAGGTAAAGCAGCGTGAAACTGACCCTTAGCGGTTAGTTAGCACCATGCTTAACTAGAGAACCTTTAAGGTCAATCACTACTCCTGCAACCGTTTGCATTAAAGCGAATTGGTTTCGCAAATTGTTGAAACAACGAGAAAGAGCCCCCGATGGAGGCTCTATTTTTTTGCGCTGACAGTTTTTTTCGTTCACGCGGACACCCAACAGAACACCGAACCGTTAGATTTGCGGGTACGACGTTCGAAGGCCAAATTAGCCAAGGACGGGCAATTGAGGCTGCGCAGGATTCAAGCGAGCTTTATCGGCCAAACGTCGAGCCATTTGGTATGCGATTTTCTCGATAAACGGTGCGATGATCGGATCTTCAAGGTTCAACGCGGTGGTTCCTTCATCGCCGCGTTCGCGCATCGAAATATTGATCGGCAATTCACCTAGGAACGGAATCTCCGCCTGCTCTGCAAAGCGTCTAGCTCCACCCGACCCGAAGATATCATAGTGTTTGCCGTTGTCTGGACAGATAAACGTGCTCATATTTTCGACGATGCCAGCCATTGGAATTTTTACTTTATCAAACATCGCAACCGCCTTGATCGCATCCAACAATGCAACTTTTTGCGGGGTGCACACGACCACGGCGCCCGAAATTGGAAGCAATTGCGAAAGCGTTAACACCACGTCGCCGGTTCCAGGTGGCATATCGATAATTAAATAGTCCAAATCACCCCACGCGGTGTCTCGAACGAACTGAGTTACTGCCGAATGCAGCATCGGGCCCCGCCAAATAACCGCTTGGTCCGCTGGGACCATAAACCCGATACTCATGATCGGCATCCCATCCTGGAAGATCGGCTGAATCTTTCCATCCACTTGAACGGGCTTGCCAGAAACGCCGGTCAACTGAGGCACGCTAGGTCCGTAAACATCCGCGTCCATCAGGCCAACCTTGCACCCTGACTTTTTCAACGAGTACGCCAAACTGGTCGCCACAGTGCTCTTGCCGACACCGCCTTTTCCTGAACCTACCGCTATCACGCTGCGACAAGTTAGCCCCACGGTTCCCATCGGTTGCACTTTCCGCTGATGATCAACTAGTTCCACGACCACTTCGGGGACTTCGGGAAAACGCTGCTTCAATCGTTCTAAAATTTGATCGTGAAAATCAACTTTCAAAGGGGACGAGTGACTGGTCAAACCAACCTGAACGTAAATTCGCTGGTCGGTCGCGTCGATCGCTTTGACCTGCTTGGACTTTGTGATTGGGTGCCCTGATTCAGGATCTAGGACGGTTGCAAGCACGGATTGAATATCTGAGGAATCGACCATTTGTCGGCAATCTTATCGAAAAAGTAGACGAAAAAGCCCAGGCGACGAAAGCCGCCTTTGGCATCGTTTTAAGATACGTTCTTCCCGAGACCGGGAAAACCGGCAGCGGCAGAAAAGATCAGGCAGTGGCTCTGACATGAACAAAACCGGTGCCAATTCCGATACATTCCCGCCCCAAAGGACTTGGTGGTCAGACCGGAAATATCACCTTGAATTCACCTTTGTCCGGCCCGGTCATTTTCGCAATCAATCGACTTTTGGTATAGTTGCGTTGAATTCCAACCAGGATCAAGCGGAAGAATGGACACGTATGGCTCGGGAAACTGTAATTAGCGGCAACGATGACAACGACGAATCGGCAGATCCATCGCCCAACGACGCGAACCCCGCATCGTCAACCCCCAAATCCATTGATGGTCGCGTGTCCAATGCGGCTGAAGAAACATTGCGGCCACGACTTTTGGCCGAAATGATCGGGCAGATGGACGTAAAAGAACGACTGCAAATTGCGATCGATGCCGCAACCAGACGGCAAGAGACCTTAGGGCACATCCTGTTTGACGGGCCTCCTGGATTGGGAAAGACCACTTTTGCGACGGTGATTCCGCAAGAGATGAATGTCCCGGTTGAATTCCTCTCCGGTCCTACGCTCAAAGCACCCAAGGACCTAATTCCTTGCCTAACTAATTTGTCGGCCAATCAAGTTATTTTCATTGATGAAATCCATCGCATTCCCAATGCTGTCGAAGAGTACCTGTACACGGCGATGGAAGACTTTCGCATCGACATGATCCTGGGTGAAGGCCTTAACGCTCGGACACATTCGTTCCAGCTTCGACCTTTCACCTTGATCGGGGCAACCACTCGGGCTGGCATGCTGTCGGCCCCGTTGCGAGATCGGTTTCAAATTCGCGAACACTTGGGCTACTACTCGGATTCGGAATTGACTTTGATTGTCCACCGAAACGCTAGAATTTTGAATGTAAAAATCGATGACATGGCCGCCAAAGAAATCGCCGGTCGAAGCCGTGGCACCCCTCGAGTTGCAAATAATCGCTTGCGATGGATCCGCGATTTTGCGCAAACCCGAGCCGACGGCAACATCTCACTAAAAGTGGCACGCGACGCCATGCAGATGATCAAGATCGACGAACTGGGCTTGGACCACCAAGACCGTAGTTATCTGGAAGTGCTGATACGGATCTGCGGCGGTGGGCCAACGGGGATCGAAACCTTGGCCGCGACGATGAATGTCGCCGTCGACACCTTGACCGACGACGTTGAACCCTTCCTATTGCGTTCAGAATTGATTTTAAGGACGCCTCGTGGCCGAGTCGCGACTCCGAAGGCATTCAACCACATGAACTTGCCGCTGGACGTTCACGCCAACCCAGGGTTATTTGATTAGGTTGCCCAATCCAGTTGTGCGGCGGTAGCACAATGGCGTTCTTTCCTAGATTCTCACGACAGTTTATAACTTGGCTTCAGCGGCAAAGATTGAATGGTCCTTCGCCACAGTCGAGCGAAGCGGCCGCAGACTTCATTGGATAGGTAGTAACGTGTCGAAAATTGCATTTCTGTTCCCAGGCCAAGGGGCTCAATCGGTTGGAATGTGCACCGAGATCTTAGCCGGGTCCCCAAAAGCTAAACTTCTGTTCGACCGGGCGAAGGAAATTCTTGGGTACGATCTGCTGGAGATCTGCCAAAGCGGTCCTGCCGAGAAACTGGATCTTACCCAAATCAGCCAACCCGCACTTTTCGTCTCCAGCTTGGCGGCACTGGAAGTGCTTCGCGAGCAAAGCCCGGAAATTGTCATGAGTTGCCAAGCCGCAGCAGGACTGAGTCTGGGCGAGTATACCGCGATGGTATTCGCGGGCGTGATGAGCTTTGAAGATGGGCTGGAAGTGGTTCATCAACGTGGCCAAGCGATGCAGGCAGCCGCCGATGCGAACCCAAGTGGAATGATTAGCATTCTAGGTTTGGAACGCGACAAGGTCGACGAAATCTGCGAACAGGCACGTGATGCCGGACAAGTTTTGCAGGTAGCCAACTTGCTTTGCCCCGGAAACATCGCAATCTCTGGACACACCGACGCTTGCGAACGGGCTGCAGAATTGGCGACCCAGGCCGGCGCCATGAAAACGGTCCCCTTGGCGGTTGCAGGCGCTTTTCACACTTCGCTGATGTCCAGCGCTGTCGAACGCCTGTCGGCTGCCTTATCGCAGGTAACCCTCAATCCACCAGAGATCGTTGTAGTGTCCAATGTAGATGCCTTGCCGCACACAGACACCCAAGAGATCCGCCAGTTGCTGATTCAACAAGTTTGTTCCAAAGTCATGTGGGAAGATTCAATTCGATACTTGATGGGCCAAGGCTTTGACAGCTTTTATGAGGTAGGCCCCGGCCGAGTCCTTCGTGGTTTGATGAAGCGAATCGATCGTAAAGCATCTTGCCGCGGTGTTTTTAACTAGCTCGGAAATTAATAAACTTCAAACGATCGACCACAGACTTGCGTAGGGACTCCTGTAATATCGGTCGTGATTTTGCTTGGTCAGCCTGGCCCGGCTATCCCTTTGAAATAACCCTTTAGATTGTTCGAGAGGTTCATGATGTCAGATAAACCAGCATTTTCAGTCGACTTGAGTGGCCAAATTGCACTCGTTACCGGTGCGTCGCAAGGACTTGGTCGCTCCATGGCGATTGCCTTAGCAACCAGCGGAGCACACGTCTTTTGCATCGCCCGAAACGAAGCCAAACTGAAGGAAACCGTTGATCTGATCGAAGCCGCCGGCGGCAAGGCCGAAGCAAGAGCGTGCGACGTGAGTCAACGAGAATCCGTAGATCAACTGGTGGAATCCATTGGTGATGCTAATGAAGCGATCCACATCTTGGTCAACAATGCAGGCATTACGCGCGACACCTTGTTGCCTCGGATGAGTGATGATGAATGGGACGACGTGATCAATACGAATCTACGCGGTGCCTTTTTATTCTCCCGAGCAGCCTCGCGTTTCATGATGCGCTCACGGTACGGAAGAATCATCAACATCGCCAGTGTCTCAGGGTTGATTGGCAATCCAGGCCAATGCAATTATTCAGCATCCAAGGCGGGCCTGATCGGAATGACCCGTTCGTTGAGCAAGGAACTGGCCAAACGCAAAGTGACCGTCAACGCGGTGGCGCCTGGATTCATCGAAAGCGAAATGACTGCAATGCTTGGCGCTACCATTTTGGATGAAGTGAAGAAGCGAATTCCAGTGGGCCGAGTGGGCACTGCTGAAGAAGTCTCTGCTTGCGTTTTATTCTTAGCAAGCCGAGCCGCATCCTACGTCACAGGCCAAGTCTTAACCGTAGACGGTGGGATGATCGCCTAAGTAGTTCACCACCGTGCCCGGTTACTCACCGCTGGCCACGATGACAATTCCGGCGACACGGCAAGTTTCACAAGTTTCGTGCTGTGAGTTAGGGGCCCCTTACCGTCGCTTGGGGGTCTGGAACCCCATGCAAGAGAGTGCCGTTTGATGCGATTCAGTGCCAACAAGTTTAAACGCCAATGAGATTAAACGGGCGTTGGAATCAAGCTGCGATAAAAATGGCCAAAAATTGGCGTGTTTTAAGGAATGGCGGTTTGGCAAAATCTCAGGTTCGTGGCTAACTCGGTGGCGGAATAGGGCGCGCAAGGCACCAGAAACTGCTTATTCAGCCGAACACAAGCTGATCCAAATCCTATTCAAGTGGCATAAGCCGGAAAATCAACAGAAATTGCAGGAAACCATTATTCGGGTGACGCCAAGGTAGCCTTGACCGGCTTAACAAAAATCCGATATCTTGTGGGGCTTACTTGGGTTCCCAAATCCTTGCCCACTGACGTGTTATCGTTCGCGGGCAAGTAAAAGAGTAACCCAGTTGAATTAGCGTTCAACTTAATTTCATAACAATTAAACAATCCAAATAGGGAGGGCGATGAAAATGGCCTCTACCGAAGAGAAAGTCATTGACATCGTCGCCGAACAACTCGGTGTCGACAAAGAAAAAATCACTCGCGAGTCCAATTTCATTAATGATCTTGGAGCTGATTCGCTAGATCTCGTTGAAATGGTGATGGAGTTTGAATCCAGCTTTGGAATTCGGATCCCTGAAGACCAAACCGACAAGATTCAAACCGTTGGCGAAGCGATTGATGCGATTGAACGAGCGACCGAAAAAGCCGGTTCGTAGAATATTTAACCGCATAGTAGTTAGGAATAGACCAAGCATGAGACGTCGCGTTGTAATCACTGGTTTGGGGGTTGTTACGCCTATTAGCTGCAAAGTTAATGACTGTTGGCAGCGCATTCTTGCCGGTGAAAGTGGAGTTCATCCGATTCGCTTGTTCGACGTGTCGGACATGCGAGTGAATTTCGGCGGTGACGTCTATGATTGGGACCCGATAGGGTATATCGATAAGAAAGAGGAGAAACGGCTTGATCGCTTCTCCCAATTCGCGATCGTTGCCGGGGTTGATGCGGTTGAAGATTCGGGAATTAACTTTTCTGAAGTTAGCCCGTATCGTGCGGGTGTCCTGTTAGGTTCGGGCATCGGCGGGCTGCAGACGATTGAGGAACAGATTGCGAAACTAATCAAAGAGGGCCCCCATCGTGTTTCGCCTCTAACGGTTCCGCGCATGATGCTTAATGCGGCGGGTGCTTGCCTTTCAATTCGCTACGGCTTGAAAGGTCCAAACTTCGCGATTGCAACCGCCTGCGCCAGTGCGACCAATGCAGCGGGCGATGCTTTTCGCTTGATTCAACATGGTGCTGCCGACGTGATTGTGACCGGGGGTTCCGAAGCTGCAATGACCCGGATGGGACTATCGGCCTTTCAAAATATGAAGGCACTGTCTAGCCGAGTGAATGAACCAGCGCGCGCCAGCCGTCCATTCGATGCGGAGCGAGATGGCTTTGTGCTGGGCGAAGGCGGTGGCATTCTAGTTTTTGAAGAAATGGAATTCGCCAAGGCTCGTGGCGCCAGAATCTATGCCGAAGTCGTTGGCTTTGCGACCACCGCCGACGGAAATCATATCACTCAACCCGATCAAGACGGCCTGGGTGCTGCCGAAGCCATGAAACTGGCGCTCGAAGACGCCGGATTAACACCCGACAAGGTCGATTACATCAACGCGCATGGAACCAGTACGCCACTGGGAGACAAGGCTGAAACTAAGGCTATCAAACGCATTTACGGTGAACACGCCGCGAAATTGAGCATCAGCAGTACAAAAAGCCAACTGGGACATTCGTTGGGTGCTAGCGGTGGAATAGAATTGGTGATGTGCTGCAAGGCAATCGAACATGCTATCGTGCCACCGACGATCAACCTAGAAAATCCAGACCCGGATTGTGATCTGGACTACACACCCAACGTGCCAAAATCTCGTGAAATCCAGTATGCCATGAGCAACAGCTTTGGCTTTGGAGGCCACGATGCCAGCATTATTATTGCAAAATATGACGGCCACTAACGGCAAATAACGGCAATCTGATAAGGCAACGGGTCGTTGCTTCCAGCTACTGCTATGCAGCATTGCCAACGTCTATCAAAGCAGGCCTTCCACTGGTAATCCTGCGGTATCCAGCATGCAGATCAACGGGCGTGGGTATTAAAATCTGTGAACCCTTTCGATCGCTGGCATGACCTCTGGGAACTTGATTGCCGATCAACCGCTGGTGACTTCCCAAAGCGTCAACGCTGCTAAAAAGTTCGTTGCAAGCAAGCGACCATTAGCCTAAAACGCCCGCACATTCTTCCGGGCTTAGTCGCTACGACTTACCCGACTACACTATTGTTTCAGCGTTCGATCCCCCCTATCCTGAAATGGACGGGGGACCAACATGTGGTTTACGATTTGTTTCCAACCCGCAGATCACGAGAACAGCCACCCGCCTGAGTGCAGTTGGACAAGCGGCCGAATTCAAATATTTCAGGAGAGAAGGCATGCCCAAAACGACGAACCGAGCGATCCAGAGTTCAGATTCTCAAAAGCGCTCTCGCCGTCTATTTCTACGCTCGATGGCATACCTGGGCTACCTAGGCTTTGGCACAGACCGGTTGCTTGATGCCAGCATACATGGCACCTTGGTGAATCAATCAAATCACACCCACGAAAGGAACGCGACGCCTACTGACTACAAACCACAGATCAAAAAAGGCTTGGATTGGATCGCAGGGCAACAAACGCGAATGGGTGGTTGGCCCGATACCACTTACGAGGTCGCGATCAGTGCTTTGGCGGCAACCGCTTTAATCTGTTCGGGCTCAACTACCGTGCAGGGACCGTATTCGGATAGCATTCGTTTGGCAGTCGATTACTTTATCAATCGGACTCGGACCAACGGATTAATCGGCAATCCAACTAAAGACAATCGGTATACTTATGGGCACGGTTTCGCAATGCTTTTTTTGTCCCAAGTGTTGGGCGAAGAAGAAGATGCTGATCGCAGAAAAACATTGGCGATCGTTTTAAAGAGGGCAGTAGACTTTAGCGTATCCGCCCAAACAAGGTCGGGTGGCTGGGGCTACGTCAGCGCAAAAGATGGTAATGATTTCGATGAAGGCTCCACGACGATAACACAAGTTCAAGGCTTGCGAGGTTGTCGCAATGCTGGGATTGAAGTGCCAGGCGAGGTAATTGATCTCGCAAAGAAATACATCTACGATTGCAAAAACGACGACGGTGGGATTTCATACAGTTCGACCAATCGCGGTTCTAGCCGACCGGCCATTACCGCCGCGGCACTGGCCGCGCTTTACAACGCCGGCGACTACGACAGCAAACATGTCCCCGAAATGCTTGAATACTGCGAAAAAAACCTTTCAACTATTTCAGCCTCTCAATACGGACATTGGCACTACACCTACCTGTATTACTCCCAAGTCATGTACCGCCAAGGTGCTGAACAATGGCAGGGCTTCTCTCAGAGACTTTATAAATCAATCTTCACCAAACAACTTCCCGAAGGTCAGTGGCCCACCGAACAAAACGGCGAAATCTACTCAACGGCATGCAACTTGATAATGGTGCAACTTGAACGAGGCTTTCTTCCCCTGTATCAAAAATAGCCCATTTTGCACTTAAACGCCGCCGTCCAACGGGCTGGTGTGAAAGCGTTTTTCGGGATACGGATGAGTGACGCGGGGACCAGGCAGATGCAGCCTTGCAAGTCGTTGCCTCCGGGACTAAGTCCAATTTGTCCGGGACGGCGTGATAATTCAGCCAGCCTTGAACAACTCGCCGCAGCCAGCGGCCCGTTTCGCCAATGGATCGGTGCAGGCGATTTC
>Ga0105051_10006740_pt1 | contig 12238 bp, 17 predicted proteins | sample FRY02_FD_78383 | JGI IMG/M metagenome (GOLD analysis project Ga0105051, IMG submission 78383) | Freshwater microbial communities from Lake Fryxell liftoff mats and glacier meltwater in Antarctica - FRY-02 (megahit assembly) | ecosystem: Environmental > Aquatic > Freshwater > Ice > Glacier...
CAAGCAAAAATAAAAGTTATAATAATAAGTATTAATACGTTTGCAAATATGTTTTTGAAACCTGTTAATTTTGATAATTTTAATTTTTTCATGTTATTATTTTAAAGATTAATATTTATTTTTCTCATAATACTTGTTTTTAATTGTTTATCAAATATAGTATATAAGTATATCATAACCTAATCCTACTGTGAGAAAAGTAATTTTATAACCTCATAGTAAACAGAGGGCGTTATTGCTCTACCTAGTCGCTCAATCTTATTCGGGTAAGTGTCTCCTAAATAAATATCCTTTGGAAAACCCATCATTACTCTTGCTTCGGGTACTGTGAATTTTCTATTATCCCAATGAACAATACTCGCTGCGCTAAGGCAACCCGCAGTCTGCGTTAAAGTTCCTGCGTACTTATCAGGTTGTTGTTTTATAAGTGAAAAATACTTTTCGGACTTAGCACCTGGTTCAGTATCTAAACTCGCTTGATAAACTGCGTACTTTTTAATATCACAGTCAATCAAATCTTGCTCCGTATTTTCAACGTAAGTAAATGCTTCTCTTAACGTGATTTTAGGCGTTCTAAAAGGTGTTGGGAATTTAATCTCTTTGTTTATATCATTTCTAACACCTACAATAATTAATCTATTCCTTGACTGTGGGTTTCCAAAATCTTTAGAGTTTAATGTCTCGTATCTAATCTGATAACCTGCTTCCGTTAATTGGTGGAATATTGTGTCTACTTCCTTAACAACTCCGTTTGATTCTTCGGGAAACATATCAAACTGTGGTGAGCCAAATAAAAACTTCGCTTTACCTTCCAGTAAACTAGCAACGTTTTCAGCTATAAAGAATTTAGGTTGTGTTTCCTTTAAGACCCTTGCAAACTCTCCGAAGAGGTCATCTGTTCGTTGTTTCTTATCTGAATATTTTTTCTCTTCTCCCCATCCTTCTTCACGCTTACCAACGGTTGAAAAAGAAGAGCAGGGGGGACTACCTAAAAGTAAATCCAATTCCCCCGAATTTATCCCTGCTCTATTTAGTAAAACTTGCCCAGTTAAATTTCTAATATCATCGCCAATGACTTCTGTATCTGGAAAGTTAATTTTGTAAACACGTTGTGCTTCATCTATAAATTCATTCACGGCAATAACTTTACCTCCTGCCATTTTTGCTCCTAAACAACCACCACCTATTCCTGCGAATAAGCTGATACAGTTGAATTTATTTTCGCTTGACGCATCTGATACGTCTTGCATTGTATAGTCTAACCAGTTAATCATAAAATAGTATAAGTATCTATTCCAGGGATTAAACCTAAACTTCTACCGTTGTCCCAGTTTACGTGTATTGTACCTACGTGGTCAACAAAATTAACAGTTCCTTCAATTCCTTTTTCTAATGGACTAAACTCATCAGTACATTTAATTAATTTAATTCTTTTACCTATCATAATTTCTATTTTTATTTAATTAATACCCAACCCATAAAATTCAAACTCTTAAAAAATACCTCAACAACCTCGAAACCTGCTTCCTTGAACATTTGTTCGTTCTCGGCTTGTGTTAAAGGTTTCATTATTGTTTTAAGGTCAAACTGCTTTCTCAGTATTTCGTATGTCGTAAATCCGTTTTGCTGTTTCATAGCGTAATTAGAGAATGTAAAAATATCCTCCGTAATTCCTTGAGCCGAGTAAACCTTCTCACATACTAAAAAACAACCTCTTTTAGATAAGCTTTTATAAACTTTGTTGACTAGATTAACTCTTTTATCCAAAGGTATAAATTGAAGCGTAAAAAGGCTACAAATAAGGCTAGTGTTAAACAACTTTAAAGACTCATCTGTTACGTCTTTATTGTAGAAATTAATATCCTTACCTACTTGTTTAGGCAATAAGTTGTCTGCTATATCATAGCCAATATACGAAAGTTTTAAATTTTCTGGTAAGTAATCTTCTAGTCCATAAAGTAAATCTCCACTAGATGTCCCTAAGTCGTATATGTTCTCTCCCTTCATTACAAAGTTTTCTGCTATCGGGCAAACTAAACTCCGCATACCTTCGTAGTTCGGTATTGAACTTCTAATATGTTTCTCAAAATCTTCTGCTTTATAATTAGAAAAATCAAACGATTGTTCTTCCCTATAAAAAAATCCATTTTTTGCTTGTTTTGTTATAATCATAATTTAATGTTTTATTTTGTTTCTAATTTTTTTTCCCAGTGACTTATAGTACTATTCAATACAAATCTTTGTCGCATTGTTTTAGGCTCACCAAGTCTGTATAATTTCTCTAAATGTGCTTTAATCGCTTCTTGCGTCTGAAAATCTCTTGCCATATATTTATATTTTAAAATGGTGCTACGTCTGGGTCTTCAACCTCGATATCAGTCGCATCTCCTTGTTTGAATTTATTATTATAAGTAAAAAACAACCCTGTTTTTGTATTACTATCATCAAATGTTGGTTCGTACCTCGTTGGTTTATCTTTTCTTACCAGCTTCATATTGCTAGATAAAATCTTTGAGATATAAGGAGCATTAAAATTATGATTCCTCTCAAAAAATCGTTTCTTGATATCGGTTGCAGTGAAAAATAATTCATCTTCTACCGTTTCGTTCATACAAAACTCTTCAAGATACATTTCTATTTCTTTTTGCAAAGCAGGTTTACTTTCTCTTTTAACAATTTCTAAAGCGTCCGTGCTAACTTCTTCGGGTGTAAAACCTTGTCTTGATACTGAAAAATCAACCTCTGGTTGTTGGCTAATATAATATAAGAAATATGGAATCTCACTTATTAAATCATTTAATATATTATGGTTTGCCTTTCCTTTTAGAGTAGTTAGTTTGCGCACCCAATATCTTATTTCGTCTTCATCCACTTTACTGAATTTATCTTCATCATTAGATGTTATAATTAACTTTCCGTAAAAAGGAAGTGAGAAAGTAGGGATATGTTTCCTATTAACTGATATCGTCTTCTGTGTCGATAACGCCTTTAGTTTCTCCAACGCCTTAGCATCATCAAAACGAGACTCTTCTATTGCTATGATATTCTTTTCAGCATAGCTTTCGTTGAAGTCAGAGCTAATATGACCAGGTGTTATAATCACTAAATTATCTTGAAAAATAGCGTGTAGCCAATCAATAAAGGTTGACTTTCCTGTTGACCTCTCTTGAGATATTAATACAAGTATAGGTGCTATCATCTTTGGATGCTTATACAACATTCTAATATATCTCATTCCGAGAGCAAGTTCATCTACATCTTTTCCGTTTGCGTCCTTTACTATTTCTTCACCAAAAACGTGCTTCATTAATTTTAAAGACCACTCTATTTTTGATAAGTCATTTAGGTCAAACTCTTTTTCTTTATGCGTAAAAGGCTGGTATAAATTATAAAAACCTTTGAATGTCTTCTCATAAAATTCGTTGTTTGGCTCGATTATAAAGTCATCGTATAACTCAACCCTTACAACCATTTCCTTTCCGTAGTCCTGCTTGATTTCGTCCTTTGTCCAAATCTTTAATAACGGAGTTTTTGTACCATATCTATCGGGCTTTACAATTTCCTTGAAGTATTTTACACCGATACGAATATAAGGAAAATCCATATCCATATAAGTCATCCCAACGAATTGAAACGCAGCTGTGAAATTGTCTTGGTATTTTAGTCTTACTAATAACTGAAAAGGTGAGTATTCCATTCCTACGACGAGACCTAATCTATTCTCTGTCTCTACTACTAAGTTGTTACACTTTTTAGAAGCTATCGTAATTTCTTCTTTCTCTATTACTGTAAATAAAGTTCCGTCCCTATACTGCAACGTTTTTTCCTTCCTAAGCACTAAACTTAAAGAATCTTCAAACTTATTATTGTTGTAGTAATCTACTGGATTTTGAATAAGCCAGTTTGGTTTATCGCTCATTATTCATAATGTTTATCTAGTTTGTTAATTATTCTTGAAATTGATTTGTTTAGTGTTCTATTTGCACCTTTCAAGTCTGAATGTATTATAGCAAAGTAGCATGGTCTATAAATCTCCCCTACTCTTTGTATGTATTGGTTTCTTCTATTTAAGTAATCTATCCTATCGGTATGGTGATAAAACAAATCTATTATTTTTTTATCTAATAATCTAAATGCTAAATTAGCATCCTTACCGAAATGAATACCGTATGCTACAATAGATTTTGATTTTGGTATTCTCGGCACTTTTACTTCTTCAAGTTCACCGTGAATATGATGCTCCTTATTTTTACTCTTTGGCTTTGGTTCGTGACATTGGTAACATTCTATTCTATCTAGTATTTCATTGTAAAGAGTTCCTTTAAGATTAAATGCTCCGCAAGATTCACAATCCCAAACGTTTAAATTATCGGAAGGCGTTTTTGCTTTCCACTTATGTTTCTTAAAGTATTTAAGCCAATCTCTATCTGCTGACCAAAAACCGTGTCTCTCTAGGTTTAGTCCTAAGTCAACAACGAGAAATGAATCCTTGCCATAGGCAACTCTTGAACCTCGTCCGCAAGATTGAAGCCAAAGACTTAACGACATTGTTGATTTGTTGTATATTATAGTCTCTATATCGGCAACATTAAAGCCCGTTGTAAATACTCCAACGTTTAATAAAATGGCTCCGCTAGTTCGATTATACCAAGCCACAATTTCGTCTCTTGATAAATCTGACTCATTTACTGAATCATACATTTTAACTTTTTCTCCGTAGCCTTTTTTAATGAAGGCATCGTAAATTTTAGAGTTTACCTTTGTAGTAGGGTTGAAAATTATGGTCTTCTTTCCTATACTTTTTTCCTCATAAGCTTTGATTACCATATCAACGGAAGCGTGAGAACCAAAGACCTCAGTCATTGAAGCTGGGGTAAACCCGTCTGGGTTGTTGGCTGACTTTTTTAGTTTGTCTAAGTTAGGTGGTGTTAATCTAATATATTTATCCTCTGTTAAATAACCTAAGTCGATTAAATCTGATGCTCCTATGCCTTGAAGCAAAACCTCGTATTCATCTGCTAGTGATAGCTTTCTTGCAAACTCAGTACCATCAATAGTTTTTTTCTCGTTCTTGTAAATAATAGGAGTAGCTGTTAGTCCTATAAGTTTTTTTGGGTTAAGTTGCGAGTACACTTGCTTAAAAAAATCAACGTGTGCTTCATCAACTATTATATTATCAAAATCACCTACATAATCAAAACCGTACTTATTGAATCTAGCGTTCGCTGTTTGCGTCATAGCTATCACATTCTTGTTTTTCTTTAAAGGGATAGGTTTTTTTACCTTCGCAGTTAAAATACCCAAATCATCAATCCACTCTGAATTTTGATTAAGCAATTCAATTCTATGCGTAAGGATTAAAGTACGCCCTTTAAGGTTGTTCGCAAGTATGCCAATCAAGATAGATTTACCCCATCCTGTTTCGGCTTGAATTAATACCTTTGAGTTCTCTGTTAGAGTACTTATAACCGCATCATATAAAGGTTGCTGATATGGGCGAAGAGTTATCATTTAATATCTTTCTGTTTCAACTAATTCATCAACAACGTCGGTAAGCATATCACAATAAATACCCGTAGTCGATTCTCCAACCTGCTCACCTTCTTTATCAAATAAATGAATAGAGTATAAATCTTCCCATCCTAAAGTTATGATAACCGTTCCTTTATGTAAAAGACCGTTGACTTGAAAAACTAATGCTTTGTCTTTTATTGAACTAAAACCGTGCGCACCCCAACTTCCTACAACTACTGGTTTTGAGTATAATTGTTGATAGGTTTCTTTCGCATCAAATTCTCTACAAGCTTCCTTGTCAATGTAATCGCTAATTTCTCTAATTTTTTCTGATGTCATAATCTAAAAGTTTATAATTTATTTCTAATATTAATTCACTACTTATTTTCATAACTGTTATAGCAAATTCTTCATCGGGTACAAAGTCTTCGTAAACTCCACTTATCTTTAACAAGCCCTCGTTTACTATATTCCTTGAGTGTATTATCTCACTTGTTCCCATTATCTGATTTCTAAATTCCATAACGTATTCCGTAAAGTTGTTAATCATATCGCATACTATTCCGTTAACCTCAATCCATTTATAAGAATTATCTTTATTTATTTCTTCACCAAAAATAGATTCAGTAATATCGTTACATCCGTTTTTGTATATTTGAAATAACTCTCTATGTATTTCTTTATTAAATTTCATCTTCAACTTCTTTTATTATCTGTTCAACATAACCCTTATCTTCATTCATTTTAATAACATCACCGTCTTTGTGTGTTGCTTTAAAACTGTATTTTTGAAATTCTTTATCAAATACTAAATCAGATAACGCCCATTCTTCGCTAGTGATAATTTCTTTTAATCCTACTTGTTTTGCCATTTTTGTCTTGTTTTTTTTCGTTAATCAAATATACTTGTATATATCAATAATAAATAATATTGATGTCGTTTTTTTAAACTTTAACGTTTACTGTATTAATAATAATTAGGTGTTTTCATTCCTTCCTCAAGACCCCATTTAGCGGTGGTCTGATACCCTTTTAATCCTTTCGATAAATAAGCGTTTTGTGCTACCAAATTCTCAACCTCTCGAATAGCGTCATACATATCAACGTACCCTGCTGCTACCCTAGTTCCAAAAATCAAACAAGCCGACCTAAGCTGAGTATGCCCAGGACTTGATATAATTCCCGATATAACTTTCCTAACTGTTCTTATAGCCCTTAGTTCGTTTTTGTCGTTTGATTTTAGCTTTTTATAAGGCTTAAAAGGAAGCGGAAATTTTTGGCTTAATGAATCGGTTATTAACTCTTTTACGTCCCATATAAGGGTATCTTCGTAGCTTCTAGCTTGTAGGAAAAAGTCATAAGATAAGAACAAAGGTAAAGCCATATTTTTTGGTGAGTTATCAAAGCCTTTAAAATTACCGAACTCTGTCTCTATTGCTCTGTAATAATCCTTGTATTCCTTTATACCCTCTTCACTCCCCTGTTCAATAGAAATTATTGGTATTCTCAACAAGGCTTTTACTCCGTGTCTACTTGGTGAAAGGTAAGAGCATACTACTTGAGGATAATGCTCAAATACATAGTCTCTAAATAAAACCGCTTCATCAATAGTTAAACCATCCCAATCTAATTGAGCCAACCCATTAAACTCTACTATATTAACATAAGCTCTTGCTCCTTTAAACTGAGCAGATACGGTGAAAGAAAATAGGTTCTCCATTTTAAGCTTAGCCTTTAGTTCCCAATTCTCTGACGCAGTCGCCTGCTCTATTGAATCAAAAACCGCCAACATTTCTGATGACGGATTTTTATGCTTATCTACGAATTGCTCCAGAGTAACAAACCCTAGTGGATTAGCTCTTTTTATATCTCCAGAATAATATTGAAACTTTACCATTACGCTGTCTCTTCTATTTTCCAGCCTTTTACGGATAAGAAATATTTAGAAACTCCCTCTGGGTTAACCCATTCTCTACCTCCTAAATTAATTCCAACTTTTACTTTCTGTCCTACCGAGAATAAGTCTAACAGTTCCTCTTTATCTTTTACAAACTCAATAGGAATCATCTGTGGGTACTCTTCCGTGGTTGTGATTACTAATTCTCTTTTTTTGAAACCATTATTTCCAAATGTTTGTGTTTCTCCGATTACTTTAATTACTCCTGTTAATTCCATTTTACTTTGATTTTAATTTATTAATGTTTCCGTTGTTTAATTCTTTCTCGAAATAGATTAAAGAGAATGTATTACCTTCATCATTTAAAAAATAATCATTTTCTTTATATTCTACTGTTATTGTATCTGTATCTAGGTTAATTGCAATCACCTTAAAGTTAGCACAAACTTTTGTATCGTTGTATGACACACCTACTTCAAATTTATTTATTCTCATCATTTCTTTGCTTTAATTAATAAATATTCTGTGATACTCTTTTTTGCCGTACCGTCTTTTTCTTGTAAGTGCTTCATCATTTTTATTTCCGCACCTTGTTCTTTAACCATATCTTTCAATCCTTTTGAGTATTCCCAATTAGAACGCTCAACTAATGTTATATTAAAGTTCTCTGACTCTGCGTACTTATTAGCGTCCTGCTTCAAGTCAAGTAATATCTCAGACTTTAAAGCATCTAACTCATTATCAATCCTAGACTTCTCTGCTATCAATTTAGTTAGCCTGTCATCTATTGAGTTATTAACGCTTGTTACCGCATGTATATATTCGTCAATCGCAACAACAGTTTTTTGTACCTTCATATAAAATTCGTCAAGTTCATAGGCTGTAAATTCTCTTGGAAAAACTTTTACTTGCCCTGTAAACTCAACCGAACCATCTTCATCTTCGGTCTTTGCCCATACTAAATAAGCCTTTGGAAGTACTTTATATTTTCTTTCTATTAACATAGCGTAGAATAATATTTGCTCATCTTTCATTACGTCCAAGTGCGCCCAAGCGTGCTTACCCGTTTTTATCTCGTAGAAGAATTTTTTGTCATCCGATATAGCATCAACTATTCCGAACATATCCTTGCTTAGTCCTTTAGGCTCAATAGTAATCTCGTGTTCAATTATACCCTCCGAAACAACAGTTTTTAATTCATTAGGAATTTTATCTAATTCCCCAAACTCAAGGTCTTCCATTAACTTCTTACCAAACTGTTGGTATTTAGTTCCGTGATTCTTTTTGTTGTTAACATATCTCTCGTAAAACGCCTTTGGAGACGAGTTAAAGAGAGCATATTGACTATACGATATATAGGGTCTATTTGTTTCCATTACTTTGTTACGTTTTTGATTAATTCAGTTGCTTCCTTTTTCTGCTCATCCGTCATATCTTTTTGATATGTTCCGTAGTATTTTTCAAGTGAAGCTTTAGCACGACCTATCGTAACTAAGTCCTTAATTTTAGTTAAGTGGTTTACCTCTACTACTGGGGTAGCCTTTGGTATTAAAGCATCTACGTCATCATCGGCAATAATACCGAAGGCAGTTACTAATAGGTATCTTCTGAAATATGTTATACCCGAACCTAAAGCTTGGTACTCATTCATACCAGTAAGAGAAACGCCTTTTGGAATAGAAAGAGAATGGCTCTCGCTATTTTCTATTTTATCAGCTTCAAATATAATCAACTCTAAAACGTTGCCACCCGTTTCCGTTGTACCTAATTTAAAGCGATATCCGACCTTATATTCAATCAATAGAGGTCTTATATTCTTTTCAACGTCTGGAAGGTTAACGTACTTGAATTTAAAGCCAGGCGTTACCTTTCTAATTTTTTTCAGTTCGAGTTTAATCTCCCATAACCTTTTGTTTAATTCCATAATCTTGTGTTTTTTTGTGTTTAATTGTATTTATTCGTTCTAATATTCAAAAATAAGGTTATAAATTGAATTGAAATAATATAAATGGCGTTATTTTAAAACTTTAACGTTTACTGCTATTTGCCTTAAATAGAAAAAACCTTCCCATTTCTGAGAAGGTCTCGATAGGTGGGAAGTAGTAGTAACCACCTAGCTAAGAAAAGATGACAAGTATTAAACATCCATCTTTAATTTTTAATGCGTATATTCGTCAACTTGGTCTGGCGTGAATGAATACTCGCTTATGTTTCTAAGTCCTTTGAAGTATTTAGTTTCATCTGCCTTTATACCATCTATATTTTTATCTAAATATTGTCTGTAATCGTCTACACTAAGACCGTAAACAGATTCCCAATACGACTTACCCTCACATATTGAGAATTGCAGTCTTCTAAAAAAACTAGGATGAAATGCGAACGCTATATTGTTAAGTACAAGTGGCGAATCAAAATCTTTTAACTTGACTATTTTCATAACATTCACTTCGTCAAATTCTGCGCAAAATATACCTGTTAGTCTAATATTTCTAGTTGAAGCCATTGTATTAATATAGTTTACAAGCGATTTACCATACTCTATTGTTTCTGACCCTTTTAAGTTGGCTGGATAATTTAATTGTATTACCAAATCCAATGTCGGTAAGTTATATTCACGCTCATCGTAAAGGTTATACATTTGTTCTGGAAATCCCATTATATAATTTTGAACGTGAGGAATACATCCCGCAAGACTAGGATTTAAGTGGGTTGTTCCGCTTGATAAAACACCGTCTTCAATTTTATATTGCTCAAGACCTAAGTCCCATCCAGTTGTTGCAAATTCTATTGCCTGCTCAAAAGAGTCGGTTTGTGTGAAATTAAAATCATCAGACCTAGAATACTCTTTATTACATTCACTATGCTTTTGTCGGTTGTTTGCAAACTCTACAAACTCTCTATACGTGTAATTCTCTATAATTGCCATAATTATTTTAATTGAATTAATGAACGTTCGTCTGCCGTAAGCCCTTTGAAGATAACCATATCCTCAACCTTCTCTTGAGATAGTCCTGCCGCAAGTAGCTTCTCACCATTAAAGGTTGCTCTCGGACTTATGATTGTGCGAACCTTTTTATCTATCACTTGCTGTCTATAAGATTGTACTCTCTGACACCACCAATTATTTGTTGATAAGTCTTTTTCTAACTGCTCATCGTAGTCAATATATATGAAGGCGAATCTATCCAATGTAGCTGCGTCAATCTTATTCCTACCAACGTATTCTATTGTTCCACCGCCTCCGAAGGTATTACCTGCCATTACGATAATGAAATCTTTATGTTTTTCTACCATTTTATCGGGAAAAGGACAATAGCCATTTGCCGTTGCTTGGTTAAGTGCGGCTAATACGTTTGGATTTCCTGCGTCAAATTCATCTAATAAAAACACCCCACCGTTCTCGTATTTATCTCTAAACATTGTACCGATATACTCCCCAGTTGCTGATTTGTACCCGAAGAAATCAAATACAGTGCTTTGAGCCGATACCGATTGTGATGCGAACTTTAAGCCTAATATTTTTGAAGCGTTGTGTACTATTGTTGTTTTCCCCGAACCAGCTGGTCCGACTAAGGCAATATTAACACCCGCTGAAATTGTTGTTAGAATATCCGCAAATTGTTTGTGTTGCAAACCAGCGTCTTTTTTAGGCTCGTCCTTATATTTAACCTCAAGGATTGTTCTATGTGGTACAATACCGTGTTCCTTAATGAGTTTTAAAATTAAACCATCTATTTTGGCTTTCGTTTCAGAACCGCCCAACGCTCTTGAGACAGTATCGAATATGATTTTGTCAACCGCTCCGTTTGGCTCTGCGCTTTCTTCTTCTTGTTTACCTACTGTTGGCGTATCATCTTTACTTTTAACGTACCTACTAAAAGAACGTTTAATAGAAATAACCACTTTATCTTGTTCGGATAAAGGGTAAGTCTCTCCAGAAAAATCTTCAAAGAAAACATCGTCTTGAAAATCAGCTACCATAACATCAAGAGTTGAGTTACTGATAGAATCAATAATAAACGTGTCATCCCTTACGTCTAAAGCAATTTCAAATTCGTAATGCTTGTACTTTACTTTTGTGTGTTTCATAATACTTGTTTTTAAATGCCCTACTACGGGTCTTTATTAATATTACTCAAATATATAGGTATATACAAGACCTACCTAATATATATGTAACTTTTTTAAACTTTAACGTTTAGTGCGCTAATCTACTAGCGATTTTGTGAGCCATTTTAAAGGCTTCGTCTTCGCTTAGATAGTTGAGTTTTGATATAGTGCAAACTCTTCTTGAATCATTATTCAACACGAATATCTTATCCTTGTTCTCATTACATTGTTCTACTTTGTACATAGTTTCTATTGTTTTAAGATTAATATTTTAACGAATATTACTCGATGTTACCATCTCCGTCATACTCTTTTTAACAGTCGATATAAAGCATTAAAACGCTTTTATATTTTGGTGTTGTGTGTAATGCTACATACTGCAACACCTACTATTTATATCTTTAGCACATTCATCAATTATATCAAGCCTATCAACACCATCGTTAGTGTGTGTTTTCCCTTGCTTTATCAATTTTACATTTCTCATAATTCGGCTCAATTCTTCAATGAAATGCCCTATTTCCCTGTCTGTTGTTTTAATAATTTTATCGTTCATTTTAATTTAGTTTGTGGCTTAATCACCGCACTACACACAACAATGTATATAGTTTATAAGCCTATTAATATTAGTTTTTATGCTCACAAACGTGCGTTCCGTCATCTTCGCCTATTTCTCCGCAAGTTGAACATTCTTTTTCACCCCCCTTATCGTATGGG
>Ga0105051_10006742_pt1 | contig 12237 bp, 5 predicted proteins | sample FRY02_FD_78383 | JGI IMG/M metagenome (GOLD analysis project Ga0105051, IMG submission 78383) | Freshwater microbial communities from Lake Fryxell liftoff mats and glacier meltwater in Antarctica - FRY-02 (megahit assembly) | ecosystem: Environmental > Aquatic > Freshwater > Ice > Glacier...
AAAAGAATAAGTAATTAATAAAAATTATTATAATTAATTTTACTGTTTTTATATTTTAAATAAATTTAAATATTTAAAGAAAAATAAATAATGGGGGGTTGGGTTTGGGTTTGGGTTTGGGGTTGGGCCCAACCCCAACCCCAACCCCAACCCCAACCCCGATATTATATAAAAAAAATATATTGATAATAAAAAAAATAAAATAATAAAATATAAAATAAAAATTAGATAAATGAAGTTGTGCGGTTTATTAGAAACGGATCTGAAAATTAATGAGATAATATACGATTATTACGGTAAAAGATTGGCAGCCTCGTTCAATTCAGGTTTGATCCGTATATACAACCTAGATGAAGAGATGAAGAATGTGAGTACATTCTAAGCGTAATCTTAGACTTTATATAATAATTTATAGACAAGAGAACATTAGCGGAATATGTTGGGCTCATCCTAAATTCGGATCCCTCTTTATAAGCTCAGGCGACAATCGAGTCATAATCTGGAAAGAAATACAAGCCAACACCTGGTAAGAACTCAAATCTAGTGCCAATCACACAGATTTCGGTACATTCCATTAATCTAGTAACTTGTGCTGCATTAGCCCATTTCGAATACGATTTTACTATTTTATCCGGCAGCTACGACGAAAGCATTATTTTAGAGACTTACAAAAATGATTAGTGGGAATTGTATAAGTACTAAAGGGCTGGTTTAGCAGGAGTTATGTCCATTGCCGCTTCTCCAATTTACCATCAAAATCTCATCGAATTTGTTTACGGATCAAATGATGGATAGCTCAAAATTTCTTCTTTTTTTATAAACGACAAAATCTTCCAAAATATACATTCAATTTAATCTAATTCTTATATGATTTTATCTGTTGCTTGGGGAAATTAATTCACTATTGCTTATTAAACTGTAATTGTAATATATTAATAGTTATATGCTGTTTTTGTTTATGATACTTAAAATAAAAAAAGTTAAGAATTGGAAATTCATAATTTGATTATTCAAAATGGATTGAAATTTGATTAAAAATGTAACTCTTTAATGATTAGTGTTGATAAAGGAATAGCAATTTTCAAACTAGAATAATAGTGGGTATTTTAAGAAATATTAAACTGAAATAAATTTTAAATTAATATTTAGTTTTTATATTAAATCATTTTATCAAAAGTTGTTATTCTTCAACATCAATTGTTTGCTCATTAAATTCAACCTAAAAATATAATAATTTACTTCTAAAAACCCTTATTTTTTTTTAAATAAAGTGATAATAAAGTAGAAAAGAAAATAAATTATGAAAACAATATTGCTCATAAAAAGAAGGGTGCCAAAAATAGGTATTTCAATATTAATTCTATTTTATAATTAGCTAACCACAGACATATTGCATCTTTTATCCATACTCATGTCCAAACTACACAAAGTTTTATTCCCTTAAACTGCAATATATGTCTAGGCTCCAAATGTTGTATATTATGGAACTATGAAAATAGTTTAAATAAAATAGCAAAATAATTATACAAAATAATAAGTATTTGAAAATAAAGTTTGAAGTATTTAAAGTTACTAAGGGTCATCAGTTGGGATTATATTGATAGAACGGTTATGTTCATTATAAATGACATAAAAAGAAATGCTTAAGGCATCGTTTGTTCTTTTTAAATTTCGTATAGTTTTATTACGAATGAAATTCCAGAACCTATTATACTGTATAGACAAGCAACGAAGAAATAGAATAAAAAAGTAAGAAAAAAGAACTAGTCTATGTGATAGTTTGTTAACTATATTAATAACAAATCAAGAGGATTTTTTAATATTTATTTCTCTATTATAAATCCACATTATATTCCACATTTTGAATTCATTAACTTTCATTATTATAATTACTTTGTCCACGGTTGTTACTGATAAAGAAACACAGAAAATTAATGAAAGTGCAAGACATCCAAAACCTAAAATCACTCTAAAAGGTGACAATGCTTATATTAACTAATCTATAAGTTTAATATTTAAATTTTAATTTTACTAAATGTTCCGAAGTTGCTTTCTAAAAATGATATTTTTTCATTTTTAATACTTAAATGTTTCTCTTATTTCTTTAGTGAATTTAAAAGCTTTTGATCTGTTTTTGATATTTTAACATGTGATTTTGAATATTTTTACTATATATTTCTATATTTTTCTCTTATATTTGCAAGGTCGTTATTAAGCTCTCTTTTAGTTTCTTATAATGATTTTTTTCCTTTTATCAACTCAATTGGTAATGTGCTTAAACCCTATTTATATAAAATAATTATTATATTTTACATGAGCCCCATGCTTAATCCAAAATATAGTTCCTAAACAAGATATAAATGAAATTGCTAAGAAAAGCAAGTTCTCATTAAAATTTGAGCTATCGAATACTTTCTTTAATAAATCTTATTAAATATCTTTCGAATTTGTTTTAAAATATTTAAAACATAAGCTAATGAAAACACAAATAATAACAAAAAATAAGAATAGCAAAGTTTGTTACAAAGAATTTGTAATTTTTAAGGAAAAATTAACTTCTTCTTAATCATCTCTTTATTCTCCGTAAAAATAGCAAAAAGGCAAAAGAAAGAAAGTGAATAATAGCATGATAGTATATAAATCTAAAATAAATAAAAATAACAGAAAAAAAGAGTTTTAACTTCAATTCCTACTCCTAATGAAGGATTACTTGTAACCATTACATCTATGGGAATAAGAATTAAAGAAAGGAAACTTACAGTCAAACTTAAAAAATATATATTGATTACCTAATTGCATAAGTTATAGTGGCAAAAGAATAAGCTTCTGATGGATCAGTATAATGTCTTCCAACAAGAAATGTTAATATTAAAACGAACTATTTAACATATATTTTACTGCAATCAAAATTAAAATTAGCACCAAAGACAATAACATTTTTATTATTTATTATTTAATATATTATTTTATAATTAATTCATTTTGCATCAACTGTTAAAAACTTTGCATATAATAGTGAATCTTTCGTAATTTCCATATTAATCATACAACTTAGTACGTACCATAATACAAATATCATAATTACTGATAGCCAAATTTAAATTAAATAATTTGAATCTTTTTCAGCTGTAAACTTTTCATTTTCAGTTTAAAGTACTCTCTTTTAAAATCTTTGTGTATCAGTTATTTATTTAGTAAAGATTAATTATCCTGTAATCTGATCAATTTTAAATTGTTTTTCTATATTATTTTAGAATTTTTCTAATGTAATTGCCCAAATTTCATAAAGGACTAACTTTTCTTCTTAATTCAAAAGTTTTTCTAATTTTCCAAATGATTAAAGATAAAATGTAAATATATTGGGTTATTTTTTTTCATCTCTTATTAGTTTAGAAATTTCAACGACAGCGCATATATCTTTAAGCCAATTTTCAAATACATCAGATTAATCACTATTAATTTAAAAGCTGCCTTCAACCCCATTTACCTTATTATTGGATACCGTAAATCTATGCAATAAAAAATCATTGACACATTCGTGTAAAGATTTCTTTATTTAAATTTGCCAATTTCCATCTCTTTCTTTCAAGAATAAACTATTTTTTCTTTATGAAATATAGAGAATATTTTCTCCATAATCCATCATAGATTTTGGATCAGAAACATAGAGATATACTAGTTTTTTTTGATACTATTTTTTAATCTGAGACACTAAGGATGAATCAGATTCTACTTAAAATTATAGTACATTTGTCAAAAATAGCATCGAATATACATGATTGATTATCTTTGCAAATTTCTAATTAAATAGGAAATCCTTTTTAACTTGCCAACATTTCATTACTTTCAATAATAAAAATGTAATTTAACAAAATAGGACTCATTAAATTTGTTTTTCCAAGAGATTTTATTAGTTATTAAGAAACTTAGTCGAGGGGCACTTATTCAATAACACCTATTGCTAAATATTATATACCCAAATTACTAGATATAAGGTCTTTCAAATGCAAATCTGAAAATTATGTATTCAATAGTAAAACTTTATCTGAATTCATATCTGAAAAAAAATAAGCATTCTTTTATATAGAATATATAATCAAATAGAAACTTAATACTTCTTTAATCATTATGAATAACTTAAAATGTAATTTTATTTTATTTTATAAATTATTTTTTTAATTAAACAGATTAAAATATATCGAATTAATGATTTAGAAATTATTTAAAATTTGCCATTTATCAAAAATATTCAAAAAAACTTTCTGCATTAATAAGTTTTCTGATTTTTTTGACAAAATTGATTATAATTATCCAACAATTATTGAAAAATAGTCAAACTAAAATATTATAACATAATAATTGGGTGATTCTCATTAAGTTTAAATAGCATAAAAAATTGCTTAGTTAAAAGAAGATATTAAGAATGAAAAAAATAAATTATCTTAAATAGAAGAAATAATTTAAATCATAAATATTAATTTACAAGATACACAGAATTTAATAAATTTCTTAATTTAAATATCTGATTATTAAGATTATTTTCCACCTAAATATTTTGAAAAATTAATTAGTTAAAACTATTCTGTTTTTACAAATGAATAAAAAGAAAATTTATTTCCTTTATTGTAAAATTTTAAAATTTCTTAAATTACCGTTAAGTAAATATTAGATAGTATGTAAGTAGACGAAATATCAAATTTTGGTTTAATAAAAGTTATAGAAACTCTAATAAAATTATAAATAAAATAAGAAAATATAGCTAAAATAGCAAGTGAGAAATTTATGACATATCTTCCTTAAGATTTATATAAAATAGTAAAATTTATAAATATGAACAATCTTGTATTAAATTTACAAAAAAAAGATTATTTTTTGGATTAGATTTAAGAAAAATTATAAAAAAATGATTCTTCAGCTTTATTAGACATGCTTCTTTTAAAAAAACTTAGTTAATCTTAATTTTTTAAAATTAAAAATTAATTAATTACTTACAAATAAGATTTTGAACCAGAAGAATTAAAATCTCTTTTTTTAATTTATTATAACAATAATCAAAGTAATGATAATGATGCTAACATATAAAAGCTTATTTAAAAGTTATAAAAGGTTGATTTAAAGAAAGTAGATTCTCATTTTATTATAAACATTATGTTTTGTCTCGTTTAATTCAAAAGAGATAATGAACAAATTATAAATTATCTAATAAATTTGAATAAATTATTTGATTTGAATTGTATCATTATTGAAGATTAAGCAAAACTTTTACATATTTTAGTAAAAGTTAAAAAGTTTGAATAAGTCATAGTTAGTAAGACTTTACCAAAAATTTAACAAAATATTTCTAAAAATACTAAAAAATGTTAATATAGAATTAAGCCTTTGTATAATATTTTAAATTTGTACTCAGAAATAAACATAGATGATATAGGTTTTTTTTCCAACCTTGAAAGAAATTTTGTTAGTGCTTTAGAAACTGAATAAATTGAGATAAAAGATTTTTAATTCATTCTTGATAGATTTAAAAAAATTGATAAAGGAAGTAGAAAATTCTTTTTATTATTAAATAAAATTTTGTAAGATGGTCATGTTAAAAATTTAAAAGACTATTTAAGATCATATAAATAAAGAGAGGTGAAATATGATGAAATGTTATAAAAAAAAAAAGAGTCTTATCAAGTTGCAAATTAAAATAAAAAGTGAATTTATCTTTTTCATATCTAAAAATTTTAATTTTATCATAATTAATAATAATTTTTGAATATGCATTATTTAAAAATGATAAATTTAACTTAATTATTTAGCAATATTAAAATTTATTTTAATTTTAATTAATATATGAATAATTATAATTTTAAATTTTTTTTCTTATATATATAATATTAGAGATGATTAATTCAGAATCAATATTTTAAAAAAGTGTTTTTCTCTAAAAACTATTAATAATATTTATTTTTTTTTGAAACAATAAAAATTTCCAATATCATTTGCATAACATAATCTTAATGAGTAATTATATCAATAATTTGAGAATAATTACTAATTTGAGAATAAGCTGTTTCCTTATATTTTTGTCCTATGTCATAATATCTATCTGCATTATTGACTTCAATATAGAATTCAAGATCTGAGTAATTATTATATTATTTGTCATGGTCCCAAGGCAAATCTTTCAATAACTCACATAAATGGCTTTAAAGAAAATCTTATTCTTTTGCATCCTATATTTACTTATTGTTACATTAATAAAATCTAACTGAGAAAACTCAGGATAGTAAACCATGATTGGGGTATGCACTACTCCCATTGAATCAATTTCTAAACTTTACTAATATTAAATAAAAAAACTTTATATTCGGGGGGAATTTCAAACTTTCGTTTTCCCAAACATATTTTCTTTTCTTTGCATTTCATAAAAATTTTTTTATTATTGTTAAATGCTTCTTAATTTTATTATTATTTAAATCTTTCTTCAACATCTTTCTTTTCTTTCAGAATTTTCATGCTTTATATAACTTGATTGTGAATTGTTATTAATTCTTTATTTTCTTATTCAAACTTTATCAATTAAATTAGAAATTATTATAATACTTTTAATCCTTCTTTTATGATTTATATGCAATCTTCATAATTTTATTTAGCTTAATGAACCAAAGCTATTCTAACATACCTAAAATATATATTTTGATACGGCTTTATAAAAGGAGGATTTAACTATATAGCAATTTTGCAATCTTCTAAAACTTTACCATAATTTTCTTTTTTATTAAAATATACTTAATTGAAAATTAATATAAGCTCTATTAGAATGTAATTTAGCATTAATAACATTATCCTAGCTTTTTTAATTAATTCCTTCTGTGTATGCTTTATTTGCTTCATGAAGATAATATTTATCTTTCAATTTAATATTTTATTGTTTAAGTAGTTTATTTCCTTTTTCCTAAATTTCAAATTATAATACGTTGCATGCACTAGCAATATTTTATGGTGTGTCATTATATATTAACTCTTATATGCCCTGAATAAGAGGGCAAGAATCCAGATTATCTGGGACTTTTGGCATTGTTAATGGATGTGATTTGAAATATTCGCAAGCTTCATCCACTTCTTAATCTGTCAAACCCTTTTTAGGTTTAAATATTTCATCATCTGAGTCCATTTCATCCCACATTAAGATTTCGTTAATAAATTTTATATATAAACTTTAATTTGATAAATTTATTACATAATACTATTATTTATAAAATCATCATGCAATTCTATAAATTATATGAATTCCTGAATCAGTGGAAACTGGATCTGATATTTGGCCAACTTTAAGTGAAAAAGCAACATCTTCAAAAGCCTTTAACATTTATCCTCTTTTGAAACTGCCTAAATCTCCTCCATTTTAAGCTGAACCACATTCACTTAATCTTTTTAATTTACCTTAGTTCAGAAGCTATTAAAGGAAATTTATTTATATCCTAGCTAACTTTATCATGAATTTTGTCTATTATATCTCTTGCTTCTTATGGAGTTCTAGTGACTTATTTTTACCTTAAAGAATCAAATGGTCTGCGGGACTAATTATGCTTTTGTAAAATATGTGCACATCTCACTTAATCTTCCATTTAAATAATTTATATTTTAAATAAATCAAGATTTATATTGCAGATTAAATCTATCAAATTATCGAGCTAAAGTCTCTTTTCCCATTGTTTCTTCTTTTGTAACAACATTAGCTCCTGGCATTCCAGATGGTTTATCATCATTTACATAAAAATAGACAGGTTAAGTTTTAGTTATTTTTTCATAATGGCCTTTCTCTTTTACAGAATCAGTTATATTTTTTTTTTCTTAAAAAAAACTTTGACTTGAATCATAAAACTAAATCATTCTTTTATTGAGTTTTTGAATTAATCTATAGGAGCCCTCCTAGTTATCCAATTGTTTGAAAGGTTAAGCTTCCTTTATACTCATGGGAATATCTTAAACAGATCTGAACATTTCGACAAAAGTGGAGCCTAGTTTTAAAGCTTCTGCCATAACAAACCAAATTGTCTATTATTAATTACTGATTACGTATTCTTCACAGGGAGGAGTTGTAAGTGAACCCATATATTTATAGTAACTAAAATTAGGAGTTTGCTCAAAATTCTCTTTTACCATAAACTACATAATATGGAAAGGTTCTTAAATCACATTTTTAGACTCAGTCATTACTAAATAAAACTATAGTTTACTCTAATTTGGCAAGTTTATTAAATCCATGTGCTCGAAAGCGGGATAAGTCTCTCCTGGCCATGTTTCGTAAAAAATAGAAAGCACTACTTTTTGCCTCATAGTTCCTTAAATTGCCTTATGGACGATTTATACTTCCATTCCGTATCTGCGCTAGTTTTTTGTATGTTCACTGGGAGTATGTATCAATATTTCTTTCACTTCATAAACAGTCTAAATTAATTTTGTTTACTTCATCGACATCAGTCATTCTGCCCATATTAATTCCCTCTTTAGGGACAATTCTCAAGAGATTATTTAAGTATTCAACTTTTAAATTTTCTTTTGCCACATACAAATACTCAAATTCTGAATTTTGGAGAATGGGTTCAGTACAAGATTAGTCTGGAATATCTATAGGAGACTATTCATAACCTTCGTTGCAACGACATTGCCAATCTGCCCCGTGATGGTTGTAATTCCATTCTATAAGGCAGTCGGGCGCAGGAATTGCCATTACAATTACCGGTTATATTTAATTTTACACCTAAATATAAATCTTTTACTTTAACAATTTCCGTTTGTTGTCTCGTATTTTCATCAATATTGCATTTCTGTCCCAAGCCTTACAATAAGCCACAAAACCATATATCTTTTTTTTCGTCTGGGTCACTCACACAAAGAGTCCAATCTTCGCCAATTTCTTTACCTATAATACGAAAACATTCTGGCCCCACTTCTTCAACTTTTTGAATATGACTCAATTAAATAGCTCCTAATACCTTTTAAAGCTTATTTTACATATAGGTCTGTTTCACCTTCTGTGTAAAACATGTTCTTATCAGAAAGACGGAAAAAAAAAGAATCCATTGTAGGAGGAATAAGTTCTCCTTCATCAAATTTACTATTTTTTCGAAATATTCCGTCATAATTCATTGATTAATTAACAACTTTGTAATCATTTTAATCTTGAAATACTACCTAAACTGCTAGTTTATCATAATATTTATCATCTCTTTTTATGTCTACAATTGGAAATTTCTTTTAATCCTTTTATTTATTTAAAAATACATTAAAAAATGGTGATGATAATCTGAGCCATCCTCTAGCCGAAATTTTAGGAACTTCAGGGATTAAATTCACGAGTCCTGATACCTCATCAACCTAAATTAAATCATCTTTAAATTTCTAAATTTTTGATTTTAGTTTATGGGCTTCAAAAAAGTAAAACAGAAATAATAATATATATATCATTTTAATTATAAACTATCAAAGTATGTAAATTTTTAATCCTGTTACTGTTGATAAATAGGATTTTTATATTTTAGATTAAAGAGCAGTTGCCGTCTTTCTAAATATTTTTTTTGGAGATTTTATTGAAGGTAAGTTACATTTTTCGACCGTTGATTTCAATTAAATTGATAAAAATTTTTTATGAACTTCAACAATTTCTTTTTCTAAAATTTAAGTAAATTAATGTTTGAATAAAGTATTATCATTATGAAGAAGCTTCTATTTGAATAGTGTTTCATTTATTACAAACAATTCTCCAGGCTCTATACAGATAACAGAAAATTATCTTTTTTCAAAATTATTTAAAATTTCATAATGACCGAAGTAAGATCCTTAATCATATTATTTTATTAATTTATTATTTTTATTTAACTAATCTAATTAAATATACTTGGAAAACTCCGCTTTTTATAATATAAAATTGTTTTATTTATTCTTATTCATTAATAACAAATTATTTAAATTTGATTTAAATTAGATTAAGATTAAAGTATACTTAATTTATAATTTTTTCATCTTTTATTTAAAATAAATCTATATTTTTTAAAAAGACTATATTTTCTTCAAATTAATTACCATCATTTTTTAAATTAAATAGATTTTCTTAAATATCTATAAATAAAATATCAAAACCATCAGTATCTAAAGAAATAATTATGCAATTAGTTATTAAAACAGAAGTGTATTTGAAATTATCTCTTTTGAAAAATTCTAATTCAGCCAAAGGCATTATTCCTTCAATAACACTATTTATTTAATTAATTTCTTGCTGTTATTTTCCAATTTTATCATTTCCCATTTTTTCTTTATCTAAATAAAATAGGTTTATTTTTCCCTTCAAAAGAATATAAAATGTATTGCATTTTTAACCTTCTTAAAACAATATAAACTCCTATATTAAATAACTTTACTTTTTCTTTTTCTAAATAAAAAAGTTAATTGCATAACATTCGTATAAACTTTTTCTAGAATTTTGATAAAAATGGAATAACTATAATTAAAAATTGCTCTAAAAAAGAATTATCTTTTTCTGATCTATTTGATTATTCTAAAATATTTATTATTTTGTTAATTTGTTGATCACTCATAAGTTTATTAGTAAATTTAAATAAAAATAACAAAGAAGTTATAATAAAAATCATAAGAAAATATGAACTGTGGATTTTTAATTATATTTAGGAATATCTGCGATTAAACTCTTTATGTTATATTATCCTAAATATATACGATGTACCTGGTCCCACGTCATTAATAGTTGCTTTTAAAGGCTGTCTCTTTTCATTTCCAATACTAAAAAATAAAAATTTTTTACCTGATGCTTTGATTGTTAAAGCCATAGTTAATAGTGTATTCGCCTTTTTAAATGAGAAGTACCTGGTCCCACACTTCTTTTGCCCCTTTTTGCATATCCACTCCTTTAACTATTCCCAATACTCACATAAGTGTCGTTCTACTTAATCTTTTGAGGATCGTAGTAACCAGGCCCTGGTATTATTAAATTCTCATTCACTTCGTATTTTCGAGCTATCACGAATTAAGGAGCTTTCGGATAAGTTATTTAACACTCCTAATCGTATGCTCCTGGACCAGGGTTCATAAATTAATCTCCTCCTGAACGTTTAGCAGATCCTATTATATTATCACTTTTTATAAAATTAACCAATTCTAATCGCTATTTTATGATCTTTCGCCCCATAGTCGTAATTACCAGGTCCCGGGTTATCTGATTGGTTAAATAAATCATTGTTACGAGATTATAATCCAAATTTTGTTTTCGCTGATTATACTCTTGAGTGTCTTTATTTATTATTTATAACTTCTAAGATGGATTATACGCTCCAGGACCAGGATTAGAATTTTCTTACCTTTCATTTTTTTTTCCTTGTATTGTTATACTTAAATTTTGTGAGTGTTCAACAAATGTTTTGAATGAATATTTACCTGGACCTAATTATATTTAAAATATAACCTGGATTAAGATTTTTTTCAACTAAAGGTTTTCTTGATGATTTGCCAATTTTACAATTATACAAAGAATCATCAGTAAAATTGTTTATATTGTATGCACCTGGACCAGGATTTTCGCTAAAATGTATTTTGCTGCTATATTTACCAATTCTTCTATTATAAAGTCTTACGTTCTGCCATTGTTTTATTTCTTTTATACAATATTATATTATCCAGGCCCAATATTGTTTTGTGAGTTTTTATCAACTTCATATTTTCCAGCAAAACTAAATAAAATATCTAAAACGAGTATTTAGGAGGTTCTTTGTTTGCGGGTTTTTCAGGACTATATTTGCAAAAAGTGTTGAAATTTTCTTTAGTTTTTACTGGTATTTTTTATGCAATAAGATGTTTGATTTGATTTTTATAGACTGAATTTTTAGCAAATTCATAAGTACCAGCTCCAGGAACTTCAGAGATTACCTTATCACTTTTCCTCTGGCCCTTGCCAATCCTTATTATTTACTAAAATACGAGTATTTTGTCATCGTTTATTGGAGTTAGTAGTTTATTTTATAGTTGCCCGGGCCAGGGGTTTCTTTTTAAGGTTTTGATGATTAAGCTATCATATTTAATTTATACCACGATTTGATCGACCAAATGACCAAGCTGATACCATTTTTATAATTAGTTATTTTAATATTCAAAAAAATTTATAATAAAAAAATTATTTTTTTTTAAATATAGCTAGTTATAAATATTAAATAAAAGGGGTTGGGGTTGGGGTTGGGGTTG
>Ga0105051_10006743_pt1 | contig 12237 bp, 12 predicted proteins | sample FRY02_FD_78383 | JGI IMG/M metagenome (GOLD analysis project Ga0105051, IMG submission 78383) | Freshwater microbial communities from Lake Fryxell liftoff mats and glacier meltwater in Antarctica - FRY-02 (megahit assembly) | ecosystem: Environmental > Aquatic > Freshwater > Ice > Glacier...
CGGATCCGATCAAAACCATAAATGGAGTTTAGGTAGAGCGAGAAGTAGTGCTTCTGGGCAGCCAGGGCAGCAAACATCAAAGGTTGTTTGTTATAGGTAATGGGGTAGGTGGCAAGGGGAATCTCATAAGAGAGCATTCCAAAGTTCATGCTCTCTTCAATCCCCACCGGGAGGTTATCTAGCAACAGCTGACTGACAACTGTCAGCACCTCACGCCTGTCCTCAGGCAGCGAGGACAAATACTCTGCCGGGGTTGCTGCAGTTGACGAGACCATGCTTTATGTTTGCACACCGAGCTTTGAGTTTTCAAAAAGTGTGGAGCAAGTGAATCCTGGGTTTTTTCGGTCTTCGTCTCACACCAAAGCCCGAATGGGATCGATAGCCACTGATAAAGACTGGAGGCGGCGGCCAAATTCGGGACTCACTGATCAAATAGCAAGACTCTCAAGTGGACTTCTCAAGTAACCCCAATAAGAGATGCCATAAAACGTCTCAAACCATTTTGTCGAAGCCTTACCTGGAGAGTTTCTGGGATGAGGCTCCAAAAAAAAGACCAATATAGGCAGCAGGACATCTGTCCTGATGCTTGGCACAATGCTTTTTGCCTCCAGCTTGTTCAAAATAGGGTCCTTATTGTTTCTGGTTTCCCAGGTTCCTGGCTTATGCCTAACCCAGCTGTGAATCATCTTCAAGTTCAAGGTTCTAACAGCATGCTTTAGCGCTCTTGGGCAGAGGCTGAGCCTGAATCCTTCCTCAGGCAGCTTTGCCTGCTCTGAGGAGGCTCCAGCAGCTTGGCTATTGAGATTCTTTGACCAGTGCATGCCGAATTGCTTTCCGAACTGATGCCAAGCATTTGGTCGTAGGTCAACCTCAATCCAGTAGTGGCGAGATTCGCTCTCAACCCAGATCAAAGTGACATTAGCAAATGAGTGCAGGTCTGCCTCATTTGCTAAAGCAGCTAGCTCTGCCGCAAAGTCAAGACTTGGTGGGTTGACATAGAGCCAGTCTATGGAGGGTTCAAACCTGGAGCTCACTTGAAGCACTTTAGGGTAAGTCCAACCAACCAACCAGCTCGCCAGCAAAGAATTGGGCATCAAGGTGTATTTCAACCCCGGTTATCTTTTGCTGCACTAACGCTGGTAAACAGCTTTGGTCTATCTTTCCCAGGCTGCCCTTGTGGTTTGCAGGGAACTGTCTAACCCTTGCACCTCCACCACCGTGATCAGCCGTGGCTATTACTTCTGTTGGCCAGGTTGCTAGCAATGTTTCTAACTCCTGGATTGTGTTCGCAACCTCAGATCTGGGCGTCTTGAGACTCAAGTGATTTGCTGCATGTGACAGAGCAATCTTTGAACCTGCCAGTGCGAAGTAGTCCTTACTTCTAACTGGCAGCACTCTAGATTTTGCCTGATCACTGAGACTTGAGTTTGCAATTGCAATTCCTAAGGCATCACTTGAGTAGATGTAGTAGTCGTAGTCGTAGTTCGAATTTTCAAGAAAGACAAGTAGTTCTGCATTGGCTTGCATGGTGTGGTGATCCATCAGTAGCCCAGTGCAACTAAAGAAGTTACTGATGAACCGGCCTTTGGCAAGGGGGGGGAGTTTCCAACATCAAAGGTGTCAATAGATAGAGCTTCTGTGGCCATAACTTTGGGGAGGCGATTTACTAGCTCACCACTGCCGATTATCAAACACCGAATAGCGCTGCCCCTCTACATGCCCCAAAAGCGCATATTCTATCTGGAGTTTTGCAAGTGATTTGCGGTCAGGAGTGACTCCGAATAAGCATGATTAGAGCAGGAAAGTGGGCGACGTCCACTGTCATCCCCAAAATGCGATTGCGCAGTTGAAGAGGTTGATGCATCAACCATCAAGTGAGGCCGTATGCGTCCGAAATAATCATTCTGAAAGATTCAGGGGAAAGAACCTCACCTCTGGCCCAGTTTGAGAAACGGTTTGAGAGATTTTGCAACTCGGCCAAATCCTTGTCTAGCTCCAAAACCAATTGGCCGATGCCAGCCCACTCATCGGAGCCAATGAAGCTCTGGGGAGCTATTTTCAGCAGTGAATCAGGCAGGCACGCAGTGTCAGATTGTATTGGCACTGCGCCGAGTAGCATAGCCTCTATCAGACTTGCCGGGAGGCCATCAGAAACCGAGACAGCTATGTGGAATCGCGCCTCGTTCATAAGCGCTTGCATCTGTTGGGGAGTCAATGAAAACTTCGGATGAGAAGTGATTCTGAGTTTGGAAGTTTTTTTGAGCCTATTTATCTCCCGTGCGACGTCTCGTGTAACAGATGTGACATGTATTTCATAATCCAGAAGTTGGTCTTGGACACGCTCAAGCGACTTAAGAACATCGACAGCTTTGCCCCAGGTGCCGCCGTAACCCTTGACCACTATTTTGGTCCGGTTTTTAATTGGGGTTGGTTCAATGTGACCTATTTCAAACCTGCCGCTAGCGGGCATTCTCACAGACATTGATCCTTCAAATCCATACTTAATTGCGAGGGCGCCGTCTCTCTCGCACTCTGGAAAGATGCCGTCCACTAGTTGGAGCAATTTCTTGATTCGAGATAAGTGCCAGGGGAAGTTCTGGAACCAGTAAATATCGCTTCCATAAGGGGTATAGAAAATTTGAGCCTTCGAAAGGAGCTGAGGGTCAACTCTCAATAGTGGATACCCACCAGACTGCATCTCGTGAAAATGAATGATGTCAAAGTGATTCGATCTGAGGGCGCGCGCTATGACCAAAGATCGGATTCGAGTGTCAAGTTCTCTATCTAGCAGCCAAATGGGCAGGGAAAGAACAGAAGACGCAAAACCTAGAGAATACCTGCCTGGGTTAGATTGAATTATGCTCCTAATCTGTGGGTGAACTTTTCTATGTGGACCAGAGGGAAGTATCTTAAAATTCGCGTCCAAGCCATTTGCGGCAGACAGCCAACGCGCAAAGTGAATACTGTCAACCATGCCTATAGCGAGGACTCGCTTTCCTCTAGTGACGCCCAAATTCTTTCCCACTTCCTAACTGAAGATTAGCTTCCCTCTTCATCTAGTTTAGAGCCAGCGACTCTGCGTCCCAGGGGAAACCCACGTTGAACATAGGTTTGTTCTAGCAACGGGATGTTGCAATCTGGACAGGTAGAGCCCTCTCTTGCTGAGGCGAAGCCCGAAATCCAAGCCTCAGTATTTGCTCATCGGAGCAGAGTGTCGCTTAGTTAGACTGGTATCAGAGGTGAGTTAGTCGTAAATAGTTGTCTGGAGGGGTTGAAAAATGAATTTATTGGGATTGTTGCATCGACTCGCGATCCTAAAGCGGGTGGCATTGAGTGACATGGGGATTCGGGCCGACCCCAACCAGATCTATTTGTCGACTACCAAAGTGAGTCCGATACTTTTGGTAGGCCCCGGACAGGCAACTGTCCCGCCGCATGGTTGGGGAGCAGTCGAGGATATCGTTTGGAGACACAAGGGGTTCTTTGAATCTCATGACTTGAACATTGACCTAATCAATTCATGGAGGTCCGCTAATTGGCTAAAGGCCCTTAGGAGGAGACCACAACTCATTATCTGCCACTACGATGATCTTCTTTGGCACAGTGCAGTGCTTGCATGGTTGTGTAAAAGTCGCCTAATAGTGATAAGTCATTACCCATATGCCGCGTTTCCGGAAAAGTGGAACCCAGGATTCACATCCTTTCGGAGGGGATTGAATGCAGCAGACGTGTTCGTGGCTCTATCGGATTCAATAGCGAGTCAAATGCCCATCAACCAAGATTTCTCGACGACAGTTATTCACAACGGCGCAGACGAAAAATACATTGATTTTAACCCAAGGCCAAACCGCGGATTCATTTATCTTGGCAAAGTAGAGCCGAGGAAGAGGCAAATCGAAGTAGCGATGGCTTCCTTGTCGGTTCCCGATATCGTTTTTGTAGGACCAATGAGCGAGGCATCATCCGAAATCCCTGAGATGGTCCGCCCTAGGTTCATCGGTGAGCGCAGTAGGAAGGAAGTTGGCTCTAGTCTCAGCCACTACAAGGGATTAATTCTTGCATCAGATGCAGAGGCGGACGCTTTGGTGCTTCACGAGGCACGAATGGCTGGGCTGCATATATTTGCGACTGCGGCATCATTGGGCTCGTACAGTCCTGACGACGAAGGCATCACTCTCATCAGAGATGATTTGAAGGACTTGGCCTCGAAATTAGAGAGTCATACTTTCTCGGCAAAGGAACGGTCGAGTTTGAGGCAAAAGACCATGGAGAACGCCTCTCAAAACGTCAACAATGAAAGATGGTTAGTCCTGATTAAGGCAGTGCTTTCAGGCTCCCACGATAGTCATTAATGTAAGACTCACATTCACCTCAGGGAGCACAGGCGAATTATGGCTCTCCACTTGAACCTGAATGTAGCCAGCCGAGCAGCTTCGGATAAATGAGCAATTCGAACTTTCCTCGATGAACTATCCACAGCGATAGCGTAAGCCAGCCAGCCGTCGAGGCGCTTTAGCTCCTTGGGGGCCAACCTTGAGCGATAAGGAGCTACGACATTTGCCGCAGCGCGTGCAGACTTGCCGGAGGAGTTTGACTGTGCGTGCATTCGGTAGGAACCGAGTGATTTGTTTATGAACCTAAAGTTTGCACCTTGATCAGCTAGGCGCAACCACAGTTCGAAATCCTCCGCCGAAATAATGGCCTTATCTTCGGAGAAACCATTTGAGGCGTGCAAGAGTTCTTTGGAGACGATAACGCTTGAGGTAGAAAGCGCGTTACCGCGTGTGAGCAAATCCATGAGCGCTTTTTCCCTCAGGTTTCGACCACTTGTTTTCCCCAGGTTCCTAGACCCAAACAATCTCAGATCATGGTGGGTAATGGAGCTAGAAATTGGTGAGTGCAGAGAAATTTGCTTCTCGAGCTTTGTTTGATGCCACTTGTCGTCCGCATCAAGAAATGCCACGAGCGAGCCGCTTGCTTGGCGCCAACCGAAGTTCCTGGCGGCAGCAATCGACCCGCCATTCTCAAACTGAAAGAGGGATATGCGTTTGTCATCGATAGATTCGACTAGCTCCAATGTGCCATCTGTCGAAAAGTTGTCTACAACAATGACCTCAAAATTAGAATAGGTCTGATTCAGAACAGACCATATTGCGTCACCAAGGTAGTAAGCGTAGTTGTATGTGGGTATGATGACCGAAACTAGCGGAGGACTCTCAGCTGTCATAGCGCTCCGAATCGGCTTGGAAAAACAAGGATTGCAACTCTGAATCTCCTGTCGCAGAGTAGCTGTACCCGGTTTCAGTTAGTTTCCCTGTCGAAAACTCGTAATCTGGAGACTCTCGACTAGGGCCTGGTTCTATTAATTTGAGTTCTCGACCGAGTAGTTTCGAACCGAAACTTGCTATTTGGCTTGCCCACTCACCCAAACTGATGCTTTTAGCTGTCGCAACATTGAAGGACCCTGCGCTCCCATTCTCGATAAAGTGATTTGTGACAGCCACGACAGCGGACAGTGGGAGAAAGTCGCGCTTCGCGAGCGAGTTACCACTAATCGTTGCGGTTTCCTTCATCACGAACTGCCTCACAATGTCATGCGTAAATAGCTTCCAGCTCTCGTTTGATAATCCTCTCGAGGCCCCAAACGAATTCGATAGCCGGAGGCTGGTTATGCCCTCCAGATGTGCCAGTAGAACTTCAAGCCTAGAGTGTCCGCGTGCATATGGATGGGGATTGTTGTGCTCATCACCTTCAGTGATTAGCCCCTTTGGACTTGCGTCATATACGTGTATCGACGACATATTTATTATTTGGCTAGCTCGGTGGTTTTTTGCCAGGACACTTATATCGCTTGCATGACGCTCGGCAAAGTCCATCATATCTGAGGGGTGTAGCTCCGCCCAGGAAGCCGAAGGTCCAGCACAGTTGACTATAACTATGTCACTGGACTCAATTCTCGTTTCGCTGTATGAACGGACCTGAACAGATTCCCAAGCCAGATTTCCGGAGGGCGGCGGTTTCCTACTTGCTCCCCAAACTCGTTGCCCCATTTTAGTAAGGTCATCCGAGAGTCTGGCTCCAATCATTCCTGAGGAGCCAAGAACTAAGATATCCCGCTTTCGCTCTAGACGGTCCATGGTGCGATGCCAGAGTCCCACAAGGCTTGAAGACCTTCCATGTCACGCTTGGTGTCCATGCATTGCCAGAACCCTCGGTGCTCGAATGCCATCAGTTCTCCGTCCTCAGTTGCATTGTTAAACGGAGAGCGTTCCAGCATGACATTCTCGTCCGGGATGTAATTCAGGAAGTCAGGCTCCATGACAAAAAAGCCACCATTAATCCAGCCTGAGTGCAATTGCGGCTTTTCCTCGAAACTCTTGACCTGGCCGGCATTGATGTCAAGCTCGCCAAACCTGGCGGAGGGTCTAACGGCGGTCATAGTGACTTGGCGACCGTGTTTGTCATGGAACGACAAAAGCTCATCAATCGCAACGTTAGCCACCCCATCTCCATAAGTGAGCATAAAGCGGCCTCCTTGAAGGTGAGGAGCCAATTTTCTAAGACGGGTACCTGTCAGTGAATCGAGTCCGGTGTCCACAAGTGTGACTTTCCAGTTAGGTGCTGAAGAATTGATCCACTCAACGGAGCCACTTGCTAAATCGACCGTGAAGTCAGAGTTCAAGGAATTGAAGTTTAGGAAGTAGTCGCGAATCACCTCCGCTTTATAGCCGAGGGCTATCACGAATTCTGTGTGTCCAAATTTGGCGTAGTGCTTCATTATGTGCCAGATAATTGGCCTACCACCGACTTGCACCATTGGCTTTGGGATTGAATCCGTATACTCAGACAATCGAGTGCCAAAACCTCCTGCAAGAATTACAACCTTCATGTGCTCCTAACCATGTCTCAGATCCCAGAAATAGGGAATTTCACGCGAATCCGCTGGCAGCCGCTCAATTTCCTCAGGCTGGTGAGGGATGCTCGCGCAATTAGCGACAATAGCCTCCTTGTCCCCAACAGCTTTGAATCCGTTCCAAATCATAGGAGGCACAGTCACTAAATAGTAGTTTTCGGGAGAAACATAGAGCTCCTGAATCTCGCCTTTCGTGGAGCTACCCGGACGGTCATCGAAGAGTATAAATTTTATTTGGCCAAACACAACTGCATAATTAAGAGTCATTAACTTATGCCTGTGCCAGGCCTTCACTGCTCCTGGGTGAATCGTGGAGAAGTAAATCTCGCCAAAGGACTGAAATAGCTCTGAGTCTGCCCTGAGCATTTGCATGACTTTCCCGCGCTCATCATGGAATTGGGCCAATCGCGTTACCTTGACGCCCTCTATCACGCTAGCTCCTTGAAGTACTCTGAAATTTGCCCGTCAGTGAGAGCCCTTACAGGAACACCCTCTGATTGCTTTTTGTACCACTCGCCGGTCCTGGAAAGAGTCTCGTCGAAATTCCACCTTGGCTTCCAGTTTAGGCCAAGCTTTGCACGGTCACAGTTGAGTTGTAGGAGCCGAGCTTCATGGTGACCAGTGGTGTCTGCCGAGATTTGAACAACGCCCGCCCCATGAATTTCTATGAGCTTATTGGTAACATCCAACACGGTTTTCGCCTCAGAGATGTCAGGTCCAAAGTTGTATGAATCTTCTATCTCTTCTTGCCCGTTGAGAATTCTTTCAGCCAAAAGAAGGTATCCAGACAATGGTTCCAAAACGTGCTGCCAAGGCCTAGTAGACTTTGGATTTCTAAGGTCCACAGGCTCACCAGCCCTGATTGCCCTTACTATGTCCGGAACGATTCTGTTCTCAGCCCAGTCACCGCCACCTATGACATTGCCTGCCCTCACAGTGCAAACCTTGAAGGGCATCTCCTGCAAGATTGCCCTGGCATACGAAGCCACAGCGATTTCAACCGCTCCCTTTGATGCAGAATAGGGGTCCAATCCTCCGAGACGATCATGTTCCCGATATCCCCATTCCCACTCAAGGTTCTCGTAAGCTTTATCAGAGGTAATAAAGATGAAGGCCTCTAGTGAATTTGATGTCCTAACGGCCTCGAGGAGGTTTACGCCTCCCATAAAGTTCACTTCAAAGGTTTCTCGGGTCGCGACGTAAGACTCCTTCACCAGTGGCTGCGCAGCTAAGTGGAAAATTACTTCTGGATCAAACGAACTTACAATCGAAGAAACTGAGTCGAACTCTCTAATGTCAACGTATTCACCTAGGTTTTTGTTCTCTGCGAAGCCAAGCTGTTCGAAATGAGAGCCCTTCAAGGGAGGTAACGAGAGTCCTCTAACTTCTGCGCCTGCTCGCTCTAGAATTGCCAGCAGCCAGGACCCCTTGAACCCGGTATGGCCAGTAACCAATATGCGTTTTCCCTTGAAGGTCGAGAAATCAATCATTGAGCTTCCTCTCGCCCAAAGTAGGCGTCTTGGTATGCCTGGAGAGCCATTGCTTCAGAAAAAAAAGTTTCAAAACGCTTTTTTGCCATGGCGCCCATACTATCTCTAAGGCTGCGATTGGACATTAATTCGAATATCGCTTGAGAGAGCAATACGGGGTCACCTGCATCAACAACTAAACCAGTTACCTGATCAGCGATCTGTTCGCCAATTCCCCCAACATTTGAGCCAACCGCTGGAATTCCAAGTGACATTGCTTCGGAAATAACATTGGGAAGGTCTTCATTCGACGCAGAAGGGTGAATAAGGATGTCACTTACAGAGAGAAGGTGTAGCACACAATTAACTCGACCTAGAAGTGCTACCGAAGAGCTGAGGCCATACTCCTCCAGTTTGGCATTAATCTGTTGCCTCGAGGGACCTTCTCCTTCAAGTAGAAATTTCCAATTTGATGGCAAATTGCCTCCAATCTTCAATCGATAAAGTGCATTGAGAAGAGTGAGATGCCCTTTTCTGGGCTCTAAATGGCCTATCTGGGTCGCTACTACAGAGTTTGGTTCAATTGCAATACTCGGCAGCATGTCTTTGGCCATGCACGTGCACTTGAGCGAGGGTATTCCGTTGGGAATTATCATGACTTTTTCGTCAGGTAGGCCTAGAACTCTCGCAAGCCTTGAGCCAGCAGCCTGAGATGCAGTTACCCACACAATTCTTGACCGAGACAAAATCTTATCAACGGGGGCCTGCAGAATTCGCATGGGGTGCAGATAGGGTACGGCGAGATTATTCACTGAAAACAAAATGCGAGGTGCCTTTGAAAAAAACGCAGACCCAAGTGCAAATCCCCTCGCTCCTGGAGAGCCAGGGTAGCCACCGTTGTTGATATGAATCGTATCTGGCGCGGTTCTTTTGCTTATTTTTGAGCCTCCGTAGAACCCTGAGCAAAAGTCGTAAGGTTCTCTCAGTAGCTCCTGCAATCTTGGCGAGCCAAGGCGATTCATAGGGTCGCCAGGGGTGAGACTCAAGAACCTAATGGGTAGCCCGCTCATGCGCTTTCGAAGTTGTGACCCAAGGTCTCCTCTGTCCCTGTAAACAACCGTGACTTTGTGTCCGAGAGATGCTGTATGGATTGCATTTCTGGCAGCCTGCATTTCGGCGCCCGAGAAGAAGGGGCTATCAAAATAAATCACTGCTTGTTGCGCATTCATGCTCGGAGTCCTTTGGCTAAATCTTCTATTGCAGATTTGTAGTCAAATTTGGGTGACCAGCCAATCTTCTGTTCGATGAGTGAAATATCCATCTCGATGATAGGCCTCTGATTGTGTTGAAGGGGCATTTGAGCTTGGACCCCCTGGTCTTCTAAGTCCAGCCTTTTCGAGAGCTCATCTACAAATTCCTGAACTGTGATCGACTTTCCTGATCCGACATTAAATATTGGCTCTTGGGTCCATTCTGAATTCAAGACAGCCAGAACCGCAGACGCGAAATCTTTCTCGTAGAGAAAGTCACGAATTTGTTTCGGCTCCCGAAGATGGGGCCTCTTTCCCTCCTGCAAAGCTCTAATTGCACTTGGAACCAACATCGTCCCGGTTTGGCTTGGACCGAAAACCACTGAAGGTCGCAAAACCAGAGCGCTAAAACCCTTTCTCAAAAGGCCACCGAAGAATTGTGACTCCTGTAGTTTGCCTTTTCCATAGGGGCTCAAGTTCGATGGCTTCGAATGCTCAGTCAATGGAAGGTCACTCGTTCCATATTCTGCCCGGGAACCGATGTGAATGATTCGAACCCTATCCACGAAATTGTCCTTAGCATCCAAAAACTGAGAAAACAGCTGGTTTCTCTCTGTAGGGGATAAACCCCGAGTGCTCCCGGATGTATTTCCAACTAGATTGATTACTGCTTGAAAATCGCCATTCTCGAGAAGACGCGATAAGGAGCCGGGGTCACTCACAGAAAACTGAGCTAGTGGCTCATTGTCGGGCCTTCTAGTAGTTGAGACGATTGAGAATTCGGATTCCAGCGCTTTAGTCAAACCGCGCCCAAGAAAGCCTGACCCACCTAGCACTAGAATTTGTGGCTTCGCAATCATTTCCGATATTTTAGCAAATAATGGTGCGATAACCGTGAGGGAATCATCAAGTCAAGGGGGTAAGTAGACGTTTAAGAAGACGCGACCATGATTTTACTGTCCATGGAGAGAAACCCCATCAATCTCTCTAAGCCGTCATCACAAATTTCAAAACCCATGCTTTGGCACCTCGCAATCCCATCGGCAAAACGGGCTAGTCATTTCTGGCTCTCCTATATTTTTACACCTTGAGTAGAGAAGCTGTCTTTGTTTCATAGGGCTCCAGCATCGCGACCCGCCCCATGCTAATAATTTTTGTTGCCATATGACTCGACCAGCATCGCCTTCTTCGAGGTAATCTGTTTCCATGCAGACTTCATCAAAGAAAATCGCACTGTTCACGGGTTCTCGGGCTGAATACGGCCTTCTTTACTGGACCATGACGGGAATTCGAGATCACCCAAGTCTAGATTTGCAACTAATCGTCAGTGGAATGCACCTATCTTCCGAATTTGGAAACACAGTGGATGAGATATATACAGACGGTTTCCATGTCGATGAAAAAGTTGAGATGTTACTTGCATCAACCTCGAAAGTCGGAGTAGCAAAGTCAATCGGAATGGGTGTCATCTCATTTGCAGACACCCTGACTCGTTTGAACCCTGACTGCCTGGTTGTTCTGGGAGATAGGTTCGAGGCGTTCGCAATTGCTCAAACTGCCACCGTCTTGGGGATACCAATTGCCCACATTCATGGCGGGGAGATTACAGAAGGTGCTGTTGATGACGCCATACGTCATTCGATCACAAAGATGTCACACCTGCACTTCACTAGTTCAGAAGAGTATAGAAAACGAGTCATTCAAATGGGTGAGGACCCAAGCCGGGTTTTCAATGTAGGTGCCCCGGGCGTTGAAAATATTCGTCGAACTCAGCTCTTGACCAAGTCTGAATTAGAGAAAACTCTGAACTTTGATTTTGGTGAGGCACCGCTTCTGGTGACCTACCATCCGGTAACCATGCAAAAAGACGGGGGCCTAATAGAATATCAGAATCTGCTAGTTGCTTTAGAAGAAAGGCTTGCAGAACGCCAAATAGTCGTGACTTATCCAAATGCAGATGCGCAAGGAGCGGTGTTTGCATCTTTGCTCGAGGCATTTGCAAGTAAAAATCCGGAAAGCATCTTTTTGGCGAAGTCGCTGGGTCGCATCAACTTCCTAAGTCTGATGAAGATATCTGGAGCGGTCATTGGAAACTCCTCCAGCGGAGTTATTGAGGCCCCAGCCATCGGCGTTCCCACCGTGGATATAGGAGCCCGCCAAAACGGGCGAATAAGGCCGAGTTCAGTCGTCCACGCCGAAGGTGATCTGGACTCAATTCGCTCAGCCTTGGCGACTGCATTAGCAGACACACACAAACAAATTTCCAGGACCACCGCTAATCCTTTCGGAGACGGCACCACCTCAGAAAAAATCGTGAGCACGATAGCGTCAACTAATTTGAGAAAAATCCTGCAAAAGAGGTTTTTTGATTTTGGGGCTTCGGAGTAGTTTCATTTTTGAATTCGGGCCACCAAGCCAATGAAAAGAAACGATTGGGTGTGAATCGGGCGAGCAGATGCGCTGGATTATTGTTGAAATGGAATGTGCCAATAAGACCAAGCTAAACACGGGTACTGTCATATGTACTTATTACGAGGCACTCAAGGAGAGCTGAAGATGAAAACCTACGTTATTGCCGAAGCCGGGGTAAACCATAATCGGGACA
>Ga0105051_10006744_pt1 | contig 12236 bp, 9 predicted proteins | sample FRY02_FD_78383 | JGI IMG/M metagenome (GOLD analysis project Ga0105051, IMG submission 78383) | Freshwater microbial communities from Lake Fryxell liftoff mats and glacier meltwater in Antarctica - FRY-02 (megahit assembly) | ecosystem: Environmental > Aquatic > Freshwater > Ice > Glacier...
ACAATTTTCCCGTAACCTGATTTGGGCATGCTTTTCCAAAAGAAAAAATGGTGCGGCCAACGGTATTTGGCACATCGACCTTCCAAATAAGACAATAGTTGTGCCGCTTCAAGTTGTGCGCCTGGTCGGGTAACAATGACTGCTACGCCAACCTCACCCCACTTGTCATCAGGCATACCAAAAATTGCAATTTCGGCCACGTCAGGGTGGGTTAAAAGCACTTCTTCGACTTCAAGTGGGTAAACATTTGAGCCGCCTGAAATGTACATATCTGATTCGCGACCGGTAATGTAAAGTAACCCGCGACTGTCGAGTTTGCCTAAATCGCCTGTATGAAACCAGCCACCCCGTAGCGCTTTTTCTGTTGCGTCGGGGTTGCCGTGATAACCAGAAAAGACAGCTGGGCCGCGGCAACAAATTTCGCCTACTTCACCCTCTTTAAGCCTTTGCATATTTTGGTCAAGAATAGCAATTTCCATGCCCGTGCGGGGTCGACCACATGAACCGATATTTGCATGGGGGTCATTGTCGTCTTCTGAATGCATGTGAGGGGGCAAAACGGTAATGCTGCCTGTGACTTCGCCTAAGCCAAAGTATTGAACCAACACATGACCTAGTTTTTGTAACGCTAACTTTTGATCTGTGCGGTACATGGGCGCACCGGCGTATATGACATAACGCAAAGAGCTGTGGTCATATTGGTCAACTGCAGGGTGCTCGACCAATATTTTTATGATGGTTGGCACGGTAAATAAATTGGTGACTTGGTGGCGTTCTACTTGCTGCCAAACCTCTTCTGGGTCAAGTTTTTTACCCGTTAACAAAATGGTCGCTGCCCCACGTGCTGTATTGAGCAGCGCATGAATACCTGCGCCGTGTGAAAGCGGTGCCACCGCAATTGAGCAATCAGTTTCTCTTGTGCCCGGTATAAGATCTGCCAAATGGTTAGCCACAACGAAAGCCATTTGGCCATGTGTCAGAACACCTGCTTTTGGTTTGCCCGTAGTTCCTGAGGTGTAAAAAAACCAAAGCGGGTCGTCATACGATACGGTTGCTTCTAACGCCACTTGACCGAGGTACTTTGTCACTAAGGCTTCATACGAATGCTCAGTATTTTGTGGCTGGCCAACCACGATGACATGTTGTAATGATTTAGAACTGTCTTGCACAGCTTCAATATGATCACGATAACTGTCTTCAATCACCAAGACGTTGGCTTGGCTTGATGACGCCAGATAAGCCACTTCAGGTGGCGTTAATCTAAAGTTTGTGGGCACCCAAACACACCCTAACCTAAAGGCTACCCAGCAACTTTCAAAGAGTTGTTGAGTATTCGTTGAGTGCACCAGTATTTTGTCACCTTTCACCACACCAAGATCGACTAAGGCACAGGCCATGGCGTTAACTCGACGATCAATATCTTGCCAACTGATTTTGACGTGATCTACAATCAGACCAGGTCTATCACTGAATAGTCGAGCAGTTTGCCTGAGCAACTGACTCAAATTCATGACTTGTGCAGCGTTCATGCGGGTTCCAGAATGCTGAGATAGTTGGCAACGGCTGTGCCCCCCATATTAAATACGGCCCCTAACTGCGCATTGTTTATTTGCATGTCGCCGGCAAGACCTGCCAGTTGCATGGCCGCCATGACGTGTTGCGACACACCGGTTGCACCAATGGGGTGACCCCGAGATTTCAGACCGCCTGAGGGGTTGACCGGCAACTTACCGTCTTTATGGGAAATGCCCTCAAGTATGACCCGTGAACCTTGGCCCTGTGGGGCTAGCCCCATGGCTTCATATTCTAGTAATTCAGCAATGGTGAAACAATCATGGGTTTCCACAAAGTGTAAGTCAGCTAAGGAAACTTTTGCGGTTTTTAAGCCCTTGAGCCAAGCGAGCTTAGCACCTTCTAAATGGGTTGGGTCTCGTCTTGAAAGGGGTAAAAAATCATTAACTTGCGTGCGTGAACGCCATTGAATCGCAGCCACTTTGGCTTCTGTAGACATGTCAGCCGAAATAACGAGTGCCGCCGCACCATCTGACACGAGCGAACAATCTGAACGTTTTAAAGGGCCGGCAACAAATGGGTTTTTATCAGATGGGTGACGGCAAAAATCAAAGCCGAAATCGCGTTGCATATGGGCATAAGGATTGCCCATACCATTTGAGTGATTCTTGGCTGAAATGGCAGCCAATGCATCTGACTGATCGCCAAAACGATCAAAATAAGCACTTGCGATATTACCAAACACGCCTGCAAAACCGCCAACGATATTCGCTTCTTCTTTAACATAAGAACATTTGAGCAAAGTTTCACCAATTTCTTGATTACCTAGGCCACTCATTTTTTCAATACCAACAACCAATGCACGTTTAATGCGACCACTTTCAACTGCATCTAATGCGGCCCATATTGCTGCTGAACCCGTGGCGCAGGCATTTTCAAGCCTAACAGCCGGCACATGACGAAACTCGGGTATGGCCACGGCAGCTAACGAAGCGCTAAAGTCTTGTGGCACAAAACCCGCATTAAAGTGGCCCACAAAAATGCCATCAATATCGGTTACATCGAGCCCAGCGCTTTCAATGGCTTGCAAAGCCACTTCGCGAAATAACACCTCAAGGTCAAGGTTGTCATACTTACCAAATTTTGAATGGCCCCAACCAACAATTTTTGACTGACTCATAAGGTGTCTCTGTTTCAAATATGTGATGATTCATAGTAATACAGTGGACGGGTTTGCTACTCATTTAAAGAGTGAACCCATTGTGATGATAGTTAGCCAATGTGATCTGAATCAAAGATTTATTGCTGAAGTTTGGTCAGTAATCGGTATTGACATGCAATATAAGAATCGTTTTGGGAAATGATCTATGCCGTATCGCAGATAAAAATTCAACATCAAACTTATGCAGGTTCAATTTTTACCGTACCCAACATGATTGGTTTGACAAGTATCTTATAAGTGTCTAAATCAAAACGTTGATGGTCAACTTCACTGGTTTGGTTTGATTTCGAGCACCAAGTGCCTAAATAACGCCAGTTATTGATGTGGTGTCGTTGCACCCAATCGCCTGCTTGTTCCACCACATGAATGGCACAGTCGAATGGCCAAATGTGAATTTTTAAATCAATTAGAGCTTGCTGCAAACGTTGATCGTGTGCTGCGCGATCTTCAAGACCCACACAGGCGCCTTGGCAGGTTCTTAATTGAACCCCGAAACAACCTCTTTTACTGATTTTTTCCAACCCCAACAGGCCCATACAAAGGTTATGTTGGCTAGCAAGGTCACGTAATTTTTTTTTAGCGGAATGAGTTGAACCAAAGAGGCCATAGATACCTTCTTCTTGCCCAACCTCTAGATCTTGGCGAGTCATCACTTGGGGGGTCAAGGCGCCTGAGGTGTTGATCAACTTAATCGTACATAGGCTTTTTAAGCGGCGCAGGCGAACGTTGTAAAGTGGGCTTTGTTGCTTAATGCACCATGCTTCAAGCAGTAAAGCACCCATTTCACCCGCTGTTTCAATATATTCAACTTGGCGTGACTGGGCGATCATTTTGACCTCATCAGCCGCCCGCATGTGTGACATGACACGGCTGCGAATGTTGACACTTTTACCAATGTAAAGTGGCAGGGCACTGTCGCCCCAAAAAATATAAATACCCGAGGTTTGAGGCAAAGTATTTATTTGAGAAAGTTCTACTTTATTTTGACTCATGAATATACAAAAAAACTGAAATATAAAAATGACTGCATTTTGTTTGAATTCTGCTTACCAGTTAGCAGTCTAGCCCCTTAATTCTATTAACTGCCTAAAATGTAAGATATTATGTTGGTGTTGGCTGATAACATAGGTCTTTTACTGCTCATCAGTTAGATGCTTGAATATTAAAACATCAAAGTAAAAACGCTAACTTGATAAACAATTCTGTTCATACCTATTTAAACGAGAAACGCCCATGCCATTTGAATTGTTTTCGCATGCCCCCTTTGCCGCTGTTTGGGCCACCTTAGCCTGGACTATTATTGTGGGCACAATCGCGCACACTTTGGTTTTTAGGACATCTCTGTTTAATATCTTTATTGAAAACCGCCTGCCACATGTTTTAGTCACTTGCTTAAACGTCATGTTTGTATTTTTTATAGCCTTTATGGCTTCAGATAATTATTCGCGTTTTAATCACGCGCAAAATAATGTTATACAAGAAATCATTGCGGTTAAAAGAATCATAAATGCTCAAGATCTACCACCAGAGATACAAGCAAAAAATACTGCATTAATCAAAAGCTACCTTGATAGCGTCGTTAACCAAGAGTGGAAAGAAGGCCTTAATAAACAGGCCAACCCGCAAGTTGAAGAAGCTTTAAACTTATTGATCGGCAACATTTCAGCATATAGAAAACAATGCGTACAAGCCAATAACTTCAATTGCCTAGATACTTTAACGTTTAACAATCACAGGCAATACATTGATGACCTTCGCGATGCACGAGACCAACGCTTAGCGTTTGGTCAAGAAAGTGCAGAGTATTTTCGTTATGCGTTGTGCAATGTATTGGGTTTAAACGCTTTGATCGCTCTGATGATTCTCTTTAAAGCCAACCCCAAGGCTGCCAGACGACCTTTAATGATGTATTGCTTTAGTTTCTGGATGATTCTACTGATTGTTGTGGTGCACACCAACCCTTTTACCGGTTTTCAGGCAGTTAAGGTTGAACCACTGGAACAAATCTTGGTTCAGCTTCAATAGTTCATTAGTTCATTCATTAACGTCTTAAGACTGCCATCAAAGTTTGTTGCTCTGGTGTCAGTGCCGAGTCTGGCGTTAAGGCGGCGAGTGCCAGTGCGGTTCTAATACTGGGCTCAGGATCTGGTAGATCGTTTCTTAATAAGGCCTCTACAACCTGTAGGCCTTTGGCTAAAGTTTGACCGTAGAGTTCAAATATGCCCAATGCACTGACATGCAAAGCGGGGTCTTCTAACCAACAATCGTAATCGGTCACCATGCCCAGAGTGGCGTAAGCTATTTGTGCTTCACGGGCTAAAAATGCTTCGGGCACGTTGGTCATACCCACCACATCGCAACCCGCTTGCCTTAGAAAGTTACTTTCGGCCTGGGTGCCCAAGCGTGGCCCTGATACGCACGCATAGGTCGCACCTGACTTAACAGGTTGGTTAATAAGCATGCCCGCTTGCACAACGGCATTAACCAATGCAGCACTAACCGGCTTTGCAGTTGATACGTGTGCAGCCACACCGTTACCAAAAAAAGTGCGTGCCCGATCGCCTTTAGTCCAGTCAAAATATTGCTCTGGCATGACAAGGTCGCCAGGTTCAAGGTCTATGCGTAAACTGCCCACGGCAGACAAACCCAACACCATGGTGGCACCAGCTTGTTTGAGTGCAAAAATGTTTGCCCGATAATTAATTTCGTGCGGTAAGAGGCGGTGACCGCGACCATGGCGCGCCAAGAATAATATTTTATGGTGCCCTACTTTGCCCAGAATAATATCGCCCGAGGCTTCGCCGAAGGGTGTTTCGACCGATTGCTTTTCAATAACTGAAAGCCCTGCCAACTCGTACAAACCTGTTCCACCAATAATCGCTAACAAGGTAACCCCTTTTAAAAAGCAAAGATATACTTACTTAAAACGACTTACAAAATGTTTATCAATATAGTCTTTTAATACCCATACAGATTTTCCAGAAAAACCAAAAGATCGCCACGATGCAATAGCATGGCCATCACCTGTATTCAGTAAAGCCAACGCGTATGGTTGAGTTTCAAAGCGTTTAAATATTTGCGTTTGCTGTGTGTGATGAACGTGCTGTAGGTGATGAACTTGCTGTGTGGGCGGTAATTGATGTTCTTGATGAACTTGCTGTGTTTGCTTCGTTTCTTGCACTTGATTTATAAAAGGTGTTTGATACTTCATAGCTATATGCAGGTTTGCAATAAGCGTGCCAGCCATGCGCACGGCATATACACCGGCTTTGGGTAAAGAGCTGGGCAAGCTTGCGCAATCACCCGTAGCAAATATATTCGGGTGAGATATTGAACGTAAGGTTTCATCAACTTGAATAAAACCATCGGCTGAAACTTGTAGCGTTAAACGGCAGGCTGGGTCAAGTTGCCAATTATGGGCTTGTGCGCCCGTAGCCCAAATGACTAAGTCGGTACTTGATTCATTGCTACTTGATGCGTTGCTACTTGATGCGTTGCTACTTGATGCGTTGCTACTTGATTCATTGCTACTTGATGCGTCAAGTCTTACGGCAATGATGTTTTGCCAATCAGCATTGCAGTGTATGGTGACTTGAGCGTCTTTTAAGGCTTGGTGTGCAAGACGTTTAGCCTTTGCACTGAACCCAGGCAATATATCTTCAGATCGACTGATTAAATGCCCTTGCACTTGACGATCAGGTCGCATTTGGCGCAAGCGTTGCAAAATACATAATAAACTTTCTACACCTGCTGCACCAGCACCAACAGTGATAACCGTTAAGGGGTTTTTGTTTTGATCAAGCGCCCACGAGTCAAGGTAAGCATCGTAACGTTGTTGTAATGTCCATAAGGGTCTCAGCGCTAGCACGTTGGGTATTAAACCTTTTGGTGGGCGAAGCGTTGACCCAATGTTGATTGATAACCAATCATAAGAATAGGTTTCACCTGTCGACAGATTAACGGTTTGCGCATCAGGGTCAAGCCCTACTATTTCAGCTTTGATCCATTTCGCACCCACGCGTTTGCACAACACATCAAAATCAATAACCGTTTCACTAAACTTATACTGACCTGCTAGCCACCCAGGAATCATGCCTGAGTATGGCGCTAATGATAAAGGCGATATCAATAGAATTTCAATGTTTTGAAAGAGGTTGTAGGCGGGCTGATAATGAGTGTGTAGCGACTGATCGAATGATTGTTGACTGGCTGGTCTTTGAACGAGCGGTTGTTCAGCAATGGGCGGGTCAATTAAAGGCGCGTCAACAAGTGACTGTAAAAATAGCGCGTGCGTGTGCCCTGCCCCGACTAAAATAATGCGTGTTGTGGCTTGGGTCATGTTGACCACCCAACCGGCAAGTGTTTCAAATCAGCAGGTTCGTCAATATCAAACACCGGGGCGAATTCATATACTGACCAACCTGCTTGTTGAAGACGGCTGCGTGAGGTGTGCATAACTGTATCAGTGCTCCAAGCCATATCGGTAAACATTGTAGGCAGTAGTCGTTTGAGCCCAATTAATGCGTAACCGCCATCGTGTGCGGGCACGAACACTGCATCGTGCTGTTGCAATGCTTGAGCGGCCTGGTCTAGGGTTTGTGCAGTTAAGGCGGGGGCATCGGTGCCGATCAAAATCACATTAGCGTAATTTTGCAATAACCGTTCAAACGTGTGGCTCATGCGTTGACCTAGATTGCCTTCACTTTGCGGGCTGCAACTTATTCTTAAACCGTATTTTTCACGTATTGATTCAAACGAAATATGCTGACAATTAGGTGTAACACACAGTTCAATATACGTAAAAGCGTGTGTTTGAAGGCAGTTATCAACGGTATGCATCAATAAGCGCTCAGCTAACAAAGCCGCACCTTTTTCACCTAAGGCAGGAATAAGCCTGGTTTTGGCGAACCCCAACACTGGGGCTTTAGCCATCATGACTAAAGCACTTGTTAAACCAGTTGTTTTTTTTGCACTGATTGAATTTGTTTCAATTGTCGAGAGGGCATGGCAGGTTTTGCTTGAAGCTACCGGCGCACCAGCAAAGTTTGAACTGTGCTGTGTGTTCGTCATTTGTACATTTCTTTAAGCTTAGCTGGCTCAACGCCATACCAGTACAACCAGCGAAGCCGCCACATCAAAAAGATTGTTTTCCAAACACCGTTTGATTCCCAACGCCGACCCGACGTGAATACAGGGCCAGACAAGCACGCGGGTTTAGATTGGCGCCGTAAAATTTTAGACAGTTCTATATCTTCCATCAATATCTGATTGGGAAAACCACCCACTGACTCAAACAAATCGCGGCGAACAAAAATAGCCTGATCACCCGTTGCAATGCCCGTAAATTTTGAACGTTGGTTCATCATAAATGAAATCATACGCAGCATAAAAGCTTGACCCTCAATGCGCACATCAAAGCGCCCCCAGCGTGCACCCTGTTTCATGGCTTGGTTCAATTGTTCAATGCCACCAATAGGTAACGCTGTATCGGCATGCAGGAATAATAAGAGGTCTTTTGAAGAAACCTTTGCACCCGCATTCATCTGCCTGGCTCGACCAGGTAATGTCACGATGACTTGATCTACCCATGGCTTAACAAGTTCGATTGTGTTGTCGGTACTGCCTCCATCAACCACGACAAGTTCTGCGCCGTTTTGACGCCAACTTTGTAACGACTGAATCGAGGCGAGTATACCTGCCGCTTCGTTTAAGGTAGGCATGACGATCGATACGTTCATGACGACTTTTCTGACCGTTGCCAACGATGGTACTTTTCTACCCAGGCTAATAAGCGTTTCGGCGCATGGGCTCGCTTCCATTGACCGGCTGCATATTTATTGGCTTCAGACATGGTTGGGTAGGTGTGTACGGTTCCTAAAATTTTATTCAAACCTAAGCCGTATTTCATGGCTAGAACAAACTCAGCCAGTAAATCACCGGCATGCTCACCAACGATGGTAGCCCCTAAAATTTGATCTTTGCCCGGTACGGTCAGCACTTTCACAAACCCTCTAGCCGTGCCATCTGCAATGGCACGATCTAAGTCGTCTAGGTCGTAACGGGTTACTTCGTAGGGCGTTAAGTTGGCTTTCGCTTCAGCTTCAGACAAACCCACTCGGGCCACTTCAGGGTCAGTAAAAGTGGCAGCTGGCATGACTGAATAGTCAACTTTAAAACGTTTAAACGTGCCAAACAAACCATTAACGGCCGCGTACCAAGCCTGATGGGCGGCTGCATGGGTCAGTTGAAATGGCCCAGCCACATCGCCAACGGCAAAAATATTGGGGTAAATGGTTTGCAAGTAAGCGTTGGTATCAATCGTGTTTTTTGATGTTAATGGAATACCTAAAGCCTCTAAGCCGTAACCGGTCACTCGAGGGCTACGACCAACAGCACACAATATGTGATCAAACGCGATGGCTTTTTCAACATCACCGTGCTGCACAATTATCTGTTTCTCACCTGCTACGATCTCAATTCGTAAGGCTTTGTGTTCCGTTAACACCTCGACGCCATCACTTTGTAACGCATGCTTGACCTGATCACTTACCTCGGGGTCTTCTCGACCTAAAAGCTGTGACGCCATTTCAACTTGCGTGACCTGGCTGCCAAGCCTGGCAAAGCTTTGCGACAATTCGCAACCGATGGGGCCGCCGCCCAGCACCACGAGTCGCGGGGGTAATTCGGTCAAATTCCAAATGGTGTCACTGGTTAAGTAGCCCGCTTCTTTCAAACCGGGTATGGGGGGTACAAATGGTTTCGCACCCGCTGCAATAACAATATTACGGGTGGTGAGGGTTTGAGTTTGACCGTCTGGTAAGGTGATATCAACCGACCAAGGGGTACGAATGACAGCATGACCTTGCAATACTTCCACACCCAAGTCGGTATAGCGTTGCACTGAGTCGTGTGGTTCAATTAATTTAATGACATCATGAATGCGTTGCATGACAGCTTGAAAGTTAACGTGGCCCGTTACATTTTCTACACCAAAATCTTTGGCCGTTTTAAGTTGTTTTGCCACTTTAGCCGAGCGAATCAGTGCCTTGCTGGGTACACAACCATAATTCAAACAATCGCCACCCATTTTGTGGCCTTCAACCAACGTTACTTTGGCTTTGACCGCCGCGCCAATATATGCGGTGACCAAGCCCCCTGCCCCTGCGCCAATGACGATTAAATTTCGATCAAACTTTTTAGGTTTTTGCCATGCCGCATACACCTTGCGTTGTGCCAGCCAATTAACTAGTGTTCGAGCGATAAGGGGAAAACTGCCCAACAATAATAAGCTTCCTAATAGTGCAGGTGACAGAATATCGCCAACCGATTCAATGGTTGCCAATTGGGTACCGGCCAGCACATAAACAGCTGTGCCAGGCAGCATGCCCAGTTGACTAACAATATAAAAACGCGCCCCACTCATTGGGGTGAGACCCATTAAGAGGTTAATTAACCAGAAAGGAAATAACGGTACCAAACGTAACGTTAACAGGTAAAAAACACCGTCGCGCGCAATACCTTCGTTGATAGGTTTGAGCGACTTACCAAAGCGGGCTTGAATTGTGGAGTGCAACAGATAACGTGCCACCAAGAAGGCCAACAATGCACCTAAGCTTGACGCAAATGATACCAACAGAAGACCTAAGCCAAAGCCAAACAGCGTACCCGCTGCTAAGGTCAAAATCACGGCGCCTGGAATAGAGGCTGCAGTTGCCAGTACGTAGACAACAAAATAAACAAAAATAGTGAGCAATGGTTGCGCTGCGTAAAAATTAACGAGCGCGTCGCGACTGCTCTTGACCTGCTCAAGGGTTAACAGTCGGCCTAAGTCAAAGGCGTTGTATGCCCAAACTATACCCACCACAACCAGTAAAAAGGCGAGCCAGCGCAACCCTAAGCGGGCTGACTTCATCAATCCGCCTTAACCTGAGCGAAGTGCACCACAGATTCAGTGATAACAATTTCGTCTACAAAACCGTCTAGGCTTTCTTTTAAAGCACCACCACAACTGCTGCCTTGCCCGGCTGTACAGCCATAACAATGCTGACCAATTTTGATCGGTTGCTGCCATGACACATCGTTAAGTAAGTCATTAAGATGCGGCTTATTAATGTCTGCAAACATAGCAGGCATATCTAACATTTGATTGAAGTCGCAGTCGTACAAGTAACCCTGCCAATTAACACTGATCAACGAGCGACACATGACCGTTTCAAGATTTTCTGGGCGGTAAGCATCTTTCAGAAGCGTCATGTAATCGTGAAACTTACCTTGGCTGAGCAAGACGCTACCGAAGCGTTGAATCGGCATGTTTGTGATGGTAAAGAGCTGATTAAACGTGATGCCAAAATCTTTTTTTAACTCGCGCTTGTAATCAAGTTCAAGCTCAACTTGCGAGGGTGGCAAGCTAGGCCCCTGTGGGTTGTAGACCAGATTTAATACTAAGCCACTATCGGGCTGACCGTAACCCAAAGCATTCAAGGTTTGCAACCCGTCAATGCTGCGTTCAAATACACCTTTGCCACGCTGTTTATCAACATTTGCCTCTGAATAACAGGGCAAAGAGGCGGTGACTTCAACCTGATGTTCAGCTAAAAAGATGGCCAAACCTTCTTGGTCTGGTTCAGACAAAATAGTGAGATTACAACGATCAATCACCCGAACGCCTAATTCGCGGGCGGCCGAAACCAAATACTTAAATAAAGGGTTTAACTCGGGTGCACCACCGGTCAAATCTAAACATTCAATATGATGTTTTTTGAGCACAGCCAAAACCAAATCAATATTTTCTTGATTCATGGCCTCAGTGCGATTGGGGCCCGCATTGACATGGCAATGCTGACAGGTTTGATTGCACTTGTAGCCCAAGTTAACCTGTAAAGTATTTAAATGATCACGATTGATGTGCGGAAAATCGGTTTCACGTAGTAGGTGCGAAGTTGATCTCATCAGGTTCCTTAACTTGTAGTTTGGCTTAACTTTATAACTGTTTTAACAGTTTAGTGGCTATGCCTTAATATAGGGTTTAAACCATTATTTTTGGGCAAACGGCAGCTATGCGCACAAAACTTACTTCACTTTTGACAAGCCTTTTAATAGGCCTATGGGCAACAAACGTTATGGCAACTGAAGAACCTAAATATACCGTTTTGAAGCAAGATCAAAGCAATAAAGAGATTGAGCTTAGAGAGTACGCCCCTAAGCTGATTGCAGAGGTGCTGGTTGAAGGCGATATGTCTGACGCCTCAAGCCAGGGTTTTAAGCTCATTGCCGACTATATATTTGGCAATAACCAAGTTGCAAATGCCGAGGGCTCTGACAAAATCGCTATGACAGCACCGGTCACAGTAGAACCGCAATCTTCAAAAATTGCCATGACAGCACCGGTTACAGTTGACCCCGTGGCGAACGCAACGGGTAATGCCAATTTCGAGCAAAACGGCACGTGGCGGGTAGATTTTGTGATGCCAAGTCAATACACGCTCGCCAATATTCCTAAGCC
>Ga0105051_10006746_pt1 | contig 12234 bp, 11 predicted proteins | sample FRY02_FD_78383 | JGI IMG/M metagenome (GOLD analysis project Ga0105051, IMG submission 78383) | Freshwater microbial communities from Lake Fryxell liftoff mats and glacier meltwater in Antarctica - FRY-02 (megahit assembly) | ecosystem: Environmental > Aquatic > Freshwater > Ice > Glacier...
TCGGCCAGGCAGTTTAATAACTGCGAAATTCGCAATGATCAGCATTCCGGCGACTATCCGCATAACCTGGAATTCGCCACAGCGACTTACAAACAATACATGGACCAGCACTACCCCGGACTCAAAAAACGGCCTGCACAATATGAAACGCTGCTGAATCTGACGGGATCCGTTGCCGATATTTTTCAGCAACTCCGGACGTCCGTCATCGCTCTATTGCGAAGAACGTCCGTCTACCGACGACTTCGAGGCATCTAGCAACATTGCGCACGTCAATAAAACATGCAGTCGTGATCAGCGACGTCTACGGGCAGCGTGGCGGTGCCTATCGAGTCACATCATTGCTATGCCAGACTTTCGCCGATCTCGGAATCCGTGTGACCTGCTTCGCAACGTGGGTTGATGACGACTCACTGACAGGACGGGAGCCCTTCAACATCGTTCGCCCGTTGATTCGTCGCGGGTACCAATGGGACATACCGAATCGAATTCTTGCGTGGCAGGCATCGCGATTTATCCACAGAACCGAAGCGGCAGTGGTCATTGTTGTTGGTCTGACAGGGCTCTGTGGCTATCTGCTAAGCAGCAATATCGCTGATCGGTTGTTGGTTTGGGAATTAACAAATGCAGACGCCGGTAATAAATTTGTGAGCCCAAAGGCTGCCGAACGACTGCATCGGTGCAGGGCAGTGCTGTCGCCGGCGAAAGTAATCGATGACAATATTCGTGAAACCTACGGCTATACGGGCGAAATCAAGCGATTACCTTTTTGGATTGAAGACGAGCAGCTTGGCTATACTCCACCGCCGGATAAATTTGGGGCCGATTTCATCTTCCTCGCAAGGCGAGAGGACGACAAAGGGTTACGAGAATTGATCCGGGCGACCGGCATACTACGCGAACAGCGACCACTGCATGTCCAGATTGCGGGGCCAGGAAACCAGGAGCCTTATCAGCGACTCGCAGAAGAACTTGGCTGTGGTGAAAGCATCGAGTTCGTTTCCCTTCCGCAACGAGCAGAAGCCATGGAGGCCCTCGGCCGGAGTCGATTTTTGGTTCTTCCCTCATACCACGAGGGCTACCCCTTGTCGCTCCTGGAAGCAGCAAGACTCAGTGTCCCGTTTATTGCAACTGAGGTGGGGAGCGTGCGGGAAATTTTTGGCGACTCGCCCGGGTGCCACATTATTCCCGCGCGAGACGCAGCAGCGTTGGCGAACGCGATGGAAGAAGCACTCACTGAGAATGACACCTACGATGCGAAGCGTCGAGCGATACATACTTCGTTTACAAAACTGTCTTCTGCGAACTCCGTTCAACAATCCCTATTGAGTCTTAGCCAACAAGTCAGTCTGGAACAGCAAGCAGCAACATGAAACGGTTACTTACTCGGTTATTACCGGGATTTATTCATCGCCCTCTTAAACGATCAATGGAATACCACTCGGCCTGGATGTCACAGGCTGGACAGGACGTGTTCGTATTTGGTGAGTGCTTTAATGGCATGCGCAACGGTTTTTTTCTGGATATCGGGGCACACGACGGCGTCTTTCTGAGCAATACATTTCTGCTGGAGAAACAATTCGGATGGACGGGATTGTGTGTTGAGGCCAACCCTGAAACGTTTGAGGCGCTCAAACAGAACCGGACCGCAAAATGCTGTAATGAATGCCTTGACTCAAGAGAAGGCGTCGTTCAGTTTGCGTGTCGCAGTGTAATGGGCGGGATTGTTGCGTCAGATACTGAGAACGCAGACTCGAATGACGGCAAGGTCGTCGAAGTTCAAACGAAAAGTCTGGAAACACTCCTCAAGGAGCAGAACGCCCCCAGTACGATCGACTATCTGTCAATTGATATCGAAGGAGCTGAAGACCGTGTTCTGCTGGACTTCGATTTTGATTTGTACATATTCCGCTGTCTGACAATTGAACGGCCGAGCGCCGCTTTACGTGAAAGACTTCGCCGAGCAGAATACGTTCTTGTTCGAGACATCCCAGGACTTGACTGCTTTTACGTTCACGAGAGTATTCGGCAGGACTACCTTCAGAACGTCTATCGTTTTTACACCAAAAAATACGTCGCCTGGCGGTGGAGTTGATGCTGGTCAGATATTTGCTCAAAGCGAATGGCTTCAATCGCGGTTTATCGTATCAATGACCATTCCCGGAACGTTGCGACAGTTTGATGCAATCTATTTAAACAACAATTGGCTCTTATCGCATGATCGGAGCTTGTTCCAAACAGAGGAACCGATCAATGCCTGAACCTCGTGAACATCTGCAGGAGCCGCTTCTGCGGCGCGTAGCAAAGGCACTCCTGTATCCGGTGCGACTTGTCCGTTGGGTCATTCGTGGAAAGAAGTACAATACACAGGACGGCTATCGCGAGGAAAAATACTGGGAAGATCGCCACAAGAAATTTGAAGGTGATTTTCGAGCTGTCGCATCCTATTCGGAAGAGGAACAGCTTCGTTATCCACAGCAGAAAGAGCAGTTGCTGCACATTCTGAGCGAACACGATATCTCGATCGCCGGTCGAAACGTGGTCGAATTCGGATGCGGAAACGGCTTCTGGGGCGGCGTAATGCTGGAAGCCGGGGCCGAGAGCTATACAGGCATTGACATTTCACAGACGGCTGTCGATTTCTGCAAAAAACAATTCTCGCAAGGGCAGTTTATCCGCCATCACCTCGGCGACTCCTCCGTCCAACTGGAACGACAATATAATCTTGTCTGCTCAATCGATGTCACTCAGCACGTTGTTGAACGTGCAAAACTGATGCAGTTTTTAGGCGACATGCAGCATTGCGCGGAGAGCGACAGCCTGATATTCTGCACTTCTTATCTCACAGATAATGAAGAAGAAGCGGGCGTTCGGAAGAAAAGTTTGAATGTCAATTTCGTCGTGCCATGGTCGGTGAAATCGATCTCCGAAGGATTCAGTAACTGTGAGCTGGTCCGGGTGCATGAATTCTGGGACAAATCATTGCTCGTATTTCGGAAACGTCGTGAACAGTAATTCCTCCCCAACTCCGGATCGCAGTCATTGGCTCTCGACGGCCAGAGTATTCGAACGACTGCCGCGAACGCTCAGGCGACACAAGCTGATGACGACGTGGATGCGTCTTCGCGGCGAAGATCCGATGCAATTGGTACGTATTCGTAAAAATGCGTTCGGTTACGCGGACCTGAATGAAGGAATGCTGCGGCTGATCGTCATTGATGGCGATTTCGAATCCGAGTTCTTTCGCATCGCAGATGTTCTGCTTGCTGGCGGGGGAACGTTCTTTGACGTCGGTGCGAACTACGGATTGTTCTGTTTTGGGTTGGTTGATGGCGTTTCCGGTTCTCTGGATTTTCACCTGTTTGAACCAAATCCGAAACTTCAAGCGGCCATTCAGCGTAGTGCAGCTCGGTATCCCGGCTCAGGCTGGCACCTGAATCCGGTTGCCGTTTCAGATCAACCAGGTGAAGTCTTCATCAAGTTTAACGATCAGCACACCGGTGAATCTCACGTTACAACTGAAGGGGACGGCACTTGCGTACAGTCGATCGTGCTGGACAATTACGTGCAAACACACCGTCTTTCACACATCGCGATGCTCAAGATGGACGTGGAAGGTTTTGAGCTGACAGCACTGCGTGGGCTCAGCAATACTTTGCGTGAGCGTAAGGTCGGCGCAATCTACTTCGAATACTGCGAACAATGGTTACAGCGGCACCACGAACCTTCTGAGCTATTCGCATTTCTCAACAATGTCGGCTATGAGTGTTTCTTCTGCCGGGAAGCCGACCTTAGTCGATACGGTGGACAGACTCACAAACTCACTCCTGATTTTGGGGGCGAGATCATGTTGGCGACCATCGAAGGCCACGCACTGCCAGAGGCGACGGATTTGCTGGCCCTGCCAAAAGGGATTGCAAAAAGTCTGTGACAAGTCGTGACAGGTCACCCGTTGGCAATGTTCAACAGATGCGCATCGCCGCAATCGAGCCAGCCGGAAAATTGTACGGGTCGGAATGCTGCCTGCTGGACATCATCGACGGTGTGTCCTCGCAAAAGTTTTCCTGGACGGTCTTCCTGCCATCAGGTGGTGGATTTGATGAATTGCTTCAGCAGCGAGATGTTGAATGCGAATTCCTGATTCCTGCACAGCTTGGCCAGATAACGCGACTTCAAAGGATCCGTGTCTATGCCAACATTTTGAATCGTCTACGAGCGATCAAGCCACAGTTACTGTATGTTAATCAGACCGGAAGCCTGCGTTCCGCAGCGGTCTACGCCAGTTTGCTGCGGCTGCCGATGGTTTGTCAGGTTCAAACACTGGAAGACGCGCTTTGGATCAGCCAGCGTCGGTCGCTGCACAAAAACGTCTATGCGTTCGTCTGCAATTCGCTGTACATCGCCGAAAAGACCAACGTTCACGATTCGAAAAAATGCGTGTTGTATCAGGGCATGCCCGAACGTCGAGGATTAAACGCGGTCGCCCTACAGCGAGCACAACACGTCGTGAATTCCAGGCTTCGTATTGGAATCCTCGGTAGAATTGCCGAGTCGAAAGGTCACTACGTTTTGCTTGAGGCTGCTCGTCTGCTGCGCGAGCGTGGTTTGGACTTCACTGTGGTTGTGATCGGAGAAGGCCTGACACCAGCCCATACCCAACAATACCGGACTGCCGTCGAACAGGCTGGATTGGGAGACAACTTCGATTTTCGTGGCTTCCGGACAGACATCGGCGACCAATTGCGTGATCTTGATGTCTTAACGATTCCATCATTGGCCGAACCACTGGGACGTGTCCTGTTTGACGCTGCTGAACACGGAGTGCCGGTAGTCGTCTCAGACAGCGGCGGGCTTGGCGAAGTCTCCCGACGTTTTGATGTTGGTGTTCGCGTCGAAGCAGGTTCGGCGGAAGCCCTGGCAGAGGGACTGCTGCACGTAAAGCACCACTATAGACAAACGGCAGATGAGTTTCGTGTCGCGGCGCCACTCTTGTTTCAGCGTTTACCAATGCAGGCTTATATCCACTGCGTCGAACGGATCATCGAATCGGCATCCCGGCGCGACGCAATCCACGTAGACTGGCTTGGGAAAGGCTGAAGCCTCAATCACCAGAGGCAGAATGCCAGAGCATTGCGACATTCTCGTACAGCCATTGATGGTTGGAACCAATCCCCTGTGTTGATGGAATCCAGCGTGGCCAGATGGCATCTGCGGAACTGCCTTTGCGAGCGAAATGATACCCAGTCGGTGCTGCAATCGGCGTCAGCCCGACATCCGAAAATATTCTCATAGCGCGATTCATATGAGCAGCGGACGTCACGAGGACCAATTGCTTCTCCTTATACCGCTGCTGCACCTCCTCCGCTTCGTCCACAGTGCTTTCAGCATTGACGATCATGGTGACACGGTCTGCATCAATGGCCAGTAGTTCCAGCATGTTGCTCAAGAACTTCTTTTTACTTTGCTCGGAGGCGTCTCCGGCTACCGAAATCATCAGTTGCGAATTCGGAGTATTCCGAAAAATCCGAGTGCCTTCCAGAAGTCGCGACAAAAACGTACCAGACACTTGGCTATTTGCGGGCATTGTCGGGTCATCATTGAAACCTGTTCCAAGCACGACAATCAAGGCGGAACGGTCTGGATTCACACCCATGTTGGTCAGATCAAGCGGTTCAAAGGCAAATTCGAGCCTCCGATTCGCTTCGTGGGTGAAGCCTGAAAGACTCCCAATCACCAGCACCATTGTTCCGAGCCCCAAGAGAACGAGCCCGCTGCATTTTTTCTGTTTCCAAATCATCAGCCATCCGATGAATTGCAGTGCCAGGGACGCAATCAGCGGTGACAGACTGGCGGCAACGAACGCCTTAAATTCTTCCATCGAACAGTTCCAGTTAAACGTGATGTGGGTGCTTAGACGGAGATTACCTGAATGCCTGCTGGTGCCCGTAGAGATCAAATATGACACGGAGACGTCTCGCTGTTGTGCACTGGTTCCCCATAGAGTACTACCCACCCGTCACAAACACCCTGAATTGTTTTGCAAAAAATCAAGATCTCCAGATTGTATGCTTTACGAGCCATAACGCAAAGAATCGGGAACCGTTCGCCAATGCGGGCTGCCGAATTCACCGTTACAAGTTTCCTCAGCGGGGCCAACATCTACTGGTCAGGCTCTATTGCTACATTTTCTTTCCACTGATTGTATTCTTGCGACTATTGTGGCTTCGCCCACACTCGATTCTTTATATGGAACCACAGTCTGCGATGCCCGTGTTTCTATACACGCTTCTGGCACGTCGCTGCAGAATTTTCATACACAATCACGAATACCACGATCAACACCAATTCCTGCGTCCTGGCATGCGATTGGTAAGAATCTATCACTGGCTGGAAAAGAAATTCATTTTCCAGAGAGCCGAATGGATTTCACAAACCAATACAGACCGGATTCAATTTTTTCAGAGAGACTTTCCGGATATCGATTCGACCAGACTTCACGAACTCCCAAACCTTCCGCCTCAGTTATGGATGGAGACGCCTAATCGGGCGTGGAAAACGCAGGACGGAAAACTGCGTCTCGTTTATGTTGGCTCGCTGTCATGTGAGGACACGTTCATTCGGGAACTTGTTGAATGGATGGACAGTGATTCGGCTGCAAACTGTGAACTGGATGTGTATTCGTATAATCACACGTCGGAAGTCAAGCAGTTGTTTGAGGCGAACACAAACAGCCGGATCAGCTTTCACGAGGACGGCGTAGCTTATGAGCAACTCCCTGAAGTGCTGTCCGAATATCATGTGGGTTTGATTCTGTACAGGGCCACAACCACAAACTACATGTTCAACGCTTCGAACAAGCTGTTCGAGTATCTCGCTCTGGGGTTGGACGTCTGGTATCCGAGTCAAATGCTCGGTGTCAAGCCTTACGCTCGCTGTGATCGCGCACCGCGCGTCGTCGAAGTGGAATTTGAGCAGCTAGCGTCCATGACCATGCCCTCCATGTTGGAACGTAACCGCTTGCCGCTCTGCCCATCGACCGATTCCTGTGAAAGTGCTCTGATACCACTTCAGTCAACATTGCTGGGAACGCCACCAGAATGAAACGCTGGCGTTTACGGTGCGGCCAGTGATCAGGTTTTGCAGGATGCCCAGGCGCGTGATTCCGCATCGCTGGCGCGATCTTTTAGACCGACTTCAGGGCTGACATTCACGATCGAATTAAGACCGCAATTTTCAGTGGATGCGAATTTGATACTTTCTAAATTCAAGTCCAAAAGCGAATAGAAATGATGCAGTGCGGACGAGCATGGGTTGTGATGCGGATCGGTTCCGTGGATTCCTTCCTTCTGGTGTGGTAACTATTTGATGCAAGCGTGGAAGACGTTGGCTGATAATGCGACACAATGATTCACTAACATCCCTCCGAGGAATCGCCGCCTGCAGTGTTGTACTGTTTCATTATTCAATTTTTGGGCCTAACCTCGAATTGTTGGATCGGTTGCCGTTCCTGAATCGCTCACATCTGTGGGTCGATTTTTTTTTTATGCTCAGCGGCTATGTCATGATGCTAGTATACGGAGAGACTCTAAAAATTGACTCGTGGACGTCGATTCGCGGATTTTATTGGGCACGGCTGGCTCGAATCTATCCTCTGCACTTGGTCGTCCTCCTGATTCTGATCGGGCTTGAGTTCGCAGCGGCCGTATTCGGCCAGAGCAATTCACAACCATTCACGCTCGCCAGTCGGTCGTTTGGCTCAGTATGGACGAACCTGCTACTGATTCAATCTTGGCATTTTCATACCGGCAATACGTGGAACATTCCTTCTTGGTCCATCAGTTGCGAATGGGCCGCCTATTTGATATTTCCGTTCATTCTGGCGAAATTACGAGAAAACCAAACGAAACGTAACTGGGGCATCCTGCTCACTTCAGTTGGGTCGCTCATAATCATGGAGCGTTGGTATGGATCGTTGTCGATGTCGTTCGATTGGGGTGTCGCACGATGCCTCGGAAGTTTCATCGCCGGCGCTACAATTTTCGAATTACTCAAGGAGACTCAAGTAACAGATTTTGGCAACAGTCTCTTTTACGTGTCTGTACTCGGGCTGCCATTCGCAGCGTTGACAATTATCGATCGGCTGGACATGGAATGGCTTGCGATCCCGGTCTTCCTGGTGTTGTTGTCAGTAATGTCAAAGGCACGCAGCCCTGTTCGCTTCATCCTGCTTGAGACCAGGCCCATGTTTTATTTGGGGCAGCTTTCCTACGCGATCTACATTTCGCACTGGGTCGTGCAGTCAACAATACCTGCGTTATTTGTGCGATTTGTAATGGCCAAGGGTCGTCATCCAAGTTCGACCAGTACTGATACACTTCTTCTTTTGGCAATGATCGTCTTGACGGTAATAATTTCCCTTTTGCTGCACGTGCTCGTGGAAAAACCAGCTCGAATACATCTACGAAACGTTCTTCGCTCCGACAGTCATGACTTGCCATGACTCGATCGCCATCAAACAGTCTCCTGTGGACACGCAAGCTCCGTCGTTTCGTAGGGCCGCTCGTGAATTGTCTCCATATCATCATTGAGGGAATCTGCCGTGCGAAAGAAATGCCCTGCGATTACCCCCCCGAAGGCTAAACAGACTCGTTCGCGTGATACGTCGCGCGTCGCTAAAATCGTGAAATAAATTGAAAGTAGCCCCGCTAAGAAGCGCGGCATCAATTTCGCCTCTCGTGGTGGACGTGACGATTCTGACGGGAGCGGGTTCCTCAAATGAAACGCAAATACTGCATCGGGTTCCTTGGCGCTGACTGGTGGGGCAGTGACGCTCGAGCCGTGGCGATGGAACTTCGGCGGCAAGGGCACGTCCTGGTCGAACGAAACTACGAGGATTACTTCCCTACCAAATGGCGAGGGTCAGTTCGAATTCTGAGACGGTTATTTCGAAAATGGATGCAGGCTGAATACAACCGTGCAATTCGAGAACTCCTGGAGATTCAGGGCCTCGACTTCGTGCTGGCATTCAAAGGAATGCTGTTACGCCCAGACACGTTGCAGGCATTCATCGAGAGGGGCATCCCCTGTTACTGCCTTTATCCCGATGTCAGCTTTCAGGATCATGGAAATACAATCTGGCAATGTGCGCCGCTCTACGACTGCGTGTTCACAACCAAATCTTTTCATTTGGACGATCCCAAAGTACGCAATCACACGCAACGGCTGCAATTTGTGCGGCATGGCTTTGATGCCGAGGTCCATCGCCCAATCGAAGGCGACGCGGGGCTGAGGGCCTCCTATGGATGTGACGTGTCATTTGTGGGTGTTTGGTCTCCCAAAAAAGAAAGCATGCTGCAACATCTCATCAATAGCATTCCGTCGATCGATCTGAGAATTTGGGGGCCTGCATGGGAAAAAGCAGCCGCTAGCGTCAAAAAACACTGGCAGGGACGTGGGGCTTACGGCGACGAAACGTCTGCCATTTACAGTCTATCCAAAATTAATCTCGGCCTTCTGAGTGAGGCGGGGACAGGTACGCAACAAGGCGACCAGACAACCGCGAGAACATGGCAGATCCCAGCCTGTCGCGGCTTCATGTTGCATGAAGACACCGAAGAGTTAAAGACATTTTTTAAGGTAGACCTAGAAGTAGCAACCTTTTCAACTCCGTCGGAGTTGCTGGAAAAGGTTGAGTATTACCTGGCGAACGAGAATGATCGATGCAAACTACAAATCGCGGGTTATGAACGATGCCAAAATCAACCGTACACGTATCGATCAGCCGTCGATGCAATCGTTGCCCATCATGCTGAGTCGATCATGACTAAGCCGTTCCCCGGAACGGTTTGAATGAAAATTCATCGCATTGAAGCCAACGCACGATTCGATCAGAAACGGATTTAGATGAGCAACATTCAACAGCCGCAGAAAAAAACATCACGCATCAGATGGCTGCGCCATGTCCTGGAATATCGAGGAGCTTCTCCCCTCGCACTCATACTGATGGTGCTGCTGGGGTTCATTGGATGGACACAATCGTTACCCAATCAGGTAACAGTCACTGCGATCCTTTGTATCATCGCATTCGAATTTCAGCGGCGTCTCGATCAGGGCGTGCCCTTGTTGCAGCTCACCTCTCTGATCGCCGTGTTGCAATGGCTGGTCGGGCCAGCACTCAACTACACGTCGAAATACAGTTTTGGTCGGTACTCAATGTATGTGAGTGAAACTGAGTATTTTGCGTTTGCGATTCCAGCAACAGCCTTCTTCGTGGCGATCATGCTGGCGACCGGATCATCGCTTCGTCAGAACAATCTGCTTCTGGCCGTCGACCGAAGTCGATTCGTTCAGATTGGATTTATTCTCAATATCATCGGTATTGCGGCTACTGTTTTTGGGAACCGATTCGGTGGCTCAATGGCTTTCCTCTTCTTTTTGATGTCGCAACTTCGTTACGTGGGTGCATTGTATTTCATTTGCTCCTCGCACCGACTCCGACTCATTTTCGTAGCGTTATCCTTTCTGCAATTGGTAAGCATTTCTCTGGGGGCGGGCGTGTTCCACGACCTGCTTCTCTGGCTGGCAATTATATTTTGCTATTGGTTTGCGATGAAAAAATGGAACATCGTAACCAAGGCACTTCTGCTTACGTTGGCTTGTATATGCCTGTTTTCTGTGCAAGTGGTAAAAGAGGAATATCGCGAACGGATCAGGAATGGAGAGAGTCCTTCAATGACTGTCCTAATTGTTGAGTACATGACACTAGGGGGAAATGCCTGGCAGAACGACACTCTGTCGCTGGCAATCACGAGATTGAATCAGGGATGGATTATCTCAGCAATCATGGACAATGTTCCAGAAAACGAACCCTTCGCCAGCGGAGAAACGATTAAGGTCGCCGTCCTGTCTTCGATCGCCCCACGTATACTTTGGGAAGACAAAAAGAGGGCGGGAGGCCAGGAAAACTTTAGACGTTTTACGGGATTGGAAATTGGTCGGCAAACCTCCATGGCAATCAGCCCTCTGGGCGAAGCGTATGCAAACTTTGCTGAGATCGGTGGCATCCTCTTCATGGTACTCTTCGGAGCCAGTTTCGCTTTGTTCTACCACGGGACTTTGAAATACGCAGCCCGATATCCGACATTCATTTTTTGGATCCCGTTGATCTTCTATCAGGCGATTAAAGCCGAAACGGAAATGTCGGTCATTATTAACCAGCTCACAAAGGGATCGGTAGTTGCATTTTCAATGCACTATATGATCCGTCAGACTTTTGGCTTAAAGAAGCGGAAGCCATGACAAAATCTGAACATTCGCGAGGTGTTGTCCAATCCGCACCCGGATCTTGCACCACTTCGTTGACCAGGCTCTGGAAAGATGATCGCATCATGAAGGTCGTTCACATAATGCGTCGACAGCCGCCAGGCAGATTCAGTATGGAAGGATACTTCGATCGGGTTAGATCATGTCTCGTTACTGAGGTGACCATCAGACAATACTGCCTGCCGCACTTTAGCAGGGGTGTTTGGAGGAGAATGCTGAACATGATCGCCGCGGCCAGAAATCAGGCAGACGTCAATCATGTCACTGGTGATATCCACTATACGGCACTTTTGCTGAAGCGAAGCCGCACACTCCTGACTGTGCATGACTGCGAAATACTCTGCCGCCTGTCTGGCTGGAAACGCGAAGTCGTCAGATGGATGTGGTATGTCCTTCCAGCTCGTCGAGCCTCGATGATGACCGTCAACTCCGAAGAGACAAAGCGACAACTGCTCGCCGTGGTTAGCTTTCCTGCGGACCGCATACGAGTCATCCCCGTATCCGTCTCCCATTTGTTTGAACCGTCGCCAAAAGTTTTCAACCAAAACTGTCCGCGAATACTGCAGGTTGGGACCAAGTCAAATAAAAACCTCCTGCGACTGGCGGAAGCACTCAACGGGCTTCCATGCCGACTCGACATTATCGGCCCACTTGATGACGTTCAGCGACAGGCACTCACCGATAATCAAATTCACTTTGACAACTTTCTGCAGTTGTCCGATCAAGAAATTGTCGAACGCTATCGTGAGGCAGATATCGTTAGTTTTGTCAGCACTCACGAGGGATTCGGGATGCCAATCGTTGAAGCGCAATGGACGGAACGCGTTTGCGTGACCTCCAATTGTTCATCAATGCCTGAAGTCGCAGGTGATGGTGCGTGCCTGGTGGATCCCTTTGAGATCGCATCGATCA
>Ga0105051_10006748_pt1 | contig 12230 bp, 9 predicted proteins | sample FRY02_FD_78383 | JGI IMG/M metagenome (GOLD analysis project Ga0105051, IMG submission 78383) | Freshwater microbial communities from Lake Fryxell liftoff mats and glacier meltwater in Antarctica - FRY-02 (megahit assembly) | ecosystem: Environmental > Aquatic > Freshwater > Ice > Glacier...
CGCACAGCCACAGCCACAGCCACAGCCACAGCCACAGCCACAGCCACAGCCACAGCCACAGCCACAGCTGAGTCGTTCCAAACCCAGCCGTCAAGTCATCAATTTAGGCTTCCGCAGGACGCGGAGTATATGTATGACAAGAGCGTTTTATAGCGACCCGTGCCGCTGCCCCCACACGCTCGAACTCAAGGAATGCAAGTGCTGCCTGTCGTATTTCTCATTCATCTTGCCGGCGCCGTCATGTTGCTTTTGTGGGCCGTTCGCATGGTGCGCACGGGAGTGGAGCGGGCGCACGGGACGCGGCTGAAAGCGGCCTTGCGCGGGGCGCGGGGCGGGACGGCGCAGATGGCTGTAGTGGGAGTGGTGCTGGCCGTGGTCTTGCAAAGCTCGACCGCCGTGGGCATCCTTGCGGCGGGGTTCGTGACCTCGGGCACGTTGACCGTAGCCACCGGGATCGCGGCGCTGCTTGGCGCCGATCTGGGCTCGGCGCTGGTGGTCAAGATACTGTCGTTCGATCTGTCGGCGCTGATCCCGTTTTTGCTGCTGGTCGGCGCCACGATGTTTCTGAAATTCGAGGCGCGGGGCGTCCGGCAGACCGGGCGGATCGTGCTGGGCGTCGCGTTCATCCTGATCTCGTTGCAGATGGTGGGACAGGCAACCGAGCCGTTGCGCGACAGCGCTCTGTTGCCAGGCATGATGGGCTATCTGCGCGGCGACCCGCTGACCGCGTTTCTGGTGGCGGCGGTGATCGCTTGGGTCGTGCATTCTTCGGTCGCAACGGTGCTGTTGTTCGTGACCTTTGCAAACGGTGGCATGCTGCCGTTGGAAGTGGCGATACCGATGGTTCTGGGTGCGAACCTTGGCGGTGGTATCATCGCGGTCTGGCTGACACGGGGGATGGAGTTGGAGGCACGACGCATACCGCTGGGCAATCTGGTGTTCCGGGGCACGGGGGCGGTTCTGGTGCTTGGCGCGGCGCAGCTGGTGGACCTGCCGATCGCCCTTCTGGGGGCAACCGAACCTGTGCAGCTGGTAAATTTCCATCTTGTGTTCAATCTTGCGCTGCTGATTGTCGCCTTGCCCTTGGTGCGCCCGATGGCGCGGCTGACCCGGCTGTTGCTGCCCGATCCGGTGGCGGCGGCGTCGGACGAGGTCGCACCCGTGGCCAGCATGCTGGACCGCACGGCGGTGAACAACCCAACCGTGGCGCTGGCCAGTGCCAAGCGCGAATTGCTGCGCATGGGGGAAACGGTGGCAGCGATGTATCAGCCGGTTATGGAGTTGATGGATGGGGGCAATCTGGAAAAGATCGCCCGCGTCCGCGCGCTGGACGTTCAGGTCAACCGCAAGCATACCGAGATCAAGCTGTTCATCGCCCAGATGAACCGCGGCAAACTGACCGAGCGTGAGGCGCGGCTGGGCATCGACCTGACCGATTTCTCGATCAACCTTGAGCATATCGGCGACATCATTGCCAAAGGGCTGCTGACACTGGCCGAAACCCGCGCTCAGCGTAACCTGCACTTTTCGCCCGAAGGCTGGTCGGAAATGTGCAATCTGCACAGTCGCGTCGAGGCGAACATGCACTTGGCGATGAACGTTCTGGTGTCGGGCGATGTTGCAAGCGCGCGGCAGTTGGTCAAGGAAAAAGAGGTGATGCGAAAATTGGCCCGCGAAAGCAATGACCGGCATCTTGAGCGGCTGTGCGACGGCCAATCTGCCAGTATCGACTCATCCGACATCCATCTCGAGATCGTGCGCGCTTTGAAGGAAATCAACTCGCTTTTGGTGACAGTGGCCTATCCGATCCTGACCGAGACCGGTCACCTGTTGGAAAGCCGTCTTGCACAGACCCAGTGATCCATCAGTAAAAACGTTATGTGGATACAAAATAACGATTTTACAAATATAGTCGGGCGTGGAAAAACCTGAAGATACCGACGTTCAAAAGATGAGGTTGCGCCCCATGTCTTCGCTTCCAGACGATGCCTTTCCGAACCCGGCCAAGGGCGAGCCGTTCTTGCTGACCCCCGGCCCATTGACCACCGCCTTTTCGGTTAAAGAGGCGATGCTGCGCGATTGGGGGTCATGGGACGGGGATTTCCGGGCCATGACGAAAAGCATTTGCGATCAGTTGGTGGCTTTGGCGGGCGACACCTCGGGCGATTATGTCTGCGTGCCGATGCAAGGCTCGGGCAGCTATTGCGTCGAGGCGCTGCTGGGCACCTTAGTGCCCCGGGATGGCAAGGTTCTGGTGCTGGCCAACGGCGCTTACGGATTGCGCGCGGCGGAAACCATGCGCTACCTCGGCCGCGCCTACACGCTGATCGACAAGGGCGATTACATGCCGCCGCGTGGGCACGAGGTGGCCGAAGCGTTGGCCGCCGACCCCGCGATCACCCATGTGATTGCCATCCATTGCGAAACTTCATCCGGGATCCTCAATCCGGTGGCCGAGATTTCCGATGCCACCTATGCGGCGGGTGCCAAGCTGCTGATCGACAGCATGTCGGCCTTTGGCGCGATTGATCTGGATGTGACCCGTATCCGCTATGAGGCGATGGTGTCTTCGGCCAACAAATGCATCGAGGGCGTGCCGGGGTTCGGCTTTGTGATTGCGCGCAAGACGGAACTGGAGGCATGCAAGGGCAATTCGCATTCGCTCAGCCTTGATATCCATGCGCAATGGGCCAATCTGGTGAAGACCGGCCAGTGGCGCTATACTCCACCCACCCATGTCGTTGCGGCATTTCTCGAGGCGCTGCGCCTGCATTCGGCCGAGGGCGGTGTGGCAGGCCGGGGCGCGCGCTATACCTGCAACCGCGATGTGATGGTGGCGGGCATGCGGGGTCTGGGGTTCGAGACCCTGCTCAAGGATCGCTGGCTGTCGCCGATCATCGTCACCTTCTTTTGCCCCGCGGACCCTAGGTTCGTATTCACCGACTTTTACGCGCGGATGAAGGCCAAGGGTTTCATCATCTATCCCGGAAAGCTGACTGTGGTGGAAAGTTTCCGCGTCGGCTGCATTGGCCGGATGGATAGCGCGATCATGATCCGTGTGGTTCAGGCCGCCAGCGAGGCGCTTGGCGAAATGGGTGTCACCTCGGCTGCTCCCCCTGCCGCCGCAATCGCCGAACGTGCCAGACTCGCTGACTGAAAAAGCCATAGGTTCTATAGATAAAGGACTGATAATGAATGTTTCCTCCCACGGCCCCATCACGGTGAATGACCGCAGCTATCCGTGGCCGAAGGTGCCCGCCATTGCGATTTGCCTTGACGGATGTGAGCCGGACTATCTGGCGCAGGCGATTGCCAAGGGGCTGATGCCCACGCTCAAGCGGATACGCGAAACCGGAACAGACCGTCTGGCGCATTCGGTGATCCCCAGCTTTACCAACCCCAACAACCTGTCGATTGCCACGGGCCGTCCGCCGTCCGTACATGGCATTTGCGGCAATTATCTTTATGAGCCGGAGACCGGCGAAGAAGTGATGATGAACGACGTGCGGTTCCTGCGCGCGCCGACGGTGTTTTCCAGGTTCTTTGAGGCAGGCGCGCGGGTCGCGATCGTGACCGCCAAGGACAAGCTGCGCGCCCTTCTGGGCGCGGGGCTGAAGTTCGATGATGACCGCGCCAGGTGCTTTTCGGCGGAACGGTCTGCCACATCCACTGTCGCCGAACATGGGCAGGACAACGCAGCCGATTGGCTGGGCTTTGGCCAGCCCGAAGTCTATTCCGCCGAGCTTTCCGAGTTTGTCTTTGCGGCGGGCGTCAAGCTGCTGGCCGGGTGGAAGCCCGATCTGATGTACCTGACCACCACCGATTATGTGCAGCACAAATACGCGCCGCATCAAGCGCAAGCGCAGGCGTTCTACGCGATGTTCGACCGCTATCTGACGCAGCTTGATGCGATGGGGGCGGCCATTGTGGTCACCGCAGACCACGGCATGAAGCCCAAGCACGATGCCAATGGCGACCCTGCCGTGATCTATGTGCAAGACCTGCTGGATGGGTGGCTGGGCAAGGATGCGGCCCGGGTGATCTTGCCGATCACCGACCCTTACGTCGTGCATCACGGCGCCTTGGGGGGCTTTGCAACTGCCTATCTGCCCAAGGGCGCGGACACTGCGGGTATCATCGCTCGTCTGGCGGCACGGCCTGAGATGCTTGAGGTGATGGACAAGGCCGACGCCGTGAAACGCTTTGACCTGCCCGCCGACCGCATTGGCGATATCGTGATGATTTCGACCGAGAACATGACCATCGGCACCTCGGCGCATCGCCACGATCTGGCCGCGCTGGACGAGCCTTTGCGCAGCCATGGCGGGTTGACCGAACAAGAGGTGCCTTTCATCGTCAACCGGGTGATGGATCTGCCGCGCGCGCCTGTGTTGCGCAACTTCGACGCGCTTTTCTACGCCACCACGGCAGCGGCTTTGTGAAAGGGACGCAGGGTGTTTGATCCACGGAGCAGGGCGATAGAGCCGAGGCATGAGGGCATGCGCATCGGGGGCGAGAAGGTGTTCACCGACGCGGTGGTCGAAGTGCGATATCCCTATACCGATCAGGTGATCGGCACGGTTCCGGCGGGCAAGGCCGAACATGCGCGTCGCGCCTTTGCCATCGCGGCCGCCTACAAGCCGACACTTTCGCGCTATGAGCGTCAGCAAATCCTGTTCCGGGCTGGGGCCCTGATCAAGGAACGCCGCGAGGAACTGGCCTATTGGCTGGTGCTGGAGCTGGGCATCTGCTGGCAACACGCGCTTTACGAGACCGGCCGCGCCTATGACGTGTTCACGCTGGCCGGGCAGATGGCCATTCTGGACGATGGGCAGATTTTCTCCTGCGACCTGACCCCACAAGGTAAAGAGCGCAAGATTTTCACCCTGCGCGAACCAGTTCGCGCGATTTCCGCGATCACACCGTTCAACCATCCGTTGAACATGGTCAGCCACAAGATCGCCCCCGCGATTGCCACGAACAACTGCGTGGTGTGCAAGCCGACCGAGCTTACGCCCCTGACCGCCATCGCGCTGGCCGATATCTTGTACGAGGCGGGTCTGCCGCATCAGATGTTCCAGATCGTGACGGGCTGGCCTGCGGATATCGGCGACGAGATGATCACCAACCCCGATATCGACATCATCACCTTTACGGGTGGCGTGCCGGTGGGCAAGCTGATCGCCGCAAAAGCCGGCTACAAGCGGATGGCGCTGGAACTGGGCGGCAACGACCCGCTGATCATCTGCAACGATCTTTCGGACACCGATCTGGAGCGCGCCGCGACGATTGCGGTGGCAGGCGCCACCGGCAATTCGGGGCAGCGTTGCACAGCGGTGAAGCGGATCCTTGTGCAGCAATCGGTGGCTGACCGGTTCGTGCCGATGGTGCTGGCGCGTGCGAAACAGTTGCGTTTCGGCGACCCGATGGACCCCGAGACCCAGCTTGGTTGCGTGATCCACGCGCAGGCGGCCGAAACCTTTGAACGCCGGGTGATCGAGGCCGAGGCGCAGGGCGCGAAGATCCTGTATCATCCCGGTCGGCAGGGCGCGCTGTTGCCCCCGATCGTGGTCGATCATGTGCCCCATGGCAGCGAATTGGTGATGGAGGAAACCTTTGGCCCCATCATCCCCATCGTGCGCGTGCCCGATGATGATGTGGCGGTGATGGCGATTTCCAACTCTACCCGGTTCGGCCTGTCGTCGGGCGTTTGCACCAATGACCTGAACCGCGCGATTGCCTATGTGAACGGGCTGGAGGTCGGGACGGTGAACATCTGGGAACAACCGGGTTACCGGATCGAGATGTCACCCTTTGGCGGGATCAAGGATTCTGGCAATGCGGTCAAGGAAGGCGTGCTGGAGGCGATGAAGTTTTTCACCAACGTCAAAACCTATTCCCTGCCGTGGCCACGCTAGAGTGTCCAGACCTCCCGGAAACTGGTGCGGCCCTCAAGCGGGGCCGCGATTTTTTCCAAGCCGGGGCAGGAGGCGACCTATGCTGTTGACCCATTCCGGAGGGGGCTGGGCCGCAGATGCCGCGCGTGGCTCGTCGGCCCGGCACCAAAGTGCCGATGCGCGTGCCTTGCCGGACCGTAACCGGGTTCGCACGCGCAAGGCGCGTGATCGACCCATGGCGCTGTGTCCATAAGGGTGCCAGCATGACGCCATTCGCCCTTGGGATCGTGCTGTTCTCGGCAATCTTGCACGCAGGCTGGAACGCCATGCTCAAGGCGGTGGACGACCGGGCGGGGGTTCTGGGGGCCGTGTCTTTTGCCCATGCGCTGGCGGGCGTTGTGTTGATTTCCGTGTCACCGGTCCCGGCGATGGCAAGCTGGCCGTCGATCATCATCTCGACGCTGGTGCACTATCTTTACTACTTGTTGCTGTTCCGCGCCTACCGTTATGGCGATCTGAGCCAAGTTTACCCGATCTCGCGCGGGCTTGCCCCGGCTTTTGTCGCCGTTTCGGCGTGGGTTTTGATCGGCGAGGCGCTGGAACCGCTGGCGGTGCTGGGGTTGGTGGCGATCACGGTGGGGATCGGCCTGTTGGCGCTGCAACGCGGAGCGGCAAAGGCCCCGCGCAGCACCGTCGGGTATGCAGTGCTTTTGGGTGTGTGTATCGGGATTTATTCCACGGCGGATGGCATCGGCATCAGGCTGGCAGAGACGCCCACGGGTTACATGGGTTGGTTGTTCTTGCTTGAGGCCCCGGTGCCGCTGGCCATCTCCCTGCACCGCCGCCGCAACCGGGGTCATTTCGCACCGCGCACGTTGTTTCTCGGGCTGTTGGGTGGGGTGGCGGCGGTCACGGCTTACGGCCTGGTGCTTTATGTCAAAACCATCGCCCCGCTGGGTGCGGTATCGGCAGTGCGCGAGTCGAGTGTCATCATAGCGGCGCTGATCGGGGTGTTTTTCTTTCGCGAACGCCCATGGCAGGGCCGCATCCTGGCAGCTTGTGTCGTGGCATTGGGCGTTGTGGCGCTTTCTTGGGCGGGATAGCCGTAATGCATCTGCTGAGCTTATTGCACCATAAGATAAATAGACTGGACTTATTGTCTGGGGCTTTTCACAGTAAAGATGGCAAAGGGAAATGTCCTTTGTCACTCTGCTTTCGTAAGTATTCAATCACGGGGGAATTTCCGGGCCAACCGGCAAAAATACCGCCGACAGAAAATATCCAACTCAACAGGGGAATGACCATGATGAAGACATCCATCCTGCGCCTGACCGTCGCAGCCTCGGCCTTGTTCGCGACCAGCGCTTTTGCCGAAACCCAGCTTACAGTCTATTCGTCCATCGAGGCCGAAGATCTGGCCAGATATGCAGAAACCTTCAACCAGGATCACCCCGATATCACGATCAACTGGGTTCGCGATTCAACCGGGGTCATCACCGCCAAACTGCTGGCCGAAAAGAACAATCCGCAGGCTGACGTCGTTTGGGGACTAGCTGCGACCTCGCTTTTGGCGCTGAAGGCCGAAGACATGCTGATGCCCTATGCGCCGGCAGGGCTGGACAAGCTGTCACCGAATTTCCGCGACAGCGATGATCCCCCGTCCTGGGTGGGCATGGACGCCTGGGTTGCCGCCCTGTGCTTTAACACGGTCGAGGCCGAGAAATTGGGGCTGACCGCGCCGACAAGCTGGATGGACCTGACCAAGCCTGAATATGTGGGTCACATCGTCATGCCGAACCCTGCGTCGTCGGGGACGGGTTATCTGAGTATTTCGTCCTGGCTGCAACTCTTTGGCGAAGACAAGGGCTGGGAGTATATGGACGCATTGCACCAGAACATGGGCTCTTACACCCATTCCGGGTCCAAACCGTGCCGAATGGCGGCGGCAGGCGAAACGGTGATCGGTGTATCCTTCGCCTTCCGCGGTGCGAAATCCAAGGCCGAAGGCGCGCCGATTGATATCATTGTCCCGTCCGAGGGCGTGGGCTGGGATATGGAGGCGACCGCCATCATCACAGGCACCGCCAATGAAGAGGCTGCGAAAACGCTTGTCGACTGGACCGTCAGCGTAAAGGCGATGGAGATGTACAATGTCGGCTATGCCGTGCTTGCGATACCGGGAATGGCCAAGCCGGTGAAACATTTCCCCGAAGGCCTGACAGAGGCGATGATCGCCAACGATTTCGAATGGGCCGCGAACAACCGCGCCCGACTGCTGGAGGAATGGACCAAGCGCTACGACACCAAGTCCGAACCACGGGGGTAAGCGTCGCCGCTTGATCCCGATACAGGGGGCGTCGTGATGCGGCGCCCCTAACCGCCACATGTTCGGAAAGCCAATCATGCCAGATCACGCCGGCGCCTACCTGGAAATCAAAAGCCTGTGGAAGGCGTTCGGTGATTTTCAGGCATTGAAGGACATCAATCTCGGCATCGCCAAGGGCGAATTCGTCTGCTTTCTTGGCCCCTCGGGGTGCGGCAAGACCACGCTTTTGCGCGCGGTGGCGGGGTTGGATCCGCAGACGCGCGGACAGATATTCCAGGGTGGTAGGGATATATCGAACCTGCCCACATCCAGGCGCGATTACGGGATCGTCTTTCAATCCTATGCGCTGTTTCCCAACCTGACCGTGGCGCGCAATATTGCGTTCGGTCTGGAAAACACCGGCCGCCCCAAGGCCGAGATCAAGGCCCGCGTGTCCGAGTTGCTGGATCTGGTTGGATTGCCCGAGCAGGCCGAGAAATACCCCGCCCAGCTTTCGGGCGGCCAGCAACAGCGCATCGCCCTTGCCCGCGCCATTGCCATTGATCCCGGCCTTTTGTTGCTGGATGAGCCGCTTTCGGCGCTTGATGCCAAGGTTCGCGTACATTTACGCCATGAGATCAAAGAGTTGCAGCGCAAACTTGGTGTGACCACGATCATGGTCACCCATGACCAAGAAGAGGCGCTGTCAATGGCCGACCGGATCGTGGTGATGAATCACGGCACGGTCGAGCAGGTCGGCACCCCCACCGACATCTACCGTCACCCTGCCAGCCTGTTTGTCGCCGATTTCATCGGTGAGACGAACAAGGTGGCGACCACTTTCCGGGGTGGGCGTGTCACGCTGGGCTCGGTATCGCTGACCACTGACATGAAGGGCGTGGCCGAAGGGGCCGCCGTCACGGTGGCCGTGCGCCCCGAAGATGTGGTGCCGCATCTGTCGACCCAAGCCGGGGCAGGAGCTGCCAATCTGTTGCCTGCGCGCCTGATGGACATGGAATTTCTGGGATCTTACTGGCGCTGCCATCTGCAATCGGACATTTTCGGCGGCCAGGATCTGATCGCCAACTTCTCGATCAACGCGGTGCGGCGGCTGGACCTGCAGCCGGGACTTAAGATGGCGGTGGAATTGCCGGCGGAACGGGTTCTTGTCTTTGCAAAGGACACTTGAGATGTCGGACGCAAGCCTTGTCTCGGGTCAGAAGACCGCCAAGCTGAAGCTGGACCGCGACGGCGCGATCAAACGCGCCTTCATGGCGGTGATCGCACTTTATCTGATCGTGGCGCTGGCCCTGCCGCTTTATACGATGTTGTCGAAAAGCTTTGTCACCTATGGCTACGACCTTACGCGCTACGAATTTCAGGTCAGCGATGCGGCGGGCACCTTCGGGCCGCCGCAAACGGCCGCCGCAATCAACGCGGAGTTGAACGTGTTCACCGCAGACGATCTGCGGACATCTTCCGACGGGCGGCTTTCGGCCACGGAATTTTTCCCCGATTTCAGCTTTCGCAGCCCGGTGAAATACCGCATCCGCGGGGTTGGCCCGGATGCGCCCTATCTGGTCGGGCTTGACCTGCAAAACACGACCGAATGGCAAGAGCATGACGGCAACACCTTTCGGCGCATCAATCTTCGCCCGACCCAAACGGTCGGCGTGCAGAACTATACCGAGTATTTCTCGAACCCGGCGCTGTTCTCGTCGATCCAGAACTCGATCTTCATTGCGTCGATCAGCACCGTTCTGACCGTGGCGGCGGCGTTCGGTTTCGCCTATGCGCTGAACCGCAGCCTGATGCCCTTCAAGGGGGCGTTCAAGATGGTGGCGATGATGCCCATTCTGGTGCCATCGCTGCTACCGGGTATTGCGTTGATCTATCTGTTTGGCAATCAGGGCATGTTGAAATGGGTCTTGATGGGCCAAAGCATCTACGGGCCAATCGGCATTGTCATCGGATCGGTGTTCTTCACCTTTCCGCATGCGCTGATCATCATATCGACCGCGCTCTCCATCGCCGACCAGCGCCAATATGAGGCGGCGGAGTCGTTGCGCGCCAGCCGCTGGCGAACCTTCTGGACCGTGACCATTCCCGGCGCGCGCTATGGGCTGATCTCGGCGGCCTTTGTGACCTTCACGCTGGTGATCACCGACTTCGGTTTGCCCAAGGTCATCGGGGGGCAGTACAACCTGCTGGCAATCGACATCTACAAACAGGTGATCGGCCAGCAGAATTTCGAGATGGGGGCCGTGGTGTCGGTGATCTTGCTGATCCCGGCGGTTCTCGCCTTCATCGTCGATCGGCAGATGCAGAAAAAGCAGGTGTCGCTGCTGTCGGCCCGGTCGGTGCCGTTTCAGCCAAAGGCCGACAAGCAGTTCGAGATGCTATGCCTTTTGTGGTGCGGGCTGATTGCGGTGTTTATCGTGGGCTTGATCGCTGTGTGCCAATACGCGGCGCTGGTCAGGCTTTGGCCCTATGACCTGAGCGTAAGCCTGCGGAACTACGATTTCAACCGCACCGATGGCGGCGGCTGGGCGGCTTATCGCAACTCGGTTCAGATGGCGCTGCTGACGGCGGTCATCGGCACGGTGATCGTGTTTCTGGGCGCCTATATGGTAGAAAAGACCGAAGGGCTTCGGACGGGACGCGCGGTGTTCCAGTTTCTGGCGATGCTGCCGATGGCGGTGCCGGGCATGGTGCTGGGTCTGTCCTATATCTTCTTTTTCAACAATCCCGAGAACCCTTTCAATGCGATCTACGGGACGATGACCATTCTGGTCGTCTCGACGGTGACTCACTTCTACACCGTGGGCCACCTGACTGCGCTGACCGCGCTCAAGCAGATCGACGCCGAATTCGAGCCGGTGGCAAGTTCCCTGCGTCAGCCGTTCTACCGTCTGTTTTCACGGGTGACGGTGCCGATCTGCATGCCGGCGATCCTCGATATCTCGATCTACATGTTCGTCAACGCGATGACGACCGTATCGGCGGTGGTGTTCCTGTATTCCACCCAGACGGCGCTGGCTTCGGTTGCGGTGCTGAACATGGACGATGCCGGCGATATTGCCCCTGCGGCGGCGATGGGGATGATGATTTTCTACACCAATGCCGGTGCGCGGCTTTTGCACCTGTTCGCCTCGCGCCGGATACTGGCGCGCACCCAAAGCTGGCGGGCGCGGTAGGGAGGGGGCGTCACGGCCCGGCGCCGCTGCCCTCGCAAAATGCCCTGTCAGGGCGCGCCACTGTGACAGGCGGCTTGGTTTTATCGCCGAGTTCTGGCCCACAACGGGGATGTCGGCACCGATGATCTGGCCCAAGTCCAGCAAAAGATCCCAGCGGTTCTGATCGGCCAGCAGTCGCACACCGACGGGCGTGGTCCCGACGGCCCCGGTGGTGACCGTCAGGCCTGGCTAGCCCATCAGCGGCAAGCCGATCTGCGGGGTTTGCGCCTCGATCACGGCATCAAAATCGGCTTGCGAGGCGGTGTCGCGGTGGTCGGCAAAGAGCAACTCGCCTGACACTCGCAACAGAAGCACCGGATAGGTCGTAAAAAACGCCCGCCACAACCTGACAAGGCGCAGCTGTGCCGGGAAGATATCCATGAACCCGTTCAGATCGGTAGCGGGCGCATGGCGGCCTAGGTTTTCATAGACAAAGATCGCATCAGGGCCGCCCTCGGCATAGATGGCGGCCCTGCCCGTGCGGCGCATTTCGGCCTGCCATAGGCGCAATTGCAGGGCAACGGCTTTACGCATGGGTGGCAACATCTTCGACCTGCCAGCCAGCAGCCTGGGCCTTGACCGCCGCAGCTTGCAGGGCGGATTTGATTGCAGGGTCCACAACCATGCAGTGTAAGCATCCGGCGGGAGCCGCGGCTACGCGGCCTTGACGGCTTTTACTTCAGCCTTCCAATTCCACGGCAGCAGTTCAAGCACGCGGGAGACGGTGATGTTGGGAAGGCGGGCAAGCACATCGGCCAACCATTCTTGGGGGTCGATATCGTTCATCTTGGC
>Ga0105051_10006750_pt1 | contig 12229 bp, 8 predicted proteins | sample FRY02_FD_78383 | JGI IMG/M metagenome (GOLD analysis project Ga0105051, IMG submission 78383) | Freshwater microbial communities from Lake Fryxell liftoff mats and glacier meltwater in Antarctica - FRY-02 (megahit assembly) | ecosystem: Environmental > Aquatic > Freshwater > Ice > Glacier...
AGAGCTTGAAGCTGCGCACGGTCATTCGGGGCCAAGTAAAGGCAAATGTCATCGCGTCTCATGCCCCGACAATGACACATGCCAACTCAAATGGGAATCTTACGTCAGATGGGGAACACTAGCATACCAAGACTGTTCATTGTATCCAAAAACATTAGATTTAGAACGCTGAGGGCAAATGATTTTAGGTGCATCCCAGGTAATAAATTTTGGCCTATGAAGATATGGTGCATTGTCGGATGCTTTATCGATAATATCTCTAAACCTTGATAAGTGATTGCCGATGGACTTTAGCATACCTATATTATGTACTTTTTTGTTTATATATATAAGTTTCTTTTGGCTTAGCTTTTGGGAGAAATACCTTTTAATGTCAGAGTTCTTAAAAAATGGCTTAAGGTAATCGATTTCTTTTGGATTAGCCTTGATGGATTCCAAGACTTCTACGTCTCTTGTATTTTCTTCATTTAGAACGTATATTCCATCACCTAACGCCGCAGTCATATCGTTTCTATCTGGAAATTTTTTCGCTGTAAGGTAATCAGCCTGAGAGTGAACCCCATTATTGATATCTACCAACGTAGATAAAGGCTCACCTTGTCTCTTAAGTTTTTCTAATAAGGCATTAATCGGGCTTGAATCATTACCAACCCCGCCCAGCCTAATATAATTTTCTTTACCATCAAAAAGAGAAGCTTGGGCGACGTTAAGGTACTCAGTCTCTTTGTCAGATCCTGATACAATTGAGGTTAATGTATGTTGGTTAGCATTCCCCAGTCTCTTTGTAATACTTGTCTTGGCTAATGCATCTGCATTACTGTCTTTGCTAAATATAGTTACCATATTGTGTTGCCCCAAGGCAGACTCAAATATCCTAAGTTCATTGAAATTGATTAAGCTTTTAATAACGGCCCTCTCTTTTATATCACCTCTTAATTTGCGCGCCCCGAGAGCAGTTACATAATAGTTGGTAGTAATAAATGCGTGCTGTGAGTTATTTCGTCCAAGATCAAGTGCAAGATGAAAGAAGAAGTAGAATAGATCCATTTTTCCTTGGTAATATTTACCAAGATTTCCACTCGCTATTGGCCTAAATGTTTCCTTGTTTCCTTTCTCCCCAACATACGGTGGATTTGCTATCACGATATCAAACCCTCCATTCTCTTTAAACACGTCACTGAATTCAAGTTTCCAGATAAAGAATGGCTTAATATTTTTGTGTCTCAGCCTTTTAATTTCTTTGACGTTATCAAGCTTGCCCTGCTCTCTCAACGAAGCCTCAATGAGTTCCCATTTAAGTTGCTCAATCTCCTCCTTTAGTTGCTGCTTCTTGGTTCTCTGAGACTCAGAAATGTATTGATCTATTTTCTTCTGGAGACGCTCTGCTTTTTCTTGCTCTTGTTGAAAGTTACCTGGAGCGTCAAAGATGCTGAGTTCTTTTCCTTGCAGCTCATTGGGAGTGTTTAGAGCCTTTTTTCGCTTGTTTAGAGAGCGAATCTCGCGTTCACACTCTTCTTTTTTTACCGGGGACAAGGCGTCTTGGCTGTGAAGCGCGAAGTACTCCCGTTGCAATTCAGACAACCGGGTCTCGACGTGTGCACGCTCTTTTTCGAGATGGTTGGCTTCCTCAAGGAAATTCTCGTCAAAGAGCTTGACGCCCTCATACTCGGAGATGAGGCTGTTCCCCTGCATAACCTTGTGCTCAAGGTTCGGTAGTGGGTGTGGTTCGTTCTCCTCAACTACCAGAGCAAGCCATAACCGTAGCTTCGCGATCTCGACTGCACCTGGATCAATATCAACGCCATAGAGTGAGTGAGAAATGCTGTGGAGCTTCAATTCAAACACAGATGGATTACGCTGAAGATGCACCCCGAGAGCCTGTCTCGCTTGCACAATCTCGTTAAGCATCCCGAGAGGGAATGCACCGGAACCAACCGCAGGGTCACATACCTTGATATTAGCAAGTGCGTGATCCAGCTCTCTGACGCGAAAACGAATACTCTCAGGCAGCATGAACTTATAGGTGCCCTCCCTACCCTTCTCGAGCACCATTGCATCATTCTGTATGATCTGTGAGCCATTGCGTATGAGCGTCTCGATATCCTCCCGAGGAATGGACTCTTTCATCTCAGTGCTCAAGAAGTTGATGAGGCTTTCCTGGCACATGAAGTAGACAATTTCACGTGGGGTGTAAAACGTTCCTTTGCTCTTCCTGTCCTTCACCTCAAGTAGGTTCTCGAAGACCTTACCGAGCATCTCGGGATCAACCGCAACCTCTTTCTCGAGCGGTTCGCTTTCATTCACTGTGAAATTGTAGCGGTCGAAGATGTCGAGGATACCGTCGCCCTCATCACCTTCAGCGGTTCTGTTTGAGTTTGAAAACAGCTCATCGGGAAGACGGATATTTGTTGTCTCCCATGAGTACCCATTCATAGGTTCGAAGAGACCACCGTTCAGAAACGGCATCCGGCAGTTGTTGAGGCGAGGGTAGATAGCTTCCACACCTCTATCTTGGGCAAGGGCTTCGTAAAAAAGTGGTTCCAGAACATCATCAAAGAAATTTTCTCCGTACTTTTCGCGGCGGCCGAACAACTGCCTTAAGAAGTCTTTCGGTCCGGTTCCCCAATCCTTTCCTGGAGCAACACCAAACCATCCTTTCTTCTGGAGAAAGTAGAGGAATGCCATCTGCCCAAGCGTCTTCTTGGCAAAATCAACGGTAGTAAGCTCCTTTGAGTCGAAATCAGCTTTTATAGCTGAATCGCCTTCCACAAGTTTGTCGAGTGCCTCCTTCATTCGGAAGAAGAGATCGCAGTATTTCTTGAAGAACTCATCGGTGACACTCTCGATATTGAAAGCCTCTTCGAGCTCCTTCAAAAGTGGTTTTTCAGCGTCTTGCAGCAACGAAATAAAGCGGCTTTGAACCGTGTGGCTACCTTCATGGCGACCGATCAAGAATGACCAGCGCTTTGCTGGAGTGAGTTCTTCTTCCGTTTTGAGCTTACCATCCTTCACTTCAAGCGAGTACTCAAGCTTCACTAAAGAAAATCGCCAGTCGTGCTGACCTGGAGAGAGGAACGCTACGAGCGCCGCATCACGACCGTTTTGCTTCAGATAGTCGGCAATGAAGTTTCTCTGTGCAGTCCGCGCCCTTTCAAGAGAACTTTCGCGCTGAAGTGTAACCTCAAGGATATCCAGACTTATGCCTTCTGCATCTTGGTAAGTTCCAAGAATGCGATATCCTTGCACAAATGCGCGAAAAGCTTCGCGCACATAATGCCCATCGCGGCGTTTATCGAGCGGAGTGTACTCGCCCTTGAATAGGTTACTAACAAAGCGGACAAAATACTCATCGGAGTAATCTGCATCAAATGCGCCTTGAACGAGTGAAATGGCTTCAGCTTTGTTCATTATTTTACCGCGTTAAAATATTCAGAAAGGATGATCTCTTTGGTTGTTCCCCTGCCCTGCCCCTGCTCAGCTTGGTTAGGCTGCAAAAAAGCTGCTGGGAGTTCCAGCTTCAGGAGGGCTAAAAGCTTCAGCGGATTCACTAAGAGCTCAGGGGTCTTCTCGACCTTTGCATAAATTCGCTGCGATATTTTCTTTGGGATTCCACCAGCATCGAGCTCAGAAATAACATTAGAAATGTACTCCTCATCATCGTCTGTGAAGCCTTGAAAGTTTCGCACTTGCTTTGCTTTCAGCATTTTAGAAAGTCGCGCCGCGTTGTCTCTGCTTCCGCGTTTGGTCGAGAATTCCTCTTCTTCGATTTCTGTTGATCGAATAAGCATTTGAGAGTTCTTCTCAAGAAGCGCATAGAAGGTTTTATCAAGCTTTGACCTACTCTCTTGGGGGTCTGCTTTGAGAGCATGAGCTGCTTGAATGAAATCGAGCTCTTCTGCCACATTGATATCATTTGCGCTGACAAGGAAAAACTTCTGAAGCTTTCCCTTACGGAAGTAGGTCAAAAGGCTGGACATAGCACCTTTTGATTTTCGAGCTGTACGAGCTTTTTTCGGTAGACGTTTCACCTTCTCAAAGAGGGATGGATTTTCATCGCGAACAAGACGTATCTCTTGAAGATACTTGAGCTCGCTCTCTGGCTCATCCCCTCCTTCGATGGTCTCTTTGGATAGAAGCTGGCTGAACAGGCTATGTGCCTCGACTTCTTCACTATCCGTCAGCAAGCGAGCGTCAGAACCAAGAAGGGAGATGAACGCCGCAATCTTTGCTTCGGCAGCTTCCTTCAACTTGATTTGGTCATTTGACTGATCGGTTGGGAAAAATGTGTAGGTGTGTATTTTTTTGTGTTTTGTGTCCACACGGTTGATCCGCCCTACCCGCTGCATAATACGTGTCGGATTCCACGGGATATCATAGTTAATAACCACATTTGCGCGGTGAAGGTTGGCACCTTCAGCAAGCACATCGGTTGTGATGAGTAGCTTGAAGTCATCTTTTGGGTGTTTCGCGTTAGCGTCGAAGTTCGCGATGACTTCTTCTCGGTCGGCAGCGGAGTTGGAGCCAGTAAAACAGATAATCTGCCCTGCGAATTCATCTTGAAGCTGTGCCTTGAGATATTCTGCTGTTTCCTTGGACTCTGAAAAGATGATCGACTTTCCGTCATGGATTGGAGTTTCTTTTTTCAGTGCATCCTTAAACGCGAGTATCTTGGGGTCTCTCTTGACCGTTTTCCACATATTCTTGATTTCTTGCAGGATATGCCGATCAGCTTGAAGCTCCAGCTTCAGCTTATCATCAAACTCATCAGCCAGAAACTTCTCGGCCTTCCCTTCATCCACAAGCCGGTCAACGCCATCGAGGTCACCGCGTTCAAGATACTCAAAAATCTTCTGTGTGTGTTTCGCGCTGACGTAGACGGTTCCATCTTCGAATTCTCGGATGAAGCGATCATAAGATGCGATAAATCGGTCTAGGGTCTGCGTGAATGCAAAGAAACTGCTTTCGAGTCGCTTAATCAGAAGCATCTTCATGAACTTCATCATGTTCTGCTGACTTTGACGCTCCATGGCCGTCATACTCCCCTTGTGGTGGAGCATCGGCGTGTAACGCGTATACATGAAATCTTGCGTCACGAGCTCTATGGTTCGAAAGAAGATACGATCCTCTTCTGGATTGAACTCATAGAAAATTGGTTGTGGTTCAGCCACTTCAGGAAAACTCATTCCCTGCTGCCGGAGGTCATCACCGTAATATTGTGTAATTTCCTTACGGGTTCGGCGCACCATCAGGTGCTTGAGAACTCGGTCTCGGATGAGTGCTGCATTCTCCTTCGTAGCAGCAATATATTCTTTCTTATCTGCTTGGCGATCCAAACCCTTGAGTTTGCGCTCGAGGCTCTTAAAAAAGCCTTCAAGGTCTGGAAGGTTGGGGATCGTACTTTGCCGCGCTTTCTGGAACAATTTGATTTGAGACAGTAGGTCACTTGGCTTATTGTTATACGGTGTTGCCGTGACTAGAATTACTTTCTTACCCCGACATATTTCTGCAAGCTTTGCATAGGTATCTGTTTCTTCAGAACGGAACCGATGTGCCTCATCAATAAGTACCACATCATAGTCTTGATGCTCATTTTTGCGGATTATTCGGTCGAGAATTCCAACAGACCGACAAGTATAGTCCCGAGCTCTAAATCCAAAAGTTCTAAAAGCGTTCTCCCAGCTACCTGGGTTGTCTTCGTCAATCAAATGGGGCGGTGCTAAGACAAGAACTCGTCGGTTCAGTTCTTGGCACAACATCGTTCCCATGAAGGTCTTCCCTAGACCCACAACATCCGACAAAAATACCCCCCCATACTCGTCAACAATCTTGCGAGCATTGATAACCGCGTGGTCCTGGTACTTCAGTTCCTTGAAGTTCTCTGGCCGATAGCGGTGGTCGAGGGCCTCTTCGTTTATTTCTTCCTTAAAGTACTCATAAAGAAACTTGAGATAAAGCTCATACGGGCTGATGTCTTCTCGGAGCCACGTATCCTTCTGGATAGTCTCGACGTACTTGTCGCTGACATCGACCCCCTTCGCCCAAAGCTCTTCGAACTTATCGCGAGCAAACTCATAGTCAGAGCGGTTCTTCAGCTCAACGTTAAACTCAAGATTTTCAACCAAGCCATTTCTAGTGAAGTTACTGGAACCAGTAATCACCCGGCCTTTGTCCATCTGGCCTTCTTTGAAACCCATCACATAGAGTTTTGAGTGAATTTTTTCCTCAGGGTAAGCTCGAATCTCCAGTTTTCCAGTTTTAAGCCACTCAAGAAATTTTTTCACACCGATTTCTATGTGAAGTTCGTTTTCGGAGAGCTCCATCTCTTCTTTAACTGCTTGTGAAAATTGATCTTGAACCTCTTTATGAGACTGTATCCGCTGAAGTAGGTCGTACGTCTCCCAATTAGTACTGATCCCAATGAGGATTCGAATGTGGTCTGTTTCCTCAAGTGCAGGATACATCGCATGGAATCCGCTCGTGTAGAAATAGCCAACCAAAACATCAAAGTTCTTGGTTGCTTTGATGAGTGTGGCAAACCTATCTCTTAGATTACCCGCCTCATCGTTGGTAATGAATGTTAAGTCGTTACTCATGTTGGATTCTTGTTAGATGAGGCAAAGTACCATTGTCGCATATTGTATAGATTTTTCATTGTCTTGCAAAGTTTCTGTTCCCTGCCCTACCAAAGCTAACCATTTAAAGACTTTGCTTTTCCCGGATTTTCCGTATAATGTGGACATTACACCCTAAGCACAAGGCCTATGACCATGAAAACTATGACTGCTTCCGCAGCGAGCAAGGAGTTCGGTCTCTACATCGACACCGCGCAGCATGAACCCGTGTTAATCACCAAGCAGAACCGCCCGGTAGCTATCACCATGTCGATTCAGCAGGTTGAGCGTCTATTCAAGGGGCAAGTTGAAGCTGGCATCGCGCGTGGACTAGAAGACGTCGCAGCCGGTCGCTTCAGTGAGATGACCCCTACTCACCTAGAGACGATGCGAGCGAAATTTCAGGCATCAAACCGCTAAGCATGAAGGTTGTTATAACCCCAACAGCGGAAGATTCCCTTGAGGAAATCTATCGCTACAAGTGCGAGTACAACGTGGCTCACGCTGATGAATTCTTAAGTAAAATCTACGCTTTCACAACTGAGAACCTGTCTGAATTTCCCCGCCTGGGCCACGTTCACAACCCCGAACGGGCTTTGTTACGTCTCATCTACGGTAAGGTTTTCAACATCTACTACACGATACGTGAGCAAGAGGTTTTCGTCCTGTTCGTTATTGATGGCTCGATCAGCCTGAACCAAGAGCTGGCCGACCCAAACGTCAATCTGCCAGAACTATAGCCGCCCCCCTATGAGCCCACACAGCCAGAGGCGAATTCTATCTGGTTATTTTGGTTTAACAGATTTAACCGGTTAATTATATTTAACCTTTTGGGTTCGGGGCCTATCTACCCGTATCTCATATCAGTTATTTTGGTTATTTATGTTAACCCGAAACAACAGGTAAAATCGGAACAACAAGTTATTTGCGTTATTTAAGTTTACATATATAATCGGTTCCATGAAGATAACGATTTACAACATGAAGGGCTCAGCGGGTAAAACCCCGATAGCCACAAACATCGCGCTCGACCGCGAGTACGCACTTGCAACAAACGAGCCTTACAACCTTCTGGACACCATTCTTCCCGAAGAGCGGCTTTTTTCGCTGCAACCGGATGAGGAATTTCCAGACTTTCCGGACGACATCGACGTGGTTTTTGACCTCGCTGGCCTCATGTCGAGGGATGCAAGGCCGAGTATCGTCTCAGCCGTATCACAGTCAGACGTGGTGCTGGTTCCCATCTACAATGAGCTCAAGTGCATCCATGCGGGGATACACACCATCAGAGAGCTCTTGCCGTATAACAAAAACATCGTTGTGATAGCGACGAAGTTGGTGAAGCGTAAGGGTGAGGTCTTCAAAGACTGGATCGACTGCGAAGACGCAAAAAATATCAAGGCAGTTGTGGATCACGCGATAGGGCAGGGGATACCAGTTCTCCCCCTGAAGTTTTCCCGCGTCTTCGACACTATCTTCGAACAAGAGCGTTCTATCCGTCAAATGATGGAGGAAGACGCACTCGCTCGCTATACCTACCGAGATGTGGCAGCGCAATTTGATACCTTAATTTCTTACCTCGAGCAGCATTATGCCTAAGAAAAATGACCTCTCTACCTTCAAAAAGGTTGAACCGGTTCAACCGAATGAACCAAAATCAATCCTTGCTCTCAAAACTGTAGGGCGGAAGGCAAAAAAGCCCGAGGACAAAGAATCCGAGATTGTGGCGATCAAGCTCACCAAAGCTGAGCTCGCAAAGCTCGAAGAAAAGGCAGGCCTCGTTCCGAAGTCTACCTACCTCAAGCACATCTTGAGGAATGAAACAGATATTTTCGATTGATTAGATTAAACCGGTTATTTTTGTTTAACCGAAATAACCGGTTTTTTGATTTTTCCTTCAATCTCCTGAATTTGCGTTCTCAGGGTATCAGGCTCAGTCGAGCCGTTTTTTTGTGCCCAATCAGCAGGAGAGGGGAACTCTACGCCACGAGCCCCCCAGAAATTTCTTATCGCTGAAGCGTTCAAGCGATCTTTCCAACCAGATTTTTTGAAGGCATCCACATAGATATGGCTCCCAAGACCGAGCTGAAATTCGGCCACAATAGCATCTCTTCGGGCCTCTGGGGCGGCCTTGAAGACCTCTTCAATCATCTCAGCACAAAACCAACGATAGCTCGTTTCCGCTTCTCTCTGAGCTCGTTTGAGGGCTTCCAGTTGATGCTCAAGTTTTTCGCGCTGCACTTTCGCCGTTTCAACCACCTCAAGGTGCTTTTGCTTTGCAGCGTTTTCATTGTGAAAGTCTTGTTCAACAGCTGCCTTAAGAAAGCCCGCCTTCGACGACTTAATCTTGCCTCTTGCAGCCTCATTGCTCGCAAGGTCGAGCTTTTCGAAAACGTAGGCTTCATCGTATTCCAGAACCCAAGCACGGGCGAGGGTCTTTGATATTCCTTCAGCTAGTAGAGCACGATAAGCAGGCATCGCTGTGATGTCATCTTCCGCATCCATCCCAACCAATGAGAGTTGTGGGTTCGGCCGGATGACGAAGCGAAGTCCCGTTACCGTGCGCCCCTTGCGCTTGGTTTCAAGCTCGAGCTGGATGTTTGATAACTCATTTACTTCCTTCATAGCTGGTTGAATCACGGCACGGTTCAGGAGTTTGAACTGCTTATAGCTGATCATCTGGTCTACTGACATGAGCTTACGGAAAACATCCACATCCCACCAAGGCGTGTGTGCGATATCCACGTAGCGATAACAGTTTTCATAGAGCACCAGAGCGTGAGCACTGTTCATATCGCGCAAGACGCTCAGGTTGATCTTCGAATACACGTCCGGATGATAGAGTTTTTCGGCTAATGCCTGCTCGTAGCGATAGGTACAAACACCATCCTTGAGCTTGACGTAGGGAAGCAGCACCATCGCTTCCCATGAACTTTTCCCATCATCTTCTAAAACGTCAAACTCTACCACCGTCTCCATCAAGCCTTTCAAGGAGGCCTTGAGATAGTTTGTGTTGTTACTATCAAAGCCGATCATCTCACAGAGTACCGATGCATTAATTTGGTGCTGTTTCGCAGTGAGAAGGCCTTCATAGGCGTTGTACAGCAGAGCGTTCACAAGCTTCCGCTGAAGCAGCGAAAGCTTCGCACCGATGTGAATCGCCGCGACGTGCTTCTTGAGTATCTGCTTGTCTTTGCTTTGTTTTTTGAGTTGTTTGGCCATAGGTGAATGAGCTTACCGTTTATCCGTTCACCATTCTACCCATTTTCTAGCAGATGCAAATTTTCTTGAGAACTTTCCAAGTCAGAGCCCTATTTTGCTCCCATAAACGTTCACCTATGAGCCTGGAAGGGCCGATGCGCAGCAGTAGTCTTTTCCTAAAATATCTATGATTTCAGCCTCTTGACGGTTGCTCCCATAAACGTTCACCTATCTACCCTATAAGCCTACACTTTGGCTACTTTTTCCCTTTGTTATCAGACGCCTAAAGCCTTGCTCCCATAAACATTCACCTTACGCCCCCATAAATATACACCTTGAACAATTTTACCCCACTTTATGGTTTTATTACAGTGGTTTAGGTTACATCCATCCCATCTCCCATAAACGTTCACCTTAGCTCCCATATCCTTTCACCTTAGCTCCCATAAACGTTCACCTTACCTATCCATCTCCTCCCATATCCTTTCACCTTACCTCCCATAAACGTTCACCTTACACCCCGTAGCGCCTTGATTTTAAGCCATTATTTGACCCCTAAACGTTTTAAACGTTGTTTATTAAACATATTAAACAACAACAGAGAGCCTCACGGCCCTCTGTCAGTTCAGGTTGATGCTTTCTTATTTTTGAAAATAAAAAAGGGTGATTATCCCTTTTTTCCCAACAGCCATGCGTTGAGATCCTCATATCCTTCATAGTAGCTGCGCATATCAGCAAGTTTGGACGGCGTTTGCGCGTTTTCGAACAGTTTGCGCGTGGCCGCTTCGCCCGCGTCGTCGTTGTCCAGGTACAAGCGCACCTCATCAAAACGTGGATCATTGATGTAGGGCAGGGCACGCAGCCACAAGTTCGTGGAATTCAGCACCAGCACTGCGCCTACCGGCTGCGCTGGCCTATCTTTCGACAGGTAGGACAGGAAATCCATGAAGCCTTCAAAGACCTGGAGCCGGGTTGCCCCCGGCTTGTCATGAAAGGTCACCACCTTCCCGGTTCCGACAAAGCCCTTAAACAGCGCGTTACGTGCCTCGAAGCCATCGCCTGAAGGGTAACCAAGGGAAAAGTACTTCCCGGCGCTGTGAGGGGGCTTAAAATCGATCTGGGAGAGGTACTGGCGGGCAATATCATGGTCGATACCGCGTTTCGTGAGGTATTGGAGCAGGGCAGGGTGCTTGAGCGGCTCTGATGACACCAACTCAAAGGCCCAACTTTTTTCTTTTTCACCCGCAACGTCCTGACTTTTGGACATGGGCTCAGACTGGCGCGAAGCGCCACGCGAATTCCCAGCAGACATGTGAGGGCTGGCAAGGCCAGGAGAGAAGAGCCCGGTCCTATCGAGATGCTGGAGCGCGTCACGCACATCGCAGGAACAGAGTTCCCGCACGAGGTCGAGGATCGTGCCACCTTTGACCGCGCCGTGGTCAAACCATAGGTTCTTGATGGTATCAACTTTGAAAGATGGATTTTCATCACCGTCCCGGATGGGCGAGTGATACCAGAGTTCCCGCCCGCCCATGCGGGATTTTTGAGGCGTGAGCCCTTGGCGCTCAAGGTAGGCTACGAGTGGAATGCATTTGGCTTGCGAGATATTCATCGTTTTAAATGTTACACGGATAAAGCGTTTGGGTTGTGGAAAAAGGGGGGGAGCCACACAGAGCCTTGCAATCCTACCGCTACCCCTGGACCGTCAAGAACCGCGCTGCCGCTAGCCCCTTGGGCACGGCGCGAACGGTTCACGCTTCGCTTTGACCGCCCGAAGGGGAGGGCGCGGTGGTATTGCTATGTCTCAGTGAGCAGCTGAGGCGTTTTATTTTTTTACGTTTTGACTATGACGTTACACGACAAGCAGTCCAACGAGATTGCAGCGCTGAATGACCGAGCGCGAGAAAGTTTTACCGGATGTCAGGTTATGCTGACCAGTGGGATTTTCAATCTTCCTGCTGCGGTCCAATGAGAAATTATTCAGCGGGTTCGCAGTTTTGATGCGTTCACGCCGGACAACGACCCATACGGTGAACATGACTTTGGAGCCTTCGACTTCGCAGGTGAGCGGCTGTATTGGAAGTTCGATTACTACGACCAGAACACGCAGTGAGGATCTCCGGACCCGAGTGACCCGGAGCAGACAAACCGCGTTTTGACGATCCTCTTGGCCGAGGAATACTAAGCCAAAACCGCTTTGCGGGGTGAGCGTATCACCTCGTTTTTTATCTTTTCAATTATGAACAATGACCACAATAAATATACAGGAAAACGGTGAAAAACCAAAAGTTTTTATGTAACTCCCAAGCACCCTCTCCGATACGGGGTGCGGGGGTTTGTGCCGTCAGAGCCGTGCGATGATCTGAGATGGTGGCAGGGTCAGGGTTTCCAGGATGTTGAGCCCGTGTTTTCTGGCC
>Ga0105051_10006752_pt1 | contig 12223 bp, 10 predicted proteins | sample FRY02_FD_78383 | JGI IMG/M metagenome (GOLD analysis project Ga0105051, IMG submission 78383) | Freshwater microbial communities from Lake Fryxell liftoff mats and glacier meltwater in Antarctica - FRY-02 (megahit assembly) | ecosystem: Environmental > Aquatic > Freshwater > Ice > Glacier...
ATCCCCACTTTATGATAAAGATAATTAATCCAACGAATTTTTTATAATCTTAATGTGATTTATTGCTACATGAGTATACATCTCAGTAGTTTGTGAACTTTTATGTCCTAAACTTGTTTGAATAGAGCGAAGGTCGGCACCCGCCCTTAATAGCTGTGTTGCAAAACTATGTCGTAAGATGTGAGGTGTTATTTGTTTCTGAGCGCCTAAAATTTGAGCTGCTTTTTTGACAATCTTTAATACACTAGGCCCACTATCCTTCCCTTTATTCATTCCTTCAAAAAGACAACCCTCTGGTCGCTATTCTAAGAAAGAGGTTCTTAATTCGAGTAATACCTATTTTAAAATGAAGATTGCAGCAAGACACCACGGCCAGTGCAGAAGTTTTAGTTTGACATTTCTTGAAATTTCTTTCTGAACGCTAAAGGATTTTGAATACTTGGAAAAACTTCTTTAGTCCCACCCGAACCAACAATTCTAATTGTCCCGTAGCCAAGTATTCTACCAAGTATTCCTTGGTCTACATTAACACTTTCAATTTTTGTATGGTTCATTTCAAAAGTTCTTCGGCTTATCAAACCAGTTTTGATAATTACACGTTTGTTTGTAATTGCAAATTCGTCTGTGTATTTGTCAATAAGTGGCGCAATAAATAAGGTCATGACGGCTCTTAAGCTGCAGAAGATTATCCAATGATAAGTTGTTTCTAGTTCAACGTGCTCGTCTTTTATTAAATTATTGTCGATGTAACTACCCATTTTGTTTGATTTTAAAGTTGTTTAATTTATCCTACTCGTATGGCTTTTCAGTTTCGCCCTGTTTAATCTGTGGTCGCTGGTCTCCACAATGGTTTGTCCATAAACGGGTCTCAGGGAAGAACTGTTAAAGTGAAAAGATGTTGGCTCTCTTGTCTGTTCACCCTGTGTCGTTTTTTAAGCTTGCCCACACCTAACAATATAGGCTAGATCAACTTCTTTAGACATTGTTTATATTCTCAATTTATAATAAAAGTAATGATTTCCTTTGTAATTTATTGCAAAGCCTTTTGTATTTTTAAGTCGTGAAACAAAACATCTTCATCTTTATTCTTTGTGTAGCGTCGGCTTCTTACGGGCAAAAGTTCAATCCAAATGAACATTACAACCCTAAGATGAATGTTTCGGGGTCTTATTATTGGGGTGTTGTGTTTAAGCATTCTTCTAAATTTCTTCCAGACGTCACTCAAAAATCTCATGGTTTTGAATTGGCAATTTCGAAACTTACTAAAGGAGAAAAAGATTGGCATAAAAAGTTGAACTACCCAGAAATAGGAGCTGCATTGCTCGCAACGCGATTTGGTGATCATGAAATATTTGGCAATGGGTTTGCCTTGATACCCTTTAGCAAGTTTTGGTTGGTGCGAAGCAAGTACGTCGACTTTTATTCTAGGATTGGTTTTGGTTTAGGCTATGTTACAAAAACCTACGACCGAGTAAATAATCCAACAAACAATGTCATTGGTTCCAAGCTTAATAACTGCACTCAATTTAGTTTTGGTTTAGACTATAAAGTCAATCGAGAGCTGACGATGTTTACCGCTTTAAACTTCACGCATTTCTCAAATGCCGCTTTTCAATCTCCCAATTTGGGAATCAATTATTTGGCATTTTCCACAGGCGTCCGATATTTACCAAAAGCTACAAAAGGGGAGTATAATCAAGAGCCTGTAGCGAAACCAATTCAAAAGAATTTTTTCAGATTTAATTATTCCATGGCCTTCTACGAAAACAAAACGCCTGGAGGACCGAAGTACCCCATCTATATTTTAAGTGCTGCGTATTCTAGGGCAACGAGCATTAATAATAGAGTTTTTACCGGCGTGAATTATGCATTTGACGTGGGCAGAAAAGAAATTTTGGAGCAGTTTGTCTACGAAGGGAAACCAATCAAAGCAAGTGATCTAAGTGTTTTCGTTGGGAATGAGCTGTATTTCGGACGCTTAAGCTTTGATGCTTTAATTGGTGTCTATCTTTTGAAAGCACACGATACGAAAGCCCCAGTTTTTGCGAAAATTGGCTTTAATTATCATGCCTTTCAATTTGGCCCCACAAAAGAAAAAAGTCTCTTCTTCGGCGTCCACATGAAAACGCATTACAGCGTTGCTCAATATTTTGATGTTGGGATAGGGGTGAATTTGTAATTGCTTAAGGCTTTAAAGCTTACCCTGAAATCTTAATTACTTTTAGTTTGCTTGGGTTCTCTTGATTGTGTTTCTTTTACTTTTTATTCAGCATATAGCTTTTCAGCGGTATTCATGAGAACGCTTCGCTAAGTTGGCTTGAACCAAAGAAGTAACAAAAAGTTCAAGACGCATTCATTTCTTAACGCCTTTGAAGCCCTACTCCACTAAAATGAATGAATGTCGTCCACATTCTAGCTTGTTAAAGTTTTTTGATGCGATTGAAGAAATTCTGATTAGATAAATAGAGTTGAAAACCATTCATCTGCGAAAAATTGACTTTTAAAAGCTTTCTCCCTTTCCCTAGATAATTGCATTTTCGTTGAATGACAATTTGAAAAAATCAATAAATAAACTTCACCAATAAACCCTTCTCACCCGCAACAAACCCTACATTCCCGTTTTTTAAGGTAACGCAAAGTAAATCTGCTTCAAAGTTATGGTCAATAGTTAGCCAATCACCCTCTACAAAATTAGAACTATAATAGAAGCTAGCGTTTTGACCACAGATAAAAGCTTGTCTTTCAAAAACAGCGGCATCTTCTAAATTCCCTTTAGAAGTGAAAAAGTTGGCTTTTTTCCCAACCTTTTCCCAAGCGTTTCCTCCGTCAGTAGAACTGAAGATCTTTCCCCTGTAACCGATGAGCAACCCTTCTCTTCCGGCATTAAACTCTAGATCTTTAAAATAGTCACCATCAACCGCCAGGTTTTCCCAAGTTGCTCCTCCATCATAAGTTTTATAGACGGTGCCATATCCCGCCATCAACCCTTCTTGGTTATCGAAAAAATAAACCGCTTGCATATCTTGATAGGTCAGACTATCACTAAAAGTTTGTCCATTAAAAAAGTAGCTTGCGAAACCACCATAATAGTAACTGTATCCAGCTGCTATAATCAGTTTGTTATTGTCTAGAAAAACGGCATCGGTGAAAACGGGATAATTCGGAGCGCTTTCAGTTAAATTCCAAGTTAACCCACCATCCAAGGTTTGCCAAGCGCGACCCGAAAAACCAAGGGCCACCCCTTCTAACTCGTTTCTAAAAGCAACTTTATAAAGGACATTATCTGCCACTAAAACCACTTCCCAACTTTCGCCTCCGTCAGTACTTTTGGCTACCACTCCAGTTTCCCAAAACTCCCCCCCACAAAGAAAAGCAAGACTGTCGTTAACAAAAATCAGATCGTAAATATTGTCATCCGTTCCGACGTCTATTTGCGCCATTTCAAAATGCACCTGGTCTTTTTGACAAGAGAAAAATAACAAGCTAAGAAAGCATAAATTAAGCCACCTCATGGATGCTTTTTAAAATGATCTGACAAGAAGTTTTAATTTCTTCTAGGGTAATAATTAAAGGGGGTGCAATCCGCATGGCGTTGCTATTGAATAAAAACCAATCGCTAATCAAACCATTTTGAATGCATTGATCAATGATTCGTTTGTTTTGTACGAAACTTTCAAATTGAACCGCCATTAGCAAACCCACTCTATTAATTTTCAAAATTTTTGGATGTTGCAGAAGCTCCTCAAATAAGGCGCCTTTTGTTTCTACATGACAAATATAATCTTCAGTTAATAGAATTTCTAAAGAAGCCAAAGCGGCAGCACAACTAACGGGGTGCCCGCCAAAGGTGGTAATGTGTCCAAGAATTGGATTGTCTTGAAACACTTTCAAAATTTCTTGACTGCTGATAAAGGCACCTAGCGGCATTCCTCCACCGAAAGCTTTAGCCAATAATAGAATATCGGGCGTAATTTCTTCTGCTTCAAAACGAAATAGGCTACCTGTTCTTCCCATTCCGGTCTGAATTTCATCGAGAATAAACAAAGCACCCACTTCATTACAACGTTTTTGCAATGCTTGCAAGTAGCCTTTAGGAGGCACATTTACACCTAGTTCGGCTTGCACAGGTTCTGCAATAACGGCCGCTGTGCGACAGGTAATTTTATTGAGATCATGGAAGTTGCCATATTGAATCATAGAACAATCCGGAATCAAAGGACGAAATTTACTTTTGAAATTTTCATCTCCCATAACGCTTAGCGCTCCGGAAGTACTTCCGTGGTAACTGTTTTGGAAATAGACCAATTCAGATCTGCCCGTAAATCGTTTGGCCAACTTCAATGCGCCTTCCGTGGCCTCTGTTCCAGAGTTTGTGAAATAAACACTATTTAAATTCTTTGGAAGTACGCTACAAATTCTTTCAGCGAGCCTTACTTGAGGTTGCTCTACATATTCCCCATAAACCATCAAGTGCATGTACTTTGCGGCTTGCGCTTGCACGGCTGCGACTATTTTTGGATGACTATGGCCGAGGCTGCTTACGGCAATTCCAGAAATTAAATCAATTAATTGCTTCCCATCAATAGTATGGATATAGATACCTTGAGCATGACTTGCCGCTATCGCCAAAGGCGCATCACTGGTTTGAGCTACATGTTGTAAAAAGGCTTGTCTTAAATTCAATGGTAAAGTTTATTTACTTACCACAAATTTACCACTAGTCATGGAATAATCGTCTTGAATTAACTGATAAAAATAGATGCCATTGTTAAAAGCTTTGCTATCTAAGTTAATCGTGCTTTGATTCAGGTGGGTGAAATTTTGAGTGTGCACTAAGCTACCCTTCATATCAATAATATTAAAAATAGTTGTACCATTTTTAATTCCTGAAATTTCAATATTAGCTTGGTTCGTTACCGGGTTTGGATAAAAAACAACTTCTGCGTCTGCTATAGAATAATCATTTATTCCTACAGTACCACCAAGATTAAGTCCAGAAGTGTCTGTTAGGAAGAAAATTACGAAAAGCATCATTTCATCGTCAGAAGTTAACCCCCAATCAACAGAGACGGGACCATTATTTATGTAAGAAGCTTCAGCAACAACACCTTGCTGCAAATTTATAGGCAAGAAAGGCTCATAAAAACGAAAAGGTAAATGTTTGTAATCGTAGTCCTCAACGGCACAACCAGGAATTCCATTGGCGCATCCTGCATCATAAATTTGCTCACCTAGTCCTCCATTCATGTCTCCATGATAAATGTTAAAGTCTGTGCCGTATTTGTGCGTGTGGGCCACAGCTCCCCATATATATAAATTAAAGTTTGAAGGAATGTTGAAGGCATCCATGAAAGTTACTTCCTGTCCGTCATTGGGTATTGGAATATCTTGATTTGGAATTAACTGAGAACGCATTACTTGGATGGCGGTTCCTTCATCTTGTGTGTACACATTTAAATACACTTCACATTTCAATATTTGAGTGCTTGAATAATTGATATAGTGTGAATTTAAATCTAAAATGGTATTCGGCTCCCACTTAAAAGCGGTTCCTGCAGGTGTTTCTAAAGTATTTGAATACTGTTCAGTTAGTACAAAACTCTTACCATCAAAACCGATGTTGGTTCTCAAACCATAAGGCACGGTATTCGGATCAAAGTTTCCAAGCGTTGCATCATAATTGTAGACAATATAGTGGTGAGAAAACGAACCCATTTCTGTTTGAAATTTAATAATCTCTGTAGTTTGAGCTAACAAGGTTTCATACTTTGATAAGTATTCAACTTCTGCTCCCGGAGGAATAAAATATGGACCTAAGTGAATTTGGAAGCCTTCGCCTGCCGCAGGTGGGGCAATAGCCGCTGGAATAGATTCAATTCCTCCATTGGTATAAAATTCATTTAATAAACTAAGATTAACATTATCTGCGCCACTGTTCGCACCATAAACAATCCATTGTCTGATCAATTCTTTGTCGTAGTCGCTCATACCCATAGATTCTGTGGTGTGAAATCCTTCGCTAGCTTCAAGTGGATTGTCATCTGAGAATCCAGCACTAATTTTTCTAAACAAATAACTTCTATAAGGATCCCCTGGATAAACTCTGTAATTATCTTTTGCTGCTGCAACAGCATTGCCGGGAACTACTTTAAAAAGATTGGAATGCACATTGCTTTCTTTAGCGGCCGCATTAGCGCCAACACCTTCTAAATTTAAACTACCTGCCATATCAATGTTGTTATGACAATTAGATGTAGCACAATTGCTTTGAAGAATTGTATACACTTCTTGGTAAGTCGTTTGGGCATTCGCAAAACCAAGGCAAGTAAAAAGTATTAAAAAAGTAGAGATTTTTTTCATTATAATGTATTTAAGTTCTTAAAAGTAATGCTTTTTTTAGCATTATTACAAACTAGATATTTGGTTTTCATCTTTATTTACTTTCTCTTTGCATTTGCAAACCAGATAAATGACCATTTTTAGCCCTACTATTTTTTATTATCACCATCAGACGGTTTTCAAACTGGCATATTATAATTGTGTTAAGCATTTTAGCGTTTCTCGTTTTTTGTTTACGGTGCTCTTTATTACGCTTCATTTTATTGGCGTTATAGTCATTTCTTTTGGCAGGCTTATCGACGAAATATTTTTTAGAGGATACAAATCCGTCGAACTTGCGGAGCCTGTGTTTATTATTAGCAACCCTCGTTGCGGCACTACTTTTTTACATCGATTACTTTGTTTAGATAAGGATAGATACACGTTTAGTTTGTTATACCACACCCTTTTGCCCTCCGTGTTTTATATTAAAATTATTCAGAGCATTGCACATATCGACAAAAAGCTAGGCGGTTTACTTCACAAGTTGATGATTAAGTTAGACGACTTTTTTTTCGGGGGATGGAAGAATGTTCACCCCATGGGCTTTGATCGTTCTGAAGAAGATGAGGGTATTTTTACCTTAGCCGCATATTCCCCGGCCTTGGTTTTGCTTTCGCCATGGGTTTATAAATTAGACTACTTAAATTTCTTGGATAAAAGCGACAAAAAAACAAAAGAAAACATTAAAGAATTTTATATTTCCAGCCTCAAGCGAATTGTATACGCAAGCAATCCAAACGCTACCTTGTTGATGAAGAATGTCTTTTCAACAGGTCGATTGAATTTTATTTTGGAATGCTTTCCAAATGCTAAAATAATCTATCCTGTAAGACATCCTTATCAAGCAGTGCCCTCCGTAGTAAGTATGTTTACTGGTCCTTGGAAAGTACACAGTAAAGATGTGGAAGAGAATAGTGAAGAATCAAGAGCTTTTGGTCAGATAGCCATATCTTATTATAAATATTTGTCTGAAGAAAAGTCAATCATTAATCCAAAAAATTTATTGATTGTTTCCTATGCTGACGTAGTAAAAAAACCAAAAGAGATCGCGCACGAAATTTACAATTACTTCGGTTTTGAAGTGAGCGCTAGTTTTCAAGAATCCTTAAATTCTTATACGCTAGAAAGTAGAAAGTATAAGTCTAAGCACAGCTACTCTTTAGCTCAATATGGGTTTAAAAAAGCCGATATTGACGAGCAATTGGGGGTGGTAATGGAAGAGTTTAACTTTGATAAAACGATTAAGGCTTAACAGGCAATAATTTTAACTGACTTCTTTCTTTTCAAATAGCGCTGTAAGGTCTTTAACACAAATGGATTGTTGTCGCAATAGATAATGTTGTCCTTAAGGGATTCTAACTTTCCATCGTAAAAGGCTTTGTCTATTTCAGCATAACCTTGGTAAACAAAGTCCTCTATATAAATAGCATAAATGGTGTTGGCAAAGCTAACCTCTCTAATGATAAAGAAGTTTCGCATGGGAAAAAGCTCACTTACCAGGGCCGTTTCAACACTTTCTCTGTATTTGTTAACTACTTCTGCGTTGTTTGGTAAGGTGGGTGGTTGAAGCCGGTTTTCTTTGGTAAAGTTTTTTAAGAATTGATGTGCTCTTCTTTCATTAACAAAACGCCACAAGGCTTTTCCATTGGGGTTTCTTTCTACAAAAAAAGCGGGGTTATTTTCATTCGGACTTTCATAAATTCCTACGGGATATATCTTTGAAAGGCTGGCTTTATTGTAGAAGGGCTTAACGCCTCGCAACTCTTCAATTTCTTGAAGTTCAGAAACAATAACACTATTAAAAACTTGCGTATCAATTGAAGCTATATTTTTAAACAAATCATTATAGCGACTGTGCTTAATTTCGCTAAGCAAGAATTTACTTACTTCCGCAAAAATGTTTTTTGCTGATTTTAAAAATAACACTTCACCCTGTTTGTTTAACAAGCGAAAAACGCCAGGGTCTTCAGGTAAAGCGTCAATCATATCTTGCGTTAATGCGCCCTCAAAATCGATGTTTTGAGTGTTGGCGTTAGAATGATCAAGAACAAAGTCAGCGCCCTTTTCTTCTATAATTTTATGCAATAAGTTGGCCGTAGCTTCAGCATCTCCAAATGCGCGATGTCTATTTTCTAAAGAGATTCCTAAGTTCTTGGTGAGATTTCCTAAACTATAGGATGGTTGGTGTTTAAACACTAACTGAGAAAGTTGAACGGTGCAAGCATTTGACCTTCTAAAAGGTATACCAATACGTTTAAACTCTCGTTTAATCATGGAATAGTCAAACCCAATGTTGTGTGCTACGAAAATGCAATTTTCGGTATGGTCTAATACTTCTTGAGCGATTTCGGCGAAAATAGGGGCAGAGCTTACCATTTCATCCGTAATGCCAGTTAATTTAACTACAAAAGGCGTTATTTTTCGTTCCGGATTTACAAGGGAAGAGAAACTTTTAATAAGATTCTTCCCGTCCGTAACATAAATAGCCACTTCAGTTATTCTATCGTCATATAAATGACCGCCGGTTGTTTCAACATCGATTACTGCATACACAAATGCAAAAATGAGCTATTTATTTCAATATATCTTGCTAAATTTACTATCGATTATGTTGAAAGCCTTAGTTGCAATCCTTATTTGTTCATTATCAATGAGTTGTGCCTATTCACAAGTTGATTCTACGAAACTTTTTTTTGCTAAGAAGTTTGATAGTGATGCTTTCGTGGAATTGGGAAGCCGAATACGACAGGTGAATAGTAACGCAGGGATGGATATCGACTTTTCGGTTAATTGGTTAGTAAACCATAAATATTATATGGGTGGCGCTTACAGCCAACTTGCTAATGTTGAGGAGTTTTATTCTGCGAGCAAGCTTTCGATGAGTCCGGTGCCAATATTTGCTATCCCGACCACCATAAAATATCAAACCGCAGGTATTCGATTTGGATACATTCTCTTTGAAGATCAAAAGATTATATCTTTTTCTCCAGATTTGACCTTGGGTTGGGCGGGAATTAAGCTGATCACAGAAACGGAAGAGCAAAAATTAAATGGGGCCGTCATTTCCCCTGCCCTAAAAGGCGTTTTCAATGTAAGCGATTTTTTTAGAATAGGCGTTTCTGTTAATTATAATGTGTTTGTTTTTAAAGAATTAGATACCACATCAAATGAGGAAAGCCTATACGTCACTCAGTTTTCATCAAAAAAATTGAATGGAATAGGTGGCGGAATCTTTTTAAGAATCGGACAGTTTAAAAAACTAGCATCAGCAGCTTTATACTAATTTTATGTACACGCTAAAGGAAATTGAGAAGGTAATTATCGGTGAGTGGCATCTTGCCAAACCAGAAGCAAGGGTGTCGACAATACTACAAGATAGTCGGAAGTTAGAGCACCCAGAAAGCACTCTTTTCTTTGCCATAAAAGGAGAAAAACTAGATGGACACGACTACATTGAAGAAATGTATGCAAAAGGTATTAGAAATTTTATAGTTCAAAATGCCGAGGCTCTTCTTGCTTTTTCTGATGTAAATTATGGGCTTGTTGCGAATGGATTGACCGCTATTCAAAACTTAGCAGCGTTTCACCGGCAACAATTCCATATTCCTGTCGTAGCTATTACGGGTTCTAATGGAAAAACGATTGTTAAAGAGTGGTGTCACCAAGTCTTACAAAATGACTACACAATTTGTAGAAGTCCGAAATCTTTTAATTCTCAATTGGGTGTTCCGCTGTCTGTTTGGCGCTTAAACTCAAACCATAATTTAGCTTTGTTTGAAGCAGGAGTTTCAGAACCAGATGAGATGGATCGCTTGCAAAAAATAATTCAACCTACTATTGGAATTTTTACAACGATTGGTTCTGCGCACAGTGAAAACTTCATAAGTATAACCCACAAAATCAAAGAGAAACTAAAGCTGTTTTTGAAAGTGAAGGTGCTTATTTACTGTTCGGATTTACCGATACTTCATCAAAACATTACTGCAGTTTTTGGCAACCAAGCGCAAGAATTTGAAGGGCCCACCTTGTTGAGTTGGGGTCAAAATGAACAGTCTAATATTCTTATTATTTCCCAAAACATAGGACGGCAAAGTACGGTCATTAAGTTGACTTATTTAGGTAAGGAAATGAATGTGGAAATTCCATTTATTGATTATTCTTCTCTTCAAAATGCCATGCACAGCGTTGCCTTGATGCTCTATTTAAAGTTGGACGAAGGGCAAATTAATGAACGCCTGAGTGGCCTTCAAAGAGTAGCTATGCGTTTAGAGCAAAAGGAAGGAATAAACAATTCAACCATTATAAATGATAGTTACAATTCTGATATAGACTCCTTAAAAATAGCTTTGGATTTTTTGCAACAGCAAAAGCACCAACAAGGGAAAACCGTAATTCTATCAGACATCTTGCAAAGTGGCATGACAGGCGTAGATTTATATACTTCAGTGAACGAACTTTTGCTTAAGAATGAGATCAACAGATTTATTGCTATTGGAGAAAATTTAATGCGACACCAGTTCGTTTTTAAGTCAGAGAATTTTTCTGAGGGTCTGTATTTTTTTAACACCACCAAGGAGTTCATTCGAAGTATTCATGATGACGAATATTCAAATGAAACCATCTTGTTAAAGGGCGCAAGAAAATTTGAGTTTGAGTTGATTAACGCAGCCTTAGAAGAAAAAGCACACGCTACGGTTTTAGAAATAGATTTAAATGCAGTTATTCGCAATTTTAAACTATTTACTTCAAAGTTGAAGCCGAACACGAAGATTATGGTGATGGTGAAAGCTTTTTCATATGGCGTTAGCTCTATAGAAATTGCCAAGCTTTTAGAGTTCCATGGTGTGGATTATCTTGGCGTTGCTTATGCTGATGAGGGAGTTACTTTAAGGAAGGCTGGGGTACAGGCGCCTATTATGGTTTTGAACCCAGAAGAAAGAAGTTTTACGGCGATTATCAAGTATGATTTGGAACCTGAAATTTATAGTTTTGAATTACTAAAGAATTTTTCTGAAGCGCTAGAGAGAAGTGAGTTTGAAGGAAAGTTTCCTGTACATATCGATTTAGATACAGGCATGAAACGCCTGGGTTTTGAACCAGAAGAAATTGACGAATTGATCCGTGCGCTGAAGCAAAACAATAAGATAGAAATTAAATCTATTTTCTCTCATTTAGCTGCTTCGGATGAAAAGGAATTCGACGAGTTTACCCAAGAGCAAATCAATTTGTTTAAAGCGCTTAGCACAAAAATAATGACGGAATTAAACAGTAAACCATTATTGCATCTTGCCAATAGCAGTGGCATTAGTCGATTTAAAAATGCACAATTTGACATGGTGCGTTTGGGAATAGGTTTATATGGCTTTAACGAAGAACTAAATCAGCAATTGGAAGTCGTAGCCCAGTTAAAAACAAAAATTTCTCAAATTAAAAAAGTGGCTAAAGGGGAATCTATTGGCTATGGAAGAAAAGGAAAAGCGACAAAGAATATTACGATTGCTACCATTGCTATTGGCTACGCCGACGGCTTTAATCGCTTGTTGAGTAATGGGGTGGGCGAGGTGTATTTGTGCAATAAGAAAGCACCCGTAATCGGCAATATTTGTATGGACATGAGTATGCTAGACATCACGCATATTCCAGAAGCTAAAGTTGGTGACGCCGTAGAGATTTTTGGAGAACACATTTCAGCAAACGAGATTGCCAAGAAAATCAATACCATTCCCTATGAAATTCTCACCTCCGTTTCGGAGCGCGTAAAGAGAGTGTTTTACGTAGATTAAATTTAAGTAGATAAGAAGACCCAAGTTAAAGAGAACGGTTAAAATTAATAAAATTACTG
>Ga0105051_10006755_pt1 | contig 12221 bp, 14 predicted proteins | sample FRY02_FD_78383 | JGI IMG/M metagenome (GOLD analysis project Ga0105051, IMG submission 78383) | Freshwater microbial communities from Lake Fryxell liftoff mats and glacier meltwater in Antarctica - FRY-02 (megahit assembly) | ecosystem: Environmental > Aquatic > Freshwater > Ice > Glacier...
CTCGTATCTTTTATATAATTTCGTAAGATTACATAAAATATTTATTTCTAAAAGTTTAGCAAAATTTAAAGCTGGAATATTTTCTTCTTGGCTTGATTGAAGAGATACTTTTCCTGGGTAAGTTTCTGCTTTTCTATGATGAGCTCTTGGACGCCAAAATAAATTTCAGTGTTGTTCTTGCAATAAAAAACATGACATTTTTCTACATGAAACACCTTTTGCTGTACATTTCTCAGCACAGCATGGTCGTCGGTGAGATCCGTTAAAAATCCCCCGCTAAAGTAGTTTCCCGTGTGGGTATCCCTGTATTTCACCCAAGAACCTTTAAAGAATTTCAGACAGGGCGTGCTGATTTCGACAAAACCCGTCAAATCAGTGCTGTTGTTGCTCTTCTCAGAGGAGATCTTAGAAGAAGTAGTAGAAGTAGAAGAAGTAGTAGAAGTAGAAGTGCCTCTCAAATCAATGCAAATTGTGTTTAGAGTGCTCATGTTTATTGTAAGTATCTTAAAAAAAGTTCGCGATGTTCGCGTAGTTAGTCTATGAAATCGTTTTCTGCGTCGGACTCTGGCTCGTCTTCCTTGATCTTGACACCGAGGTACTTGTTATTAACAGGAGCCCCGAAATAGTCGTTGATGATTCTCTCTGACTTTTTACGATCAAATCTGTTCGTGTTTGTGCGAAGGTATTCCTCGTGGTATGCCTTGTATAACTGGAACACATCAGAAACTTTAATTTTATCAGCCCGATTGGCGGTGATGTCAAAGTGTTTCCCGATAAAGTTGGCATAGTCGTCCATTTCCTTGCGGTACTCTTGCTTTGCCGCTGTTGCCACAGCAGGTGGTTTCAAATTGGGGTTCTGGTGATAGTACAATGACGCCTCAACGAGCCATTTCAGGATCCCTTCCTTGTTCTTGTCAAATTTATCAGACAGTCCGTTATCTCCCTTGCGTTCCCAGGGACGGTCGGGGCTCGGGTTCTCCAGGAAAGAAAGGCGGAATGGGATCAGGGCCAGACGCTCATACATGGCCGCGTCTTTGAGGTTGATCTTCAATTTATGGTTTGATGAAATGAATGCAACAAGCGTAGGCAAGATTTCCTTTTGTTTGCCATAGATTTCACGCACTGAGATCCGGTCGGTGATACCTGTGAGCATTTTAATCTGAGCGTCGTTGATGATTTCGTCTTCCTTGGTCTCTGAGAGGATCCCGGCCCGCACGTTCTCCAGCTGGCAAAGTTCAGAGGAATGAGCACCCCCTGATTTGGTGGGTCCATTGACGACAACTGACTTGTCCATGGCGACTGCATAGTATCCCAGGATACCTTTGATTGTGTTGAGGATCATTGACTTGCCGTTGTAGCCTTTTTCGCCGTAAAGAATGAAAAACATTTTTTTAACAGGAGCACCTTGCATCGCATACCCAAGCGCCCATTTCAAGTAATTGTACAGGTCTGGATCTTCGCCCGTCTCGCTCGACGTGATCTGTCGCACAAACGTGTCAAACTCGTCTGTTCTCGCCGAGTTGTCGTAAATGATATCGAGGCGTTTCGTCATATTATCTTCGGGGACACATGCACGGAGGAGCCCCGTCTTGAGATCAATGACTCCGTTTCGAACTGACATCAAGTACGGGTGGATGTCCTTGATTTTCTCAAACTGGGGGTCGAGGATAAGCGGTTTCACGAATTTCAGGATATTACCAATACTCGGGCCTTCATGAAGTCTTTTGATATGAACATTTGCCTCCTTGACGGCAGCCTCTTCTGGGCATTCTGTATTGTCTGTGACCTTGATAATGTAGTCGCGCAGAACCTTCACGATATTGCATGCAACGAGTCGTTCGAGGAAAGAATGGTCGTCTTCTTTCCAGAGACACCCGTTCCAGAAATAGCTCGTGCCTGCCTTGCCTTCGGTTGTCCATTTAATTCGACGAGGCTCGAGGTACATTTTCTGGAATAGATTCGACATGCCAAAATTTCCATCAAAGACACAGTTCTTGGTGTAGGCGACGTCGATGTTGAAATCCTTTTCATCGTACCCCACTTCCTCGTACGTTGTGTGTTTGCGTGCCGAGATAGAGCCGATTGTCTTGATGATTTTCTTGTTATCAGCATCGACGCAGTTCCCAGAATGACATGCGATGCAGAGGAGGTCCTTCTTGAAGGCGAACGCAAAGAACCCGATTTTGTCGTGTTTTCTTTGGGGGTCGCAAAAACAAGGCTCGGAGCGGTCCGTGTAGTTGAACTGCAAGAACCCGTTCGCATCAATTCGCTCGAGCTTGGCAGTTGGATGAAACGTTTTGATTTTTTCAACGATTTCAGGGATATTGGCAGGCTCAATTGTATCGTCCTTGTTCTTGATATGCTTGTAGAGCCCGTCTTTCTGCTCTGGCACATCCAACGCCCTTTCAAGCGGAGAAATATTCGTGATCAAAAAATCAAGGTCACTGTCCCCCGAATTCATTTTGGTCATTGGAACAAATTCACCTGCCTTGGAGTGGCCCACGAATCGGATGTTTTGCGTGCGTTTGTACGGGCTCATGTCGATGATTTCCTCGGAAAACCCAGCCGGTTTGAGTTCTTTGATGACCCGTCTGGCAAAGTAGGAGGCATAGTTTGCATTTTTAAAGACAACTGTCTGGGGATGAGTCGATATGACAATTCGAAAGCTGTACTTGTAACCCTCGGATTTCTTGCGGTGACAGCTGGCGACGAATATCTCAGTGTGTTTCAAGTCCGTGTCCCAGTCGTCCTTGAAGACGAGTATGATTTTCTCTTTGATGGTCATCAAGACACGTTCAGGCAAGTAATCAAACTTTTCCTGGAACCACTCAATGTCGAGGTACGGCTTCACTTTGGACGTTGAAAGAATGAGTTCATGGAAAATATTTTCATTAGGAGGCAACTCCTTCAATTTACTCCATGCCAAATCCCAGTTCTCGAACGCACCGTACTGCTTGTAGTTGTACGAGAAGCAGGCATGCGTAGCGTGTTCGGACTGGACGAATTTGGAGGGGGCAACGAGCACTTTTTTAATAATTCTGAGATTTTCCATGAAGTAAGATCGAGGTGGTGATTGGTAAGTAATCTGACTTGATTTCCATTATCTAATTTCTTAGTTTTAAGTTGTCCAACTACCCACGTGTTTTGCTCAATTTACAGTGTTATCCTGAAAAGTGAAGCAACGTGAAGCAAAGTGAAGCAACGTGAAGCAACGTGAAGCAAATGCTTTTGTTATTAATTCTGTATTTTTTTCATACACCTGTAGTATCTACTGCGTCTTGGCATAGTACTCGAGGCTTCCATTTCGATTTAAAGACAAGAAACCAAAACACGTAAATGTCCAAAGAGTCCAAACAAAAGCAAACCAAAATCTTCTGCACATTGCTATCAGATTTCTTCAATGACATCTACAAGAGCTACCCAGACGCATCCCTGTTAATGCTCATTAAAATCAGTGACGGCATGATCCTCACGAACCCCTCGGGTGTCGTTGAAAATTTCATGATTTGCGTTGAGCCATACATTGAGAAAATTAAAGCAAAGGACGAGCGGTTCTTTTTAGAAGGAGGCTTATCTGCAGGGATTGGTGAGGAGTACTCGTTCTTGAACGATGAAATCAACAAAATTGTGAATATTTGGAAAAACCCCTCGACACCTGAAAACACCAAAAAGAGCATTTGGAAATACTTTGAGGTCTTGGTGTCGCTGGGCGAGAAACTTACGTAACTCGCGAGCTGGCGGTGTTCGTGTGCTTGTGTGCTCGTGTGCCAAACAACAGAAAAATATTTAAGTCAATTTAACGGCAAATTGACTTAAAGATAAAAAACCACACACATCAAACAACCAAACATGCACCTGTTTTCTCACCGTCAATCCGCAGATCCAAGCAACGTCCAAGTCAAGGCCCCAGTGAAATCAAAGAAGAGAATCATTTCCCAAATCACTTACCTGGACAACGAGCTCGGAATTCAGGTGAAGGGTGAGCTCGTGTCACCCTTCACCGTCAAGGTCACCTCGCAAATCGAGAGCACTTTGAAATTGATTGAAACAATCGAGAGCGGGATCGTCAAGGACATCCACGAGCACTCTGAAGAATTTTTCAATGGAAAGTCCTTTACACGGGAAAAAATCGCCAATTCGATCGTAAGCCCATGGGAAAACAGCAACGAGGGGCTGGTGATACACTGCCAAGACTCTGACTACACGTGCTCCGACTATTTCAATGGTGATATCCCTTCCACCAGTCTCGGGGGACAGGTAGTGTATTTCGTGCTGATACTGGACTCTGTCGAATACAAGAAGAGTCTCTTCAAAGTCCATTGTAAAATTTTTTACATCAGACAGCCGCGACCAAAGGCAAGACTTGAGGGATTCTTTGATGCACCTGCTTCAGCACCCAAAGCACCACCCAATTCCCCCAAAGCACCCAAAGCACCACCCAATTCCCCCAAAGCACCAACACCGCCCAATTCCCCCGAGACACCAGCCAATTCAGATCACCTCGATTTCTTCGAGTGAAGTTGCGGCGAATTTTATTTATTTTTTTTTTATACACGACAGTATAATGAATTCACTGAACAATCTTTCTACAAATCCAGCCACTTTTTGGGTCTTGACGTTTGTTATCATTGTGTGTGCTGCTATGATTGGATATAGACTCACATGCGAAGGCATGGAAAACACACCTGCACCAAAGGAAGAAGAAGTCGCTGCCCAGGAACTGGCCGACGAGATACTTGCTGTTCAGCCAGAGGAATCGCTTGATTTTGCGACAGCTCCTCCAGATACCGGCATTGCTGCTATTACACCAGAGAACCTTCTTCCAATAGACGACGAAGTGAGGGATTTTGAGAAGGCTTTCAAGACAGGCAAGGACGGGCTTAATATAAATTTTGTTGCTGCTGGACACCATATCGGGATCAATACCGTTGCAAGTTCTCTTCGCAATGCCAATTTGACTCTTCGCTCCGACCCTGTCATTCCAAGAGTAGATGTAGGACCCTGGAACAGCTCTACCATCATGGCCTCTGATATCGTGAACCGCAAGAAATTCGAAATCGGCTCAAGCGTTTGAGCTGCGTTTGAGCTGACTCTTAATTCCAACCACTCATTAATTTCTACGTTCGTTCAATAACAACTTTAAAATTAATTCCTATATAAAGGAAATGCAAATCAAGAAGAGAAATGGGACATCAGAGACACTGTCATTTGACAAGGTGCTCAAAAGAATGAACAATTTGGCCAATGACGAGCGTCTTGGAGCCATTTCCGGGATAGATGCTGATATCGTCGCCCAAAAAGTCATCAACCGTATCTATGACCAAGTCTCTTCGGAGGAATTGGATGAGTTGGCCGCCCAACTCAGCATTTCAATGAGCATTGATCACCCTGGCTATGGAGAGCTTGCGTCAAGGATTGTGATTTCAAACTGTCATAAAAAGACGGGAAGTTTTTCTCATGCAGTGGAAGTGCTCGGCAGTGCTGGGGTTCTCAATCCAAGGTTCGTTGAAAATGCACGAACCTTCAAGGCGGAACTTGACGGGGCCATTGATTACCAGAGAGACTACCTCATTGATTATTTTGGCTTCAAGACCCTGGAGCGGAGCTACCTTCTCAAAGACCTCACCGATAAAATCATGGAACGACCCCAGCACATGTGGATGCGGGTCGCTCTCGCCTTGCATGGTCAAGACATTGAAAAAGTGCTCGAGTCGTATAACCTATTGAGCCAGAAATACTTTACCCACGCGTCTCCGACACTATTCAATGCAGGTGGTATGAGAGAGCAGAACAGTTCGTGCTATTTGATGGGGACAAGCGACAGCCTTGAAGGGATATTCAAGACCATGACCGACTGTGCTAAAATCTCGAAATACGCAGGGGGGATCGGGCTCCATATCTCCAATATCAGAGCAAAAGGCTCTAAAATCAGAGGAACAAACGGAAAGAGCGACGGTATCGTGCCCATGCTCAAGACCTTCAATGAAGTCTCGCGGTACATCAATCAAGGTGGCAAACGCAACGGAAGTTTCGCAATTTACATTGAGCCTTATCATGCAGACATCATCGAGTTTCTGGATCTTCGCAAGAACACGGGCGAGCCGAATCTTCGAGCAAGGGATCTCTTCTATGCTCTCTGGGTCTGTGATCTCTTCATGGAAAGGGTCGAGCAGGACCTTGACTGGCAGCTGTTTTGCCCAGACGAGTGTCCGGGCCTTCAAGACACTTTTGGCGCAGAGTTCAAGCAATTGTACGAGCACTACACGAAAGAAAATAAAATGAAAAAGACAATCAAGGCAAGGTTTTTATGGGAAAAGATTCTTAGCACGCAAATCGAGACAGGAATGCCGTATATGGCGTACAAGGATGCCGCCAACGAGAAATCGAATCAAAAACACTTTGGGGTCATCAAGTCCAGCAATTTATGCTGTGAAATCTTCCTGTGCAGTAGCGATACAGAGACAAGTGTCTGCAACATTGCTACTTTAGGGTTGCCCATGTATGTCAAGGGGGGTTCATTTGACCTCGGATTGCTACAGAAAGTCACGAGGGTCCTGGTAAGGAACTTGAACAGAGTCATTGACGTCAATTACTACCCGACCCCAGAATCGGCTCGTGCCAATAAAGACCACCGACCCATCGCCATTGGTGTCCAGGGGTTGTATGACGTGTTCATGAAACTCAAGCTCCCCTTCGACAGCCCAGAGGCATCCGAGCTGAATAAAAAGATTTTTGAACATATCCAGTTTGCTGCGATTTCAGAGAGTTGCGAGCTGGCACGGCAAGACTCTCCGTACCCACTGTATTCAGGTAGTCCTATTTCAAAGGGGGTCTTTCAGCACAATATGTGGGGTATTACAGAGAAATTAGAACTTGAGCTCGACTGCGACTGGGATGCACTGCGACAGCGTATTTTGCAGTTTGGTGTAAGGAACGCATTGCTAACAGCCCTTCCTCCCACAGCATCCACGTCTCAGATTTTAGGAAACACAGAGTCCTTTGAGGTCATTACCTCGAACTTGTACATGAGAAGGGTATTGGGCGGGAATTACCCGGTCGTCAATAAACATCTCATCAAGGACCTGCTGAGACTTGGGCTTTGGAACAAGTCAATCAAAGAGCAGGTGATGATGTCCGACGGCTCCATCCAGAGCATTGCGTCCATTCCTGAGAACCTAAAGAAATTGTATAAAACAACTTGGGAGACCAGCCAAAAGGTGACGATCAAGTTATCTGCAGAGAGAGGACCGTTCATTGACCATTCCCAGTCGTTGAATCTGTTCATGGCTATCCCTACGATCGCAAAACTATCGAGTGCCCATTTTTACGGGTGGAAATGCGGTCTCAAAACAGGTCAGTATTACCTCAGAAGCAAACCTGCTTCGACGGCTGAGAAATTCAGTATTCAAGGGGCAGACACGAGCGAAGCGAGCGCAAACGAAGCGAGCGCCTTGGCGTGTTCGATAGATAACAAGGGAGACTGTGAAATGTGCAGCGGTTAATTCCAAAAACTTTATTCTAATAAAATAAACGTTCAAAAATCTCTAAAAGCCTCGTCTTCCTCGTCAAAGTAGTCTCTCAATTCTTGAGGTACATTGGTGAGAAATCGTGAAACGCGGATCACGAATTCCCAGTAACCATTTCTAATTCCCATTTGCAATCCGGAAATCAAGACTTCCACATCAACTTTCCCGCCACGAGACGTTACGTAGTCAAGGGTCGGGGCCAAGAACATTTCAGGCGTATCTGGCTGACTAAATAATTGGTATAAAACTTGATTCACGATGAGCATGTCGTGCTTGATGAAGAAATCAAAAATATAGGAGGTCCACCCCTCTTGGATGACATCCGATATGTGCATGTCCAAAATATGGTATCTGTACTCTTTGTGGTGGTGGAAGAAAAATTCAAAGGAGGCATTCGTCATTTCAGGAACAGCTCCAAGAAGATGAGCCACATACAAGAGACGGCGTGGTTTCTTTTTAGCAACGGGGAAAAGGACTTGTGCGAGATCCGGTCTTCCCTCTGTAATAGCCCAGTAGTAATTGTGCTGGATCGCATGCAAGTCCTGCCAAGTCGTGCTCCATTGCTCGGGTGGTACATGGCTCGTGTCATATCCCTTTAGATCCATTCTTTTTTTAGATCTATAGGTATTTTTGAGTTGATGTACAGCATGGGCGACAGGGCACTCGAGCCCAATATTAGACAGGATTTGCTTTGCGATTCCACTCTTGTATTCATTGATGACTGTTGCGTGGAGGAGACTCGTCTTGGCAAAAACAACCAGGTCGTCGAGCGAGTGCAGCCGTGCAGAGATCTCGAGAATAATATCAGAGTTCATTTCAGTTAAAGCCAAAAGACAAAGTATTTATATGAGTGAGAGCAGTGATTCGTGTCAAATGCGATTTTTACATGAAACGACGGGCAGCGAAATGAGCGATATTGACAATCCGTGTAAAATTCCCATTTTGCATGAGCCCAGGGGCGGGTCTATCGGCGTCGATGATTTATGTGAAATGTTTGAGAAAAATTTATTACACGACTCGGCTGCTGCATATGAGACACTACAAGAAAGCCAGTTCTATGCACTATCTCAGGTCTCGGATGAGTTTATCCATAAAACACGAGCAAGGTACACAGAGTACCTTGCCAATATAAATTTCAGTCTGTACCAAGAAGCGGGCGAGCGCATTGTCTTGCTCATTCACGATTTCATGAGCACAGGACCTACAATGGGACCTTCAGGGCCGTTTTTGAAATTACAGGGATGCAAGTGTCAAACGATCGATCGCCTCATCATTGAGTTGATCAATTGGCTGCGAACCTGCTCAGACGACTGCTGAAAATCCTTTTTTTTAAACTTTTTTTGTACAATACAAACAAGTGCTCAGACGACTGCTAAAAATCCGTTTTTTCTTTCAACTTTTTTTGTACTGATGGACCCTGAACAATTTACTCCAGCCAGCCCAAGTAATTCAAGCATCTCGAGTGGTTCAAGTGGCCCGAGTGGGTGCGGGATCTGCCTGAGACGCAGATCAAATTACGTGTCTTATCAATGTGACCACTCTGTTTGTAAATCATGCAATGAAGAAATATACCCAAGAACGTGTCCGTTTTGCCGGGCACCTATCCCGATCCTGGCCGTTGCAACTGTTCTGATCATGTCTGCTATACAAGTTGCTGATATTGAATCATGGGCAAATTTCGAGACCCCGCCCTCATCTGCTGCATATCGCCGACTCGCGCGACATTATCGCGAGCTGCCAAGTGCAAGACCATATACAAGACCATATACAAGACCAAGGACGAGACCTTATACAAGGAGACCTTATACAGGGAGACCTTATACACGGACAAGGCGACGGTCTTCTCCACCCACCCCACCCACCCCATCCCCTCCATCCCCACCTACTGTATCAGCTTAAATTCTCAACAATAAATCCAGAATTTATCTTGTATTGGAATTTTTCCGGATTTTTTTCTACCCGGGTTATATGGTCAAGAGAGCGGCCAAGAGAGCGGCCAGGAAGCCACTTCAAAGCACTTATAGTATCCAGATTATGAGATTGGAATTATTTTGGATTCCATTTTAAAAATGAAGGTAATAGCAGCACAGCAGTTATTGCTATAATTATATCTACTTTCAATATCTTGCTGGCTGCTTTAGGACATAGGTTTTTATATAATTTTGACTGCATAGATCCAGGTGGTTTTGCCCAATCATAAAAATGACGTAGATACGTAGGTGTCAAGACTCTTTCGCATAAATAATGATCATACCATGCTATCAACAAATATGTAATGTACAATATAGCCAGTAGAACCCATTTGTTTTTTTGAGGCGCGAACCAGTAAAATGCAGCAAGCAATATAGAAATTACTACGCATTTTAGATTACCCGTGAGTGGTCCTTCGTAGCACTTGTCCATACTCGACTAAATATTTTAAATTGAATTAAATTTAAGATATTTTTTTTAAGTATATGGAAAAGTTGATAGGACCAGATTTCGAGCATATTTAGAGAGTCATGTATCATCGTCAAACACATTAGTCCAATGTAGAGCCGAATCGATCGAAGCAATCCATATATGATATTGGTCGCGGGTGCTGTACTGGGTGGTGGCATTGGCATCGCCGGATATACTGTCAGAGAACTTCTTCAATATGCAAAAGCATGGGCTCTCAAAAGCCAGTGCAGCCAAAGCCAGTGCAGCCAAACCCAGCGCAACCAAAGCCAAACCCAAAACCAAACCCAGCGCAACCAAAGCCAAACCCAAAGCCAAACCCAAAGCCAAAAAATAATACCCCTACCACTTTATATAAATTTTATTTGGGGGTAGGAAAGTCGTCTTGAACCCTTCCTTCTTGAGAATTCCATTCAATTTATATGAAATTGCTCCAATGTCGTAGAGAGGGAACCCGACGGTAATGAACGGGATCTCATGGAACATCGATGTCACACCGTGCTTATTCTTAAATCTGATCATTTTCAAGCAGCTCTCATACAAGATACCCAGTAGTTTATTTTCAGACACCGCGTCGGGTTTCCGCTCGTTCTTTAGTTCTTGGATGATCCCCATTTGAACTGGCTTCTAAAAAAATAATTGATATTTGGCGATAGATTCGGGTATTTTTTTTCTATTGCAAGGATACAGGCAGACAAGAAATGAAAGACTTGAAATCAAACGACATCGCATCACGACAAGGTAATTTTTACTTGAAAAATATTCCACCAGTAGGAGGTATGGTCATTATCAAAACTGACTGGTGCTCACATTGTCAGCGGGCGCTCCCTGAACTTGAGGAGGTCTCCAAACTGACAGGAGGTGTTTTTCCGATCTACAAGTTGGACGGGGACAAGAACAAGGAGCTCGTCAATTCCATGGGCGTCTCTGGGTTCCCGACCATCAAATTCATCAATCCCGACGGGCAAATTTCAGACAACTACCAAGGGGCCCGGGACAAGAAGGCTATCCTGGATGGGATTTGCAAGCGCGCTAAAAAATGCTATTAAACGTAATTCACACGATAATTAACAAATCTTTAAGAGCGTGGCCTCAGCAGCGTGCGTTGATTTTTTTTGTAAAAATTTCCGAAATCGAGCGAGCCTCGTGTTTTTCGAGTAACAGTTCGAGCCCTAATTTAGTCGTAGTTTTGTTCTTCATAATAAATAATTATAGAAGTTAGCGTTTCATGTAAAAATCGATTTTTGCACGAAACGAAAAGGTATAAATAGTCAGCGCGCATCCGCGTGCTTTCTGAAAAATGGCTGATTTATCCATCGACTCCCAGGGCCCAAGAATCAGAGCACTATACCTACGCGAAAAGGAACTCAGAGACTCGAAAAAGACACGGCTGTTGCTTGATATCCCTAAACCCCCTGACGTTAAATTTCTGTGCCAGAAACGCAAGGAAACCGACAAGAAAATGAGAGTTAAAATCGTTCAAGTGATCCCTCCTCTTGATCCTGCAAACACCGAGCAGATCAACAAACTTATCTCGTATATTGAACGAGATTTCATCGCGCCGATCCTCGGAGAAGCCATGGTGCTGTTCAAGGGCGAACTGGCTAAAGTCATGAAAGGCGACTGCATGGTCACTGGGAAGGCGTACAAAGCATTGATCCGATTCTCGTACAAATTGTCGATGGATTTAAAAGACCTCTACAACATCAAAGGAAATTTCCACGAGACAACCGACAAAGCCCTGGACGTCATGCTTCAGAAATTGAATTGTATTTACTATAAGCCTCCTAAAGAAACTCCTGAAGCCGAAGCCGTTCCTGAAGCCGAAGCCGTTCCTGAAACCGAAGTTGAAACTGAAACTGAAAATGAAGTTGAAACTGAAGTTGAAACTGTTGAAACTGAAGCTGAAACTGAAGCCGTTGTTGAAACCGAAAATATTAAATTCTTGGGCAACGACTCGTGCAACGACTCGGTTGAGGACGATTCTCGTCTCATTAAATTTATTGGAGTCGACTTTGACTCTGACGACGAAGTCGCTGAACTATTTGGTGAAATGAATGTGAATTCCGACGATGCCGACGATGACTCGGATCGTGATGAAATATTTTTTGATTTTTAGTGAATAAAGTTGCTTGGGCAACCACAATTTCTCCGATAGTGCCTGATATGCAGTGGTCCAGAATGGTTTGAAGGCCTTTTCGTTTGAAAGAAACTCCTGAGCCAACGTCTTGAATAAGAGTGTAGTCAGCATTTTCA
>Ga0105051_10006765_pt1 | contig 12189 bp, 13 predicted proteins | sample FRY02_FD_78383 | JGI IMG/M metagenome (GOLD analysis project Ga0105051, IMG submission 78383) | Freshwater microbial communities from Lake Fryxell liftoff mats and glacier meltwater in Antarctica - FRY-02 (megahit assembly) | ecosystem: Environmental > Aquatic > Freshwater > Ice > Glacier...
AAGTAGAGCGGTGCAAACCCCGTTCATGTCCCAATAAATACTTTTGGAATATCATTATCTCGTAACACAAATTGCCCGAGAGGCCCCCATACTTGCATCTTGTGCCCTATTTCTTGATCACAAATCGCCATACTGCCTCATTTCCCCTCAAGAAGTCTCTTGATAATAAAAAATACACTCTTTCCTTGGGCCCAACTAACAGAATACGATCGACGAAGCTTTGGATCATCTGAAGTATCACAGAGTAGAAATTGGCCAGGAAGTATATTAGGTATTTCTTCACTAAAATACTCCAATTCATAGACATCATGAGTGAGTTGTTTTTTGTTTTGAAGAGTCAAGAAAATTGGCGCAGCAACCATTGCAATAGGGATTATGGAGAGTACTATAGAGAAAATTCTTTTTTTATCAAAATATGAAACGTTTTATAGGATGATTATTAATAATAGTATCACTTTCAGCTCAAGCTCTCAGTGGAACAAAACAGGAACATATAGAAGCATTATATGATACTTATCGAGCGCAATATCTCGCACCATTTTCTACAGAAAAACAGGTGGAAAAACTCTCAAAAACACAAAAAGCGCTGGCACAATATCTCCAGAGGCCTACTCTCTCCGCTCCAGTACGAGAAATGGTCTTATATCTTAAACACCTCTTTTGCCAAACGCAGAGCCTCTTAACGGGTAATTATTGTGAAAATAATTATCGACCGACAAGCCCCCTGACAACAAACAAAGATCAGCTTTCTCTTACTCAGACCAGAGTGCTCCTCATCCAAGAACACACAAAAAGACGAATAGAGAGAAATCTCAGTGCGCTCGCAGAATCAGAAACACTCGATATCATAGCTCAAGACTATGCAGAAAAGCTCTGCCAGGTTGGAGAAATCACCCATACGCTCAATGGCAGCACACTCGAACAACGATATGAAATAGGTCAATATGACTATATCTGGTGATGAGAAAATCTCGGATTATGACAAGAAAATATCATGGAACTACTCGTCCAGCTGACAACGAGCATACATCACCGAGAAAACATGTACCAGAAAGAATTTCGAGAAATTGGCATTGGACAATGTGATACTATTTGGGTACTCAACTACGGTTCACGGTAAATGAGAGTAAAATATTTTACTCCATAGAAAAAGTATGATAGAGTAAAACTATGACGCAGATAGTCACTCCAGAGCTCCCGGAAAAAGCAACACTCTTCAAAAACTTCTACAATGTAGTAAGCGTTTATGGGGCTATATGGATTATTTTTCATCTCACGAGTGTCTTTTTCTTCGGTTTCATAGTAGGATCTCCTCTTCTTGTGGGTATATTTCTCGGTATTGGAAATATATGGTCCATGATTATCGATGTGCCACTTGGGACAATTCAGAGACATGTCGCCTCAAAAACTATGCTCGCAGTAGCAAATGCTCTCATGATTATTGCTGCTATTATATTTCTCTATCTCGTAAAAACATCTGATGGATTTGGATTTAGTCTCAGCGGAAATATATTCGAAATCACACGAACATTTCTCACGACAGGTATCAACTTTGTACTTCTTTTAACCGTAGGAATACTCTACGGAACAGTAAAAGAAGTCTACGAAATCACGACTATATCATATCTCCTCAATCACTCTGACCCTTCAGAATATGATACAGCGCTATCAAAGAACAATATTGCTATGGGGATAGGTTCAGTGACAGGTGTTTTGATCTCCATAGGAATTCTCTCTCTTCGTACCGATTCGACACAACTCATACTCTTCGTACTCATATTTCTCATAGTATGTGTATGAATCTTCATACAAAACTATTTTGATAATTCTCATGAGGTATTTAATCTCGGGACAGTAAAAAATCTCCACATAGTCGAAAAAACAAAAAATATAGAAGAGAAAACAGCTTCATATTTGAAAAATACAATATCCATTGGTGATTTCCAGAAACTTAAGTGATCAATGGACTATATCATCATGAAGCCAAAAGAATTATCACAGGAAATAGACTGGGGAGATATCATAAATAAAACAAAATTCGAGTACAAAATGCTCTACAAACTCATCTTTGAAAAAACCACATTTGTGCCGATACTTCTCTGGTCAACAGGCGGTATATTACTTTTTGGTTGCTGGGACACCATAGTAACAACATTTTTTGTGACATATCTCGATGAAGCACTGAAAAATTCTGGCGTTCAAAACATTATCAGAAGTGGTTTCATCCTGATAGGTATACTCGCCGTTCCTGCCTACGCACTTCAGATGTTTTGGATCAAAAAGGCAGAGGCATATGGCAAATTTAACATCATAACTCTTGGTATATTCATGTCAGCAATAGCCCTCTATGGACTTGCAGTAGCTGGGAGTTTTGAGAGTCTCCTTGGCCTCATAATAGTACTCGGTCTCGGTATGCTCAACAGTACAGGATACGCCGCTGGATACCCTATGAGCCAATCTATTTTTGCTGACGAATACAACAAAGCCTACGCCCGGGTCACAGAGTCAAATATCATCAATGCTGATGTATCTGCTGCACCAATGAAAATTGTCAATAACTTTGCTAATGCTGTGGGGCTTATATTTTGAGGAGCACTCATCTCATTTGTGGGATTTTCAGGGATGTTCTTTGTTTACTGATCCGCAGTACTCATATGGGGAATAGTGAGTATTCGCAAAAAGATTGCCTGGGAGCTCGAAAAAGGATAGAAAAAACGCTCAATTTTTGCTATCGAAAAAAAGATGTGATATTCTGGTGATATGCCGATGATTTACGACATACAGCCACCAAAAAAAAATGAACCAACAAAAGTAGTACGGGAGATATTTGATACATCTCACGATATCATTGATTGGGCAAAAAAAGAAGAAAAAAAGATTGAAAAGAAACACAAATGGCTCAAGAAAATAAAATGATTAGTTCATTTCCTATTTCTTACAAGTATAATCTTTGTAATACTTCTTCTGCTCTCCAATTGGTCTGCATATAGCGCTTTTGCTCGAGCAATACTTGATCCTGGACAGCTAGTAGAAGAACAAAAAGCGATAGAAGGAGGTCTAGCAAACACAGATATCACCGATCAGAAAAGCGCAAAAGAAGCTCGAGAAGAACGCCGAAAACGAATTTTGAATAGACAAGTAGAAAAAACAGAAGGAAATACGCCAGAGCTCGGAGCATCATATTTCGATCAAGATGTGTCACGTGTAAGCCTCTCTGTGAATATAGCACCCTATGAAGATAGAATTATCATTCCAAAAATCGGAAAAAATATCCCACTTGTCAATGTCGAACATCATGATGCAAATTCTTCCAATGAATGGCATAAAATTTTCATGAAAGAACTCGAGAATTGAATCATTAAATACCCAGGATCAGCCAATCCTGGAGAATCTGGAAATAGTTTTATCTTTGGTCACAGTTCAAATTTCCCGTGGGCAAAATGAAATTATAATGATGTATTTGCTCTCCTGAATGAGCTAACAGTTGGCGATGAAATAATAGTATATTTCAAACAAAAAAAATTCGTATACGTCGTCAAAGAAAAAATAATCGTAAAACCCGGACATGTGTCATCTCTCGCAGGTGATGCAGCAAATAAACAGCTCACGCTGATGACGTGTTGGCCACTCGGAACAACACTGAATCGTCTCCTTATTGTCACAGAACTCAAAAAAACAACCGACTCTCTCTAAATTATGAATACAATAATTCAAACATTTCTGACACAATTTTACTGGATAGATATGTCTATTATCATCGTAATTTGTTTCAGTTTTTATACCATGATTTGCCTCAATTCGAAAAAAATTGTCACCAGAAACAAAACCTATAATAAAGAATTAACGGCCATGAGGACAGAAATATATACAGAGTACGAAAAAAATTTCTTCCTCTAAAGGACTAATCTAGATCTTGCTGAGAAATAGGAACGATAAAATCAGGAAGAGAAAAAGAATGATCCTCCTCTGATCATACGAAGCCATATTTCCCCCATCTATAGGAAAAAAGTTGCACAGCCTGAAATACAGAAAGTATTTGTTTTTCAAACACCTGAGAGATAAGTCATACGTCTTCTGGAAAAACCTCAACAGTAGCTACTAGTCCGCTTCGAGCTGCTTGCTGGATACAGCGTAGATCAGATGAGGAACGAAGAGGTGGTGTAATTAGATAATAGGGATGATCAAGAATCCGGGACGATAAAAAATTTTTATCCTTTTCACAGAACAAAACATGCCGTAAGGAAACACTCACAGTTATAGGCGTATTTGCAGGAAGAGTATAACTATTTAATAGTGAATTATAATACCCTTGGCTTGTATAATAATCAGCCAGGAGGGTAAAGCTCTCAGCACAAGAAAGTCCTCGCACATGAATTCGACGTGGGTTTTCACGAAGAGAATCGATAATATCCTGTAAAAACGCAATTTCCTTCTGTCTATCATAGGATTGTGTCCATTCATCATAACCACGGGGCTCAAAGTCTGAAACCTCAAGAAAGACTACTTCTCCAGAAAATTGTTTCCAATCAGGCTGAAAAAATGGAAAGGTGAACACTGCAGGACCATCTTCATATCGGATTCCATGCTGCTGCATGTACCACATAATTATTTTGGACTATGAGCGGCAGTACGTCTATACTGCATCCAATCGTGATAAAATATATTGAGAATAGAGGCGAGCGGGATAGCTAAGAGCACACCGAGAGCTCATCACAAAGCCGCTCCAGCAAGAGTTACGACAAGTATATAGAGCGAAGAAAGGCTCAACGTACGACTCATGACGAGTGGTACCATGACATTACCCTCCAGTTGTTGAAAAAGAATATAGAGGCCCACAACTCCGCCAATTGCCCAAATACTCACATCGGGACTCACAAGGACCATGAGGAAAGCAGGAATAAAGGCGATAACAGGACCGAGATAAGGAACAAACTCCATAGCTCCAGCTATAAGAGCGAGGGAAAAAATGTGTGTCACAGGAAGTCCGAGAAGTTGTGCAATAAAGAGCCCAACTAAGTTGATGCCAAACATAAAAAGAGCCAAATATATCTGTCATCGAAGCCAGTTATGAATAGCGCTCGATATGACATGTTGCCGACTACGAAAATAATGTCCGAGATCAGAAGGAAGAATACCAAAAAACCAGCGTGTAAAGGATCGACGCTCAAGTATCATAAAGAACGTCAAAAGAAGAAACAAAGCAAATGTCGTAACTGCAGTTGTCACTCCAGAAGCAAAAGAAAGACTCACTGTAGAAAACTGGCCGACTCATTTTTGTATAAAATCTTTTACCGTGTCGATATTACCGAGGAGCCCATTGATGATAAATTGTGAACGATTTTCATCAGTAATAAAGCTTTGAATTCTCGAAATATCTATCTCACTTCTCGCCACGTTTCCGAGATTGAGGGGAAGTGTATCAATAATTGGGAAACCATTTTTTGCTTGAATCTCTATAGCTGAAACAGTACTGATCACATATGCCTTTGAATCCTCTGCAAGTCAGATAAAAACAGGGATAATAGAGACTAAAAATAAACTCACAATCAAAAAGACACTAAAAAATGTCATCAAAATTCCGAGCACATCAGGTATTTTCCATTTTTTCAAACGGATGACAAATGGAGCTAAGAGAAGTGCAAAGAAACAAGAAAAAAGAAACAACCCTATGAAATCCCTCAAAATATAGACCAGCCAAACAATAAGCACTGCCACTAAAACTATCATGACATTGACGATAAATTGACGAGTTGGAGAAAGTGGAGAATTTTTCATAGAAATAGTATAATATTTATTAAAAAAATACAAAATTATGTAACTATTTTGATATATTCAGATTCACTCATTGTAAGTGCAGTACATTCAATATAAAAATCTTTCTCACCCTTTCTGAAATTTTGGAAGAGAGTAATCATTGAAAAAAATAAGTCAAAACCTGATTCAATCAACAAATACTATGGACTTGAAATCACTCCTCCAATCATCCCGCATACATTCCATGCAAGAATGTGAAACGATGAATTTCGCAGAAATATGTAGGAGTAATGCCTATTCTTTTCTCTGAAAATGATTTTTTTCAAGAGCATTTCGTATAAGACGATACAGATTGGGTCATAAAAGAATGACGGTGGGACATAGACGTCCCAACTATATTCGGCACAAAAAACATCCACGGACAACGAATACAAAAACTGCTCAGTCCTTTTCCCTAAAATTTCTCCATACAAAAGAAGAAGCCTGGAAACAATAGCAGGAAGACATAATAATACCAGAGCTTATCCTCCAAAGTGTTCTCGGAGTAACAAAAAAAATCGGAAAAATGCTCAGCTAAAAAATAAAAAAAGAGGAAATATAGTGAAGAGAGCTTTGAAAATAGGCATTTATCCAAATAATAGCACTATGTTTTGATTTTATATATTGGTTTTCTGAATATTTCTCGCTCTCCTTGAAATCGAGATAGAGTGAGAAAATGGTTGAGCGAAACACCTTCCAACCTGGAGAAAAAATAGAAAAGATTCATCACTCTGATTTCTCAGAAGTATTACGGGATATCATACGATACTTTTTTTGATGATACTTTTTCTCAATCATATAATCTACATAGGCTTTTTTGGATGGAACGGTATCGTCGACGAGATGATGATTATAGCTTTCCATCTTTTCCTCATCATATACTGGGATTTCCTGTGGTTCGTTTTAAATCCTCATTTTACCTACAAAAAATTCAAGCAAGAGCATATTCCTTGGTATACAGATTCAGAATGGATTGCAGGATTTCCTGTAGACTATTGGTATGCAGGGTGACTCGCGGGTGTTCTCGTTGGTTTTAGTTTTCTCATAAATGGCAATACTCCAATAATAGAACAATCACTTTTCACGGCATGAGTGGGATGAGTCATCTGGATTAGCCTCATATTTGCGAGCCCTCTCTACCACGCTTGGTACAAATTTATGAGACAATAATTCACTGCCCTATGAAAAAATATATCGCAAACGTCATCACAACAATTGGTATCCTATTCGGAGTGATAGCGTGTGTTCTTGTCATAATACATCCCTCATGGCTCGTTGCAGAGATACTCCTCGCAGGAGCTCTCATAGCAGATGCACTTGACGGGAAAGCAGCTAGGAAATTTGGAGAAACAAAGATATGACCCTACCTCGACGATATAGCTGATTTTATCAATTTTTGACTTCATCCCGCTCTCTGGATCTGGTCTATTACTGGCAAAGTAACATTTGCTGCACTCTATTTATGCTGTATTTTTTATCGATTAGTACGCTTCACCCTCAAGAAACAAGATAAAAATACCTATTTTTCTGGTCTTCCATCTCCAGCTGCAGCAGTAGCTGTTATGGGTATTATGATTGTCCATCCAGAACCTCTCGTATTCGCCCTTGCATTGGGGCTCATGGCATTTTTGACGATTTCAAATATTCCCTGCATGCACGTAGTGAAACAGTTTTCTACGCAAAAATTGTCTCTCATAATACTCGGATGCTTAATGCTCCCTGTTATATATGGAGGCAGTCTTTTTGCAATCTGACTCGCACAATCTGTCATAATATGAAGCTATATACTCGCTTCGCTCATTATACTTCTCGTACCTCACTATGTCCTTCGCTAATATGGTTCAAATATTTCTGATATTTCTTCCGGCCTTTATCGCCAACGCGATACCTGTAGTAGCCAAAAATATCCCCTACATTCGACGTTTTTCTCATCCGATACACCCTGTATGGTTTGGAAGAAATAAAACCATGCGCGGCCTCATAGCCGGAATACTATGAGGTATGCTCGTCTGAATACTTCTCTACACTTTTCGCGGAAGCATCGTACGTATGCTCCCTGTCTATAGTGATTTTTATAATATCTACTCGGGGTGGGGAAATGCTGTATTTTTTGGTGGTTGGATAGCACTTGGTGCACTCATAGGTGATATGGTCGAGAGTTTTATAAAAAGAAGGCTATGAATCAAGCCATGATCAATGTTTCAGCCATGGGATGGCATAGACTATATGCTCTGAGCAATTATTTTTATGCTACCTTGGTACAATGGGGGATTATTCGAATACATCTTCCTCCTCATAGTATGACCTCTTTTGAGTCTGGTGATGAATACTCTCGCCTATCATATTAGCTGGAAAGAGTCCTGGTACTAGATTTTTTGTCCCAATATCTGGACAGTCAGCACCTCATATGCTCTCTTCACTAAATAACATTTATATTAATTATAGAATTAAGTCAAGTTGTTATATAATAATATATTGTGAAAGGGGCCTTTTAAATACAATAAGAAGAAGCTATGTCCAAGTATAATCATCTCCTCACAAACTATCCCGACTTTCCATCTCCAGGTGTGCTTTTTCGGGATATATCACCGCTCCTCTTTGATGTAAAAGCTCGCGAGGAAATATTGGAAATATTCGGAAATTTTATCCGAGAAAAAAATATAGATACAATCGCGGGAGTTGATGCACGGGGTTTTATCCTCGGAGGCATGCTCGCCGAGCGGTATCATCTCCCTTTTATCATGCTAAGAAAAGACGGGAAACTCCCTGATGATCTCATCGCAAAAAAATCGTATACCTACGAATATGGCTCTGCTACGCTCACTGTGAGAAAAAACATCCTCAGAGACCATAAAGTATTTGTTATAGATGATGTTCTCGCAACTGGTGGGACACTCGGGGCTGCACTCAATCTCACAAAAGACAATTGAGCCAGTCAAGTATTCGGCGGCGTGCTCATAGAGCTCACATGACTTCATGGAAGAGAAAAACTCAACAACTACGAAATATTTTCAGCTATTCAATTGTAATATATGCACCATAAAAAAATACTCATCATCTCAGCCATGGCAGAAGAGATGCTTCCTCTCACGAAGTATCTCAGTTATGAAAAAATACTTTCATGAGGAGATATCATCGATCATGGAAACTTTGTTTTTGCTCTGAGTTGAATCGGAAAAGTCTCAGCCGCTATGACGCTCACAAAAGTCCTCGAACAGTACCAAATTGATGTTATCATCAATACCGGACTCGCTGGAAGTCTTTCGCCACATCTCGAGTTTGGAGATGTCGTCGTTGTCGAGCATACTGTCGAACATGACGGTCTTATCGAGTGAGATGATGAAGCACAGACGCGACTCTATCCGCTCTTTGATCTCATCACGGTAGAGCACCCCGAACTGAAACACGGTGTTCTCGTCACAGGTGACCAATTTGTAGCATCAGGGAGTACTCGGGAAATCCTCCAAGCAAAGGGAGGGCAACTCGTGGATATGGAATGAGCCGCGCTTGCGAAAGTCGCTCACCACTATGATATACCTCTTCTCTCAATCAAGGTTATCTCTGATAATGCTGATGAAGAAGCAGGTGAAAATTTCACGCAAAACCTCCACGCAGGAGAAAGAGTGGTGAAACATCTGCCTTATATTTTGGATTTTATAGTCAATAATTAATCCTTTTATGATACACATAAACGCCTGACTTCACTCTAGCGAGAAAGATCACACAGCCATGACTGGTGGAACACTTATCACTGATAAGCATATCGAATCAACAGAGTCTCTCAAAATACATACGTATGCTCTCCGCCTCTTTAGAAAACCAAGTACTGGTGACTACCAGAACTTTCATGCTGGTATGCATACCAATGAGCACCTCCTCGCCTACACACCCGATACTGGTAGTCTTCGTGCGAGTCTAGCAGAACAAATACCCGGACTCGATACCAAAATGATCCTCGATGTCTCACCATTTGAGTTTGATGATGGGACATATTGATTTCGCATCACATCTCTGGTAGAGCTCGATAATCACAGTATCCAACAAGCAACAAAATCCTCTGTAGAAAAAGCAATGACCTATTTAGAGAAAGTAAGAGCCGGGCAAGGTGACCAAAACTGATACAAAGGCATTCCTTTTGCCACTGCAGAACAATGCGGACAATTTACCTATCATCATCCTGAAAAAGCAGAGCAAAGTCTTCAAAGTATAAATACACAAACAATAGATATCGAATCAAATACGCAGAAAACCTCACATCAAAAAGCGGTTGTATGCGATCTCCGTCTCCTCAAGCCAAAAACTGATGAAGCTGATAGTCGTATCACTCTCGATCCAAAATTCAGCTACTACCTCTCGCAATGTATCGAGCAGGAATTACCAAAAAAAATGCCAGGAACAGCAGTCGTGGTAGGTACTTTTGGTTGTATGACAGGTTCCTATCTCTGTGTCTCGTGTGTCGAACCTGAAAAAGATTTAAAAATTATTCACGAAAATATCATGAATATTCTCCGAGATATGCCGATGGACAGTTTTACAGAAGAACACTCAAGGCAACTGGCACAAATGTTAGTAAATTATTCTCAGCATAAGAGATAAAAAGTTATTTTGTCCTCCTCACCACATACTCCACAATATCGCCAAATCGTGGATCATCAAATTGATGGATAAGGGCAAGCATATCCGATTCGAGTTGAGCGAGCATTTCACGAGATTTTTCTATGCCGATAAGTGCGACGATACCTTTGCCGAGGTCGACATCTTTTCCGGCTTCTTTTCCCAGTGTTTCACTATCACTCTCATGATCGAGGATATCGTCCTTTATCTGAAAAGCACGACCGAGCAGAAAGCCAAACTGACGAAAAGCCTCGACTTTTTCACTTTCAGCACCAGCTGCCAGTGCACCTGAGACAAGCGATGAAGCGATGAACCCTCCTGTTTTCTCATCGTGGATACGCAAGAGCTCATCGAGCGTGAGAGAATCATGTCTGAGGAGAGTATCACGCACCTGACCTCTGGTCACACCCATGTCACCGAGAGCATGAGCAATTTCTCGCACTATAGAAGCGTTTCATGACTGTGCAATGAGTTCAAAACCGAGTGTTTGCAGTGTGTCCCCGATGAGTATTGCCAGAGTCTCACCATATTTCTTCCATACCGTAGGCTTTCCACGACGGAGGTCGTCATTATCCATACAGGGGAGATCATCATGCACGAGAGTAAAGCAATGGATGCATTCTATGCCCATAGCGATATCTATAACTTCACGGTGTGCTGGGAGCCTAGAGACCTGTTCATAGGCTATGAGTGTGAGAATAGGGCGAAGTCTCTTGCCTCATCATTCGACAGCGTAACTGATGGCCTCTTCGTAGAGTTTTTCAACTTCAGTATGACCAGCATAACGAGTAGAGAAGAGCTGGTGAAGAGCAGCATGAATCTGATCCTGATAATGAGGGAGCCAGGCGATCATAGTAAGAGTGATATTATTTTCAGAAATTCCTCTTTACCTGCTCATAAAAAGAACAAGCTTTGTCAAATTCTGCCTGGTCAAAATCAGGCCAGAGCGTTTCTGTAAAATAGTATTCAGAATACGCAGATTGATAGAGAAAAAAACCTGAATGGCGGATATTTCAACCCGTTCGTACGATGAGATCTGGAGGAGGAAATGCTCCAGAATCAAGGTATTGGAGAAATGTAGTCTCATCAAGTGTTGACGGATCAATTCACTCGTCGAGACATCGTTTCGTCGCACGCACTATCTCATCCTGTCCACTGTATCAAAGCGCCAAGATAATAGTCATGACTGTACCGGCACTAGTTGCATCGATAGCACCGTGCAGGAGAGTGCGAATATCGGTAGGGAGGAGCCAGATATCTCCTACTGTCTGAAATCGTATGGATTCTTGCTGGCAGAGTTTTATAAGTTTTGGTATTTTACGACGAATGAGCCCATAGATAGCTGTGAGTTCATCTGCAGAACGACCAGAGACATTTTCTTTTGAAAGTGCCCAGAGACTCACATGAGGAATACCTGCAGAGAGACACATCTGAAGAACTCTATCTATGGATTCCCCCCCTTTTTCATGACCATATGAAGGTATGTTTCAGAGTTTTTTTGCCCACCGACGATTCCCATCCATGATAAAGCCGATATGTTGCATATAGGAATACTGAAAATAATAGAGAGATTGTAGAGAAAGAGTGAGATTTTCCTATACTTTTTTTGAGAAAATCCAGACAAAAAAACCTCCATCTCTGGAGGATTCAAATATGTTATCTCGAAAGTCCTGGCGCCTACCTACTCTTGCACTCAAATGAGCACTACCATCGGCACGACGGGGCTTAACTTCTGTGTTCGGAATGAGAACAGGTGAACACCCATGTTAGAAGCACCAAGAC